>ERZ802819.1137-NODE-1137-length-16906-cov-14.2225_pt1 | contig 16906 bp, 20 predicted proteins | sample MGYA00345647_ERZ802819 | MGnify/ENA primary metagenome ERZ802819 (study PRJEB30503, sample SAMEA104212355) | marine metagenome | biome: Westerlies Biome; feature: [SRF] surface water layer (ENVO:00010504) within the epipelagic zone...; material: water... | reverse complement strand
TAGAGGGTACAAATGTTGAGTTAGGTAAAGGTATACTTAACAAATCAGGTCTTGCCATTATTTCTGCAGATAATTTAGAAGACGCAGCTCAAAAAGCTGTAGGGGCTTTGAGCTAAAGGAGCAATCATGTCAGTATTAATAAATAAAGAAACTAAAGTAATTTGTCAGGGATTTACTGGTTCTCAGGGTACCTTTCACTCTGAACAAGCAATTAAATATGGCACCCAAATGGTAGGTGGAGTAACTCCTAAAAAAGGTGGTCAAGAACACTTAGGACTTCCTGTATTCAATTCGGTTAAAGAAGCTAAAGAAAATACAGAAGCTCAAGCCACTGTAATTTACGTCCCTCCTCCATTTGCTGCTGGGGCTATTATTGAAGCGATTGATGCCAATATGGAGTTGATTGTGTGCATTACAGAAGGAGTTCCTGTTCTTGATATGATGAAAGTAAAAAAGAAATTAGAAAATTCTCAATCAAGATTAATAGGACCTAACTGTCCAGGAATTATAACACCTGATGAATGTAAGATTGGAATTATGCCAGGCCATATTCATAAAAAAGGAAAAATTGGTGTAGTTAGTAGATCAGGTACCTTGACTTATGAGGCAGTTGCTCAAACAAGTGCTGTAGGTTTAGGTCAATCTACTTGCATAGGTATTGGTGGTGACCCAATTAATGGAACAAATTTTATCGATTGCTTAGATCTTTTTTTAAAAGATCCTGAAACAGAGGGTATTATTATGATTGGTGAAATTGGAGGAAGTGCTGAAGAGGAAGCAGCTGAATTTATAAAAAACTCCCAAACAAAAAAACCTGTTACCTCTTTTATCGCTGGTGCAAGTGCACCTGCTGGAAAAAGAATGGGCCATGCTGGAGCTATAATTTCTGGAGGTAAGGGAACTGCTCAATCAAAATTTGATGCTCTTGAAGAAGCGGGTGTTCATATATCAAAATCGCCAGCTAAGCTTGGTGAGACAATAAAAAAAGCTCTAGATTAAGAAGTTATTTATAAAGTTTTGCTTCTTTAGCTCTAAGTTTTACGAGAGCTAATACAGTGTCAATAGTTGGTGTAGGAATATTAGTAATACTACCTAGTTCCTGCACTGAGGAAATGAGAGCATCAATTTCCATCGGCCTGTCTCTTTCAAGATCCTGCAGCATTGAAGTTTTATGTTCGCCAACAGCTTTAGCAGCATCTATCCTTCTTTCTACATCAAAAGGTTTTTCAATACCTAAGCTTTTAGAAATTGCATGAGCTTCATTCATCATATTTTTAACAACATTTCTTACTTCATCATCACTACATATTTTGACTAAAGTAGAAGTAGTAAGAGAACTGATTGGGTTTAAGGATAAGTTACCGAAAAGTTTTAACCAAATATCTCCTTTTATGTTTGGTCTAATAGGAGCTTGGAAACCTGCCTTTTCTAGAGTGCTTGAGAGGTTTTTAATTCGATCAGTTTCTTCACCGTTGATTTCACCAAGCTGGAATTTATCTCCCTCTAAATGCTGAATGACACCTGGTTTAATTACTTCAGATGCAGGATTGACTATACATCCAATAATTTTTTCAGGACCAATACGATTCCATTGACTTCCATCAGGATCTACAGAAGAAACTCTTTTATCCTTGTACTCAGCGTTTTGATGATTGTAAAAATACCACCAAGGAATACCATTAACACCCCAAACAAAAGAAGTGTCATCTTTCATTAAGACCTCAAAAGCATCGAGACAGCCGGGTACAGAATGTGCTTTAAGAGTTACAAATATATAATCCTGTTTTCCAGCTTTTTCAGCTGTGTTGACACATTTAGGGTAGACCACCAATTCTTTTCCATCTTTTCTGAGGCGAAGTCCATCTTGGCGAATAGCTTCATAATGAGGACCTCTAGCGATTAAAGTAACATCAGCTCCAATTTCTGTAAGCTTAGCTCCCAGATATCCCCCAATGGCACCGGCGCCGTAAATACAAATTTTCACAATTATGCCTTTAAGTGTTTAATGGCTGCTGCAACACCACTACCTAATTCAAATTTAATTCCAACGTCATACATAGCTAATTCTGCAGTAGATATTGCTCCTAATATCATAGTGCTATTAAGATCACCTAAGTGGCCAATTCTAAATAGTTTACCAGCAACTTTATTCAGACCGCCACCAAATGAAGTATTATATTTATTGTAGGCAGTTTTAACTATGTCAGTAGAGTCTATACCCTCCGGAACCATAATTGCAGTAACGGTATTAGAGTACAGAGATGGATCTTTAGCGCATAAATTTAAACCCCAAGCTTGTGTTGCTTTTTGAACGGCTTGAGCTAGAAAATGATGTCTGGAGTATATATTATCTAAACCCTCTTCCATCATCATATCAAGTGCTTCTCTTAGACCTCTTAGAAGAGGCATAGGATTTGTGTAGGGCCAATAACCAGTTTCATTAACATTCATCATGTCATGATAGTCAAAATAGGCTCTAGGCAAATTTGATGATTTGGCAATTTCTAGTCCTTTTTGACTTACGCAACTGATAGCTAAGCCAGCAGGAAGCATAAAACCTTTTTGTGATCCAGATACTGCAACATCAACCCCCCAAGAGTCCATTTCAAACTTGATAGAACCAATGGAGCTAACACCATCAACAAAAAGAAGAGCAGGATGGTTTAGTTTATTAAGCAAATCTCTTGTAGCTTTAACATCATTTGTTACTCCAGTTGATGTTTCATTTTGTGTAACTAATACAGCTTTAATTGCGTGATTTTTATCTTCAGATAGAATTTTTTCAAACTCATCGTGAGGAGTGCCTCCACCCCATTCCACGTCTACTACTTCAACATCAATGTGAAGTTTTTTACACATTTCAATCCATAAATGAGAAAATTGTCCAAATCTCGCAGATAATACCTTATCTCCTTTATTCAATAAATTTGTTAAAGCGGCTTCCCAGCCACTACTACCTGTTCCTGGAAAAATAAAAGGTTGACCAGATGTGGTTTCGAACACTTTTCTAAGGTCGCTTATTAATGGATGCCAAAATTTATCCATTCCTGGAGCTCGATGGTCCTCGTTAGATATGTCCATAGCTTGTCTAACCCTATCAGGCATATTTGTAGGCCCTGGAACAAAAAGTGAAATTTTACCTGGCATTATTAATATTCATCCTTTCTATAACAAATTTTTTAAAATCAAGTTTATAAATTAATTCAATCACAATAACGTTTTTTGGCATCTCCTACGGGAATCGAACCCGTGTCTTCACCGTGAAAGGGTGATGTCCTAACCGCTAGACGAAGGAGACATCGTCTTCTTTAAAACAAACAAAATATCTAGATTTACTAAAAAATCAATCAATGAATATCTTCTAAGTGAATGACTGTTTTATTTGAATAAGTGTCTTTTTTTACTTTAAAATAACAGTCAAAATTGGAACTTTGAGATAGGTAACTTTTTAATTGGTCAATAGGAATGTCAAAAAACATCCCTTCACAGCTAGATCCAAGATTATCTGAAAATTTAAGTTTAGTATGCTTTTCCTTAAACACTTTAATAATTTCTATTTTGATATTTTCACATTTAAAAATAGGCTCAGGGTTCTGCTGACCGAAAGGGCTCAATAAATTAAGATCATTAATTAGCTTTTCATTAATGACATTGAGGTCAAGCTGAGACTCAAAATATTTTTGATTATTTATTTCAATATCTTGGGTTTCTTCTTTTAAAAAAGCTTTAAACTCCTGTATCTTTTCCTCTTTGAGAGTAAAACCACATGCTTTTTCATGACCTCCACCTTTAATAATAATTCCTTTTTCTGCAGCTCTCATCATTAATTGTCCAATATTTTTTTCTCCCTGAGATCTACCTGAGCCAACAACAAATTCATTTGAGTTAGTCATAACAAAAGAGGGTTTGTTGTTTAAACGCATAAGACGTCCAGCTATGATACCAACAATACCGATATGCCATTTTTCATCATAAAAAAAATTTAAATTTTGATTTTTTGAGTCATTTAAATCAATTGAACTAACAATTTTAGTTTGAATTTTTTGTCGATTTTGATTATGGCCTTCGATTATTTGAGAGTATTGCAAGGCCTGGTGTATGTTATCAGAAGATAATAAATTAAATCCCAAAAGAGACTCACCCATTCTACCACCTGCATTTATTCTTGGTCCTAAAATATAACCCAAATGGTATTCAGAAATAGATTGTTTAATTTTAGCCTGATTAATAAGAGTTTGAATACCTTTGTTTGAATTCTCAGAGTTGATTATCTTTAGACCTTGCTTAACTAGAGTTCTATTAATATCACCTAATGGAACTAGATCACAAATAGTAGCCAAAGCAACTAGATCTAAGTATTGCAAAACATCAAAACTTTCAAAAATTCTCTCATTTTTAAGATATACAAATAATAAAAAAGTAAGTGCTGTAGCGCATAAATCATCAAGTTTTGATTGGTCGTCCGGTGTTTTAGGATTAACTACTATGGCATTTTCAAAAAAATTATCACATTCATGATGATCAACTATAACAACTTGGGCGCCTTTTTTGTTAATATATTCCTGTTCTAAAATATTATTACTACCACAATCTAATACTAAAATATTAGAACTAAAATCTAACAATTTATCTAGGGCATGCATATTGAGACCGTATCCCTCGTTGAGTCTGTTTGGGATATATGTATAAACTTCAATTTCAAACTGAGACAATAACTTTTTACAGATAGCTGCAGCACATGCACCATCTACATCATAATCAGAAAAAATAGAGATTTTTTTTTCTTTTTTTACTTTCTCAAAAAAAGAATTTGTTTTGCTTATATTATTCAATTTCATTATTTGTGAAATTGAAATATTTTCTTTGAGTTTAGAATTTAAAAAATTAGATACTTTTTTTATATTTCTATTCAAAAGAAGTTTAGATAGATTTATAGAAATATTATTTTTTTGAGCTACCTCAAAAGTAAGATCGTCATTTAAATTCTCATTATAAGGGTACCAGTAAAAACCATTAAAACTTTGTTTAGTGATCAAGTTGTTTTATATCAAAGTTATGTTCGCCATTTATATGTCTAATGGTTCCAGTTTTAGATCGCATTACAATTGAATGAGTCTCTGCATAATTTTTGGTAATTTTAATTCCTTTAAGCATAGTCCCGTCAGTAACTCCAGTTGCAGAAAACATAATATCACCCATTGCTAAATCATTAAGTTGATAGATTTTATTGAGATCATTGATACCCGTTTTTTTAGCTCTTTTAATTTCATCTTCGTTATTAAACAATAACTGACCCTCTAAATTACCACCTATACACTGCAAAGCAGCTGCAGCAAGTACACCCTCAGGTGCTCCTCCAATACCGTAATACATATCAATATTACTAGAGGTTAAAACTGATGAGATAACAGCACTGACATCACCGTCATCAATCATTTTAATTCTAGCACCAGTTGATCTGATAATTTCAATCTCATCTTTATGCCGGTCACGATCAAGTATACATATAACCAAATCCTCTATATTAATTTTTTTAAATTTTGCTAAATCAATTATGTTTGATTTTAAATCTTGATCTAAAGAGACTACTTTTTCATTCTTTGTGTTGGTAGAAATTTTTTTCATATAAACATCAGGAGCGTTTAGAAATCCACCCTCTTGGGCTAAAGCGATAACTGCCATTGCATTTTCTCCACCTTTTGCAGTAATGGTTGTTCCTTCGAGTGGATCAAGGGCTATATCAACCTTGGGACCTCCAGAACCAACGTTTTCACCAATATAAAGCATTGGAGCTTCATCACGCTCACCCTCTCCAATAACAACTGTTCCTGAAATTGTAAGGGAGTTAAGGCACTTTCTCATTGCGTCTACAGCTGCTTGATCAGCGGCCTTCTCATTTCCTCTTCCTATATGTTTTGAAGCCGCTAAAGCAGCAAATTCAGAAACTCTCACTAATTCAATAGCAAGATTTCTATCCAATATTTTCCTCTATTCTAATAACGGAGATCTCCTTCTTTAAAAAATTTGAATTTTTTAAATTTTTTACGACTTTTGAAATTTTATCAATGCCAACTGGATCGGATATGATAATTATTGGAACGATCTTTTCATTAGAGGTATTAAGTTGAATTAATGATTTTATAGAAATTGATTTTTGAGCAAAAATTTGAGCAATAGATTTTAGCACACCCACTTTATTCAATACTGACATTCTCAAATAGTAAGGTCTTGTTCGAAGTGAGTGATTAATAAAAGATGCTTTGGGCATATTTTGATATTTAATTTTAAAAATACCTTTTTCATCAGTGTGGGTTAAATACCTCTTTAAATCAGAGATGATTGAAGTAGCTGTAGGATAACCACCCGCGCCCTTTCCTACCAAACTAGATTTTAGAAAATTGTCTCCTTCTAAAGAAATAACATTCTCTTCAAAATCAGTTTTTGCGACTAAACTATTTTCTGGAATAAAACATGGCGCTACTGATGAGTAAAACTTTTTATTATGTCGCTCACTAATTGAAACAAGCTTAAGTTTATAGCCAAGTTTTAAACCTTGCTCTAAATCAATGAGTTTAATATTTTCTATTCCATCATAGTCTAAATTAGAAAATTCAAATTTATTACCAAATGAAAGATTAGATAAAAGAACTAATTTATGATTAGCGTCTCTTCCTGATAAATCAGCACTAGAATCTTGCTCTGCAAATCCATTTTTTATTGCCTGGTTTAGGGATTCTTGAAAGCTAATTTTATTCTCATACATTTGGGAAATAATATAGTTAGTAGTTCCATTAAATATTCCATAAATAGAATTGATTTTTGAGGGGAGAATGCTTTGCTCTATAGCTCGAACAACGGGGACTGCACCTAAAACGGCAGCTTCAAAACCTAAATACAAATTCATCTTATCAAAATCACCAAAAAAACTGTGACCATTCTCAGCTAATTGAGCTTTATTTGCTGTAATTAGTGAAATTTTATTTTTTAAACAATATTTATATAAATCATTAATGAATTTTCCAGATCCTCCAATGGTTTCGATAATTAGATCTGGTTTATTACTTTGTGATAAGTCAGAGAAATCTTTAAACCAAGGATACTTCTTAACATTAAAGTTTCTCTTTTTATTTTTATTTTTAGCGCTTATAGAAACTATTTTAAATTTTGTATTATCAAGGATATATGAATTTTTTTCTAAAAGTTTTACAACATGAGATCCAACTACACCCAGACCAAATATAGCTATTTTAATTGTTTTCATTTTGAGATTTTAGTATTTCTTCTTTTCTTATATTACTCTTTTCATTGAATTCCTCTAATTCTTTTTTTTTCTCAAGGAGGTTTTTATCAAAATTTTCGAATGATCGTTCACACGACAGGGTTACAAATAGAAGTAAAAGTAAGAGGAATGGTAAAAAAAATTTATCTCTTAGAGAATTGGAAACTACGTCTAGCTTTTGCTCTACCATATTTTTTTCGTTCTACTGTTCTAGAGTCTCTAGTTAAAAAGCCATTTTTCTTAAGAGTATCTTTTGTATTTGGGTCTATTAGAGTTAGAGCTCTACTTAAACCATGTTTAATAGCGCCCGCCTGGCCAGAAAGACCGCCACCTAAAACTGTAATTTTTAGATCAACTGAGTCAGCCTTCTTAGCAGCTTCTAGAGGTTGGTTGATAATCATTCTAAGAGCTTTATCTGGGAAATAATCTTCAAAGTTTTTTTTATTGATAGTAATATTTCCTGTTCCATTAGATACCCAAACTTTTGCTATAGATTCTTTTCTTCGACCTGTGCTGTAAACTTGGTCAGACATTTACTGAATTCTTTCTATTTAATGACTTAAAGTCAATTGAATTTGGTTTTTGAGATTCATGTGGATGATTATTATCTTTATAAAGTTTTAAGCTATTTTTCATTAAGTCTCTAAATAAAGGTGAATTAGGCAACATGCCTTTGATGGCTTTTTTTATAATATCTTCAGATTTATTTTTTTCTTTTAGCTTTTCAGGAGTAATTTCTTTTATACCACCGGGATGACCAGTGTGTTTATAATATTTTTTATCAGTATTTTTGTTTCCAGAAAATTTTACTTTATCAGTATTTAAAATAATGACTCCATCTCCAACGGGTAAATTAGGAGAAAATTGAGGCTTGTTCTTTCCTTTAAGAATTATACTAACTCTTGAAGCGAGTCTTCCAACAGAAATATCAGTTGCATCCAGAATATGCCATTCTTTCTTAAATTCAGATTTTTTTAAAGTAGTTGTTTTCACGATATGGGGAATATAAGTAAAATGGTTAAAAAATCAAGGATTATACTTAAAAAAAACATAATTCCATTATACCTGGCAATAACAAAAATTTGTTGAATTTTAGTCTTTATTTCTAATTAATTGACTAAAAATTTTAAGGATTGAATATAAAAACTCAAATGAAGTAGCTATTTTGATCTCTTTAGGACATTTAGTAAGTCTTTTAAATCTGAAACAATATTTTCATTTAAAGAATTATTTTTAATCCTTGATTTAGAAAGGTAATCATTTACTCCATCTAATGTTAATTTTTGTACTTCAAGTAATTCCTTTATTTTTTTTAGTAAGAGTAGATTTTCATAATCATAAAGCCTATGTCCGGAATGAGTTCTAATTATCTTTAACTTACTAATTCTACTTTCCCAAAATCTTATAGTATGCTTTTGTTCCCCAACTATTTGAGATACTTCATCAATATTATAAAAATTCTTATTCATAATTCTAATTTTTTAGATTTTTTAAAGGTTACTACCTTTCTTGATTGAATCTCAAATTCTTCTTTTGTTTTAGGGTTTCTTCCTAATCTACTTTTTTTATAGTTAATTTTGAAACTACCTAATGAGCTGATAGATAGGTCTGAATTTAATAATTTATGACTCCATATATTTAAAAGATTATCAATTTTTTTATATGCTGTTGAATAAGCCAAACCAAACTCTTTAGAAAGTTGATTAGCTAACATTTCTCTTGTGATTTTAACTTGAGACATTCTCTTTTATCTTAGTTAGTAAATCAGATTGTATACATTTTATTCCAAATTCTATTGCATTTGCGAATGCATGAGAGTCTGCATTTCCATGACTTTTAATAACTACTCCGTTTATACCTATAAATATTCCTCCATTGTAATTCCTAGGATCAATTGAATTTCTAAAATCAATAAATTTATTTTTCAACATCAATGATAAAAATTTTGAATAAAAAGATGATGTTAGACTTCTTTTTAATGAGTCTGTAATAAACTTAGATACTCCCTCAGCTGTTTTTAAAGCAATATTTCCTGAAAATCCATCAGTAACTATTACGTGGTTTTTAGTATTAGTAATTTCATTAGCCTCAACAAAACCTTGGTATTTTATTCGGGTATCATTTTTCATTAATTCATGAGTCTCTTGAATTAAATTATTTCCCTTTAATTCCTCTGAACCAATGTTTAGTAATGCAACTTTACAGTCAATGTTTGGGAATAAGACTTGATAGTAGGTACTTCCCATAACAGCAAATTCTAATAAATTTTCTGAAGTGCATTCTGCATTGGCACCCAAGTCCAAAAAACAAACTGGATGATGAGTTGAGGGAAATAAAGAGGCTATAGCTGGTCTAGAAATATTCTCAATCGTCCTTAAATAGACAGTAGAATAAGCCATCATAGCTCCCGTGTTGCCTGCCGATATAACTATTTGAGATTTGTCTTCTTTTAATTGATTGATAGCATTAGACATTGAACTCTTTCGATTATGTTTTTTTAAAGCATCACTTGGCTTCATCTCTGGTAAAATAAAGTTTTCTGACTCAATCCAATCAGATACTTCAAATAGTTGAGAGAATTTTTTTTTATATTTTTCATAAACCTCTTTTGTCGAATGAAGTTGAAATCGAATAGCATTATTATTTTTATAGGCAATGTTAGCTCCTTCTAAAACTGATTTAGGTGCAAAATCGCCTCCATGTAAATCCAAATTAATCAGAAATTGTCTCATTATTTATTAATTTTTTAATATTGCTTTAAACAATCTTATACCTTATTTGTTTTTATTGTGAATATTTTAAAAAAAATAAGTACGGTCACTTTAATAATATCATCTTTATTTATTCTTTCATGCTCCAAAGACCTTTATTTTTCCGGAATTTCCGAAAATAGTATAAATCTGATTAAGGACAATTATTTAGTAAAGGATTATAGCAAAGAAGAAATAACTAAAATTATTGGTGCACCACTGGTTAAAGAAAATTCTGGAAATTTATGGATTTACAGAATTGAGAAAAAAAAAGGAAATGCAACTTTTAAAAAAAATATCTACAACAAAACCTTAAAACTCAATTTTAAAAATAATGTTTTAAGGTCTGTTGAAGAAATTAATCTAAATTAGATAATATTTAAATGTACTACGATGGATAACAGTAATATTGAAACAATATTTGTTATTTTGATCATAGGGTTAACCGCTGGACCTGCAGTATCTTTGTAAGGGTCGCCAACAGTATCACCTGTAACAGAAGCTTTATGAGTTTCACTTCCCTTACCGCCTAAGTTTCCATCTTCTATATATTTCTTAGCGTTATCCCATGCTCCACCACCTGCGGTCATAGATATAGCTACAAAAAATCCTGTAATGATTACACCAATCAACATAGCTCCAAGTGCTTGAAATCCTGTATTAACACTTCCTGTTAAAACGTAGACTCCAAAAAAAACAATGACAGGAGATAATACTGGAAGTAAAGAAGGGATAATCATTTCCTTAATTGCAGATTTGGTTAAGATGTCGACGCACTTACCATAATCTGGTTTTTCTTTTCCAGACATAATTCCTTTTTTCTCTTTAAATTGTTGTCTAACCTCTAATACCACTGACCCAGCTGCCCTACCGACTGCTGTCATGCTTAACGCACTAAATAAGTATGGAAGTAGACCTCCTATTAAAAGCCCGATGATTACGTATGGTTCTGATAGATCGAAAGAGACATCAAAAACTTTATTACCAGTTTCTTGATAAAAGTAATTAAGATCTTCTGTGTAAGCCGCAAATAAAACTAATGCACCAAGACCAGCTGAGCCGATAGCGTAACCTTTAGTTACAGCCTTAGTTGTATTTCCAACAGCATCAAGGGCATCTGTTCTTGTTCGAACACTCTGTTTCATACCTGACATTTCAGCAATACCTCCTGCATTATCTGTAACAGGCCCGTATGCATCCAATGCAACAACCATTCCAGCAAGAGCTAACATAGAAGTAACAGCAATCGCTATTCCAAAAAGTCCAGCAGTAGCATATGTAAGTCCGATACCAGATACTATTATAAGGACTGGTACAGCAGTAGACTCCATTCCCATAGCAAGACCTTGAATAATGTTAGTAGCATGGCCTGTCTGGGAAGCCTCCGCCACACTCCTTACAGGTCTATAATCTGTACTTGTGTAATACTCAGTTATAAAGACGAGAGCTAAAGTAATAAGCAGACCATAAACAGCACATAAGAATAAATCCATTCCATTATACCACTTAGAACCTATTTGGAAAAATTGATCAAACCCTATTGAATATTGAGTGATAATAGCAAACAAGATAACTGAAATAAACAATGTCATAAAGAAACCTTTATACAATGCACCCATTATTGATGATTTAGGTGTTGATATTGAAACAAACTGGGATCCTATTATAGATGCAAAAATACTTGAACCAGCAATAAGTAAAGGATATATGGTTAGGTCTGTAACAGTTCCTTGAAATATAATTGCTAAAACCATAGTAGCTACAATTGACACGACATATGTCTCAAATAAATCTGCTGCCATTCCTGCACAATCACCTACGTTATCACCAACATTATCTGCAATAACCGCAGGATTTCTGGGGTCATCCTCAGGGATATTTTTCTCAACCTTACCGACTAAATCTGCACCTACATCAGCACCTTTAGTAAATATTCCACCACCTAATCTCGCAAAGATCGAAATAAGAGAAGAACCAAAACCTAAAGCAACTAAAGGTTCAATTAACTCACGTCCAGTTCTTCCAAAACCAAAGTATAAAGCAAAAAAATAACCTGCAATACCTGCTAATGCGAGTCCAACAACTAAAAGACCTGTAACAGCTCCTGCATTAAAAGCAACGTAGAGACCTTGCTTAAGAGAAGAGCTTGCCGCTTGAGCTGTTATAACATTTGCTCGAACAGAAACATTCATACCAATATAACCAGCTAAACCAGATAAAACCGCACCAATTAAAAAACCAACTGGTACATCGTATACGTGTTTAAAAGGTATAAGAAAAAATGCAAAAAATATTACAATTCCAACAATAGCAATAGTTGTGTATTGTCGGTTCAAGTAAGCCTTAGCGCCTTCTTGAATGGCACCAGAAATTTCAATCATTTTTCTTGTACCTTTAGATAAATTTAGAATTTTGTTTGTAATTAATAAACCGAAAGCAATTGCTGCAGCCGCAGCAAATAATACTATTTGTAGGTATTGTATTTGAGACATGCTAAGTTGTTAATCTATTTTAATTTTTTTTTCAAGGTGCTTTTTTAGAGATATCATCTAGTAAATAGTTAAGATATTTTACCTCTTCAATGGTTAAAAAGTCCTTAGAAAGCTTGATATATTCACCCATAAGTATTTTTTTTTTCTCTTTATTTATCAAATACTCAGAAAAAAAAGCATAAATGAGAAAAATTGTAATTTTATTAGTTTTTTTAAGAATCTCACTATCAATTAATCCCTTAATATGATCATAGTTAGATAGAAAACTTTGATAAAGAGATTTCAATTTTTTTTTATTACATGGTCTTTTCTTTAAATTTTGTTTTACAAACTCTTCTAGTTCAAAATCTTTTGTATAGTCTCTTTGAAAAATATATTGAAAAAAAAATAAGCGTGTATTTCTATTTAGATTAAGCATTGAATCATTCTTATTAAAGCACTAGCAGCCTCTTGACCTTTATTTTTATTATCTGATTTTGATCTTTTGAGAGCTTGATTTTTATTATTTGCATTAATGATTCCATTTGTGATGAGTGTTTTGGGATTACTATTGACTAAATCTAACAAAGAGTAGCCTACAGAATCTGATATAACTTCAAAATGATAAGTTTGTCCTTTAATAACACAGCCAAGCGCAATAAATAAATTAGGACCTTTGGAGTTAATACACCATTTTATCATTTGAGGTATTTCATAAACACCTGGAACTTTTATAATTTCATATTTGATTTTATTTTTTTTCAAAAGAGATATTGCAGATAATGTTAGAGAGTCTGTTATCTCTTTATAATAATCTGCGACAATGACTTTTACTTTTAAATTATTCTTATTCATTCAATTTTTTCAATACCTGTAACATTCAATCCGTATATACCGAGGTCTAATTCATTATTAAAGGAATTAGATAAAACAGTTATATCGTTAATTGAAAAGTTTTTTAATATTTGAGCACCTAAACCATAATATTTTACTTTTTCATCATTTGATAATTTGCCCAACTCATTCAAAATAGGATTATTAATAAGAACAACGATACCTGATCCATTAGCTTTAATTTTTTCAATTGAATTATGAAGATCTTTCGTTTTGGAGTTATTTAAATTCATAATTATATCATCAAATCCTTGGACGGGATGAACTCTAGTCAAAATACTTTTTTGGTTATTTAAATCTCCTAAATGGAGAGAGGCATGATGAAGACCATCGATAGTATTTTCAAAAACGTTAAATTCCAATAAATCAGAGTAGATGTTTTTGATTTTATGATTTTTTTCTGGAATTTTTTTTATCAAAATGTCATTTTTAATTCTATAAGCAATCAAATCTTGAATTGTTCCTATATTTAAAGAGTGTTTTTTTGCATAAGGGATTAGATCTGGGACTCTGGCCATTGTGCCATCATCGTTCATAATCTCACAAATTACTGCAGACTCATTCAATCCAGCTAATTTAGATATATCGACAGCCGCCTCAGTATGGCCAGCTCTTGTCAAAACACCTCCATCCCAAGCGATTAATGGGAAAACATGCCCTGGACTAATAATATCTCCTAGTTGAAATTGTGGATTAATGGCAGCTTTGACAGTCTCATATCTATCATGAGCTGATATACCAGTTGTTATATTTTTACTAGACTCAATAGACACTGTGAATGCCGTAGTTTTCTTTTTCCAATTATCAGGATTCATTAAAGGCAAATTAAGTTCTTTTGCCCTAAGCTCAGTGATTGATAAGCAAATAAGACCCCTTCCATGAGTAGCCATAAAATTTATATGTTCTGCCCCACATAAAGATCCTGGAATAATTAAATCTCCTTCATTTTCTCTGTCTTCACTATCAACCAGGATATACATTTTACCTTCTTGAGCATCCTGAATAATTTTTTCGATGTTGGTAAAGTCTGACATTTAATTGATGTTTATTTTCCTAAATTTGAAAAATGAGCGTATCTTGCTAGCATATCAACTTCAAGATTTAAAATTTGATTTGTTTTATAGGACTGAATATCAGTATTTTTAAATGTATGGGGGATTATCATGCAGTTAAATTGATTGGATTTTACATAGTTAACAGTTAAAGAAATTCCGTTTAAAGAAATAGAGCCTTTTGAAACAATAAATTTTTTTAGATAGGAAGGAAATTTAATTTGCATTAGCCAACTTTTTCCAACTTTTTTAATTTCTTTAAGTTCGCCTGTGCTATCCACATGACCAAATACAAAATGACCAGAGACTTCATCACCAATTTTTAGAGATTTTTCTAAGTTTACTTTAGTACCTTTTTTCCAATATTTAGAATTAGTTTTTTCAAGTGTTTCATTGGATATATCTGCAGTAAATTTATTTTTTTGTATAGATGTGGCAGTTAGACAAATTCCAGAGCAACAAATTGAAGAGCCTATATCAAAGTTTTTTAAGTTTGACTCTATCTCTATACTTTTAAATTTATTTGACTCTCTCATTTGAGAAATCCTACCTTGGGATTGAATAATTCCTGTAAACATTTTTTAGTATTTATAAGTTTCTATAATGTCTTCTCCATAAGTTATTGAAGAATACAATTTTAAATTCTTTTTTAAAAGACTAAGGTTTAATTTATATCTTTTTTTAGATGATTTTATAACCTTAGCAGATTGACATATAACAATTTCATCAAAAAGATTATTATTATAGAAATAATTAAAAGTGCTCAAGCCTCCTTCAATTAAAATACTGTTAATTGGATAATTTTTTAATTGTTGTAAAAATATTTTTGGCTCATCCTTATAATTTAGTTTAATCGTATTGAAGTTTTTTTTAAGTTTTTTATTTATTTTAGAAATGACAAATTTGAAATTATTTTTATCAATACCATTAAGTCTAGAGTTCAATCTAGGGTTGTCTTCTATATAAGTATTATATCCAACAGCAATTGCATCGTGGGTAAGTCTATATTTATGCATATAATACTGGGTCTCAGAAGAAGTTATATTTGGTTCATTATAATCCTTAGAAAAACCATTATTAGAAATTGCTAATTTGAGGGTAACATAGGGTCTTGTATTTCTTTGATAATGGTAAAAAATTTTATTTATGTTCTTAAAATTATTTAGATAATTGGGTGCGAGATTAATCTTAACATTATTTTTCTTTAAAAAATTTAGACCTTTTTTGTATATAATTGGGTTGGGGTCTAAAGAACTTATAAAAACTTTTCCTATGCCACTCTTTAAAATTCTCTTTGCACAGCAATCACTTTCTTTCATGCAAGGTTCTAAACTCACATACATGACAGTTTTATTAGTAATTTTATTTTTTTTAATTTTATTTAATGCATTAACTTCAGAATGAGGAGATCCACCAATAGAGGTTAAACCATAACTTAATACTTGGCCTTCAGATGATTTAGAATAATCAACAATCATACATGCTACTGAAGGATTCTTACCCGTGAGGCCTAAATTTCTTTGAGAAAGGTTATTAACTGACTGGAGATATTTTGAGTGAATATTATTTGCAATCAAAATTTATTTTTTGTCTATTGAGTCAAGGAACTGTTCAAAGTCTTTAGTTTCTCTAAAATCTCTATAGACAGAGGCAAATCTAACATAAGCAACTTTATCTATTGTATATAAAGCTTTCATAACAGCCTCACCAACTACATTTGAACTAACTTCATTTTCTCCCATGCCCTCAATATCATTAACAATTCTCGATATTAATTTTTCTTTAGTATCAGTATCTACTGGTCTTTTACGCAAGGCAAGTTCGACAGATTTTGCTATCTTGTCTCTATCAAAGTTAACCTTATCTCCATCTTTTTTTACAACAACTAATTCTCTGAACTGAATCCTTTCATGAGTTGTAAATCTACCTTTGCATTCAATACAAATTCTTCTTCTTCTGATGACTGTTCCATTTTCAGAAGGCCGTGAATCTAAAACTGATGTCTCTTTGTTTTTATCTATACAAAAAGGACATTTCATTTTTAATAAATTGGGTATTTAGAACAAAGATCTTCAACCTCTTGATTAATAGACTTTTCTAACATAGAGATATCAGAGTTGGAGGCAGATAAATTATTAATAATTGTTGATATTTTTTCACCAATAAATTTAAATTCTTCTTCTTTGAAGCCTCTTGTAGTTGCTGCTGGTGAGCCCAATCTAATACCAGAAGTTATAGTTGGAGGATTTGGATCGTTTGCTACGCCATTCTTATTACAAGTCATTCCAGCTCTTTCAAGGCTTTCTTCGGCATCTTTTCCAGTTACATTCTTTGATCTAAGATCAACCAAAACCATGTGAGAGTCAGTTCCACCTGTAACTATATCAATTCCATTAGACATAAGAACTTCTCCGAGAATAGAAGCATTTTTTTTATCCTGTTGAATATATTGTTTGATTT
>ERZ802819.1133-NODE-1133-length-16922-cov-10.7809_pt1 | contig 16922 bp, 17 predicted proteins | sample MGYA00345647_ERZ802819 | MGnify/ENA primary metagenome ERZ802819 (study PRJEB30503, sample SAMEA104212355) | marine metagenome | biome: Westerlies Biome; feature: [SRF] surface water layer (ENVO:00010504) within the epipelagic zone...; material: water... | reverse complement strand
TCCTTTTTGCTCTGCCCACCTTCCATTACCATCCATAATAATTGCTGTATGTTTGGGAATAATCATTATTTCTTTAAATTTTTATTTCTCATATCCTGACCCCAGAAAAGTTTTTCTCTTAGTCTTTTGTAAAAATTATCATCAGCAAATTTAATAGTTTTCACACTAAAATCAGCTTTTGAAATTTCAATTTGATTTGAAGAATTTACGGAGTACATTCTAGAATCTAACGATAGATTTATATTATTACTTCCCTCAATATCTATTTTTATTTTTGAATTATCAGGAATTACCAATGATCTCATATTTATATTATGTGGAGCAATTGGATTTAGTAATATTACATTCGACTCTGGAGAGACAATTGAACCACCGTTACTGAGTGAATATCCTGTAGAACCAGTAGGAGTTGAGATAATTAGACCATCTGACCAATAATTTGTCAAATAATTATCATTAATCTGACAAGAAATATTAAGAAGAGATGTGGTATCTTTTCTTTGAATGGTTACTTCATTAAGCGCATATGGGTATTCAGAAAATGGATTATTTGAGGAATTAGAATTAACTTTTATAATAGTTCTTTCAATTATACTAAACTCTTTTTTTATAAGTAATGAAAGAGCTTCTTTAATTTTTTCTTTTTGAATACTTGTTAAGAACCCAAGCCTACCAGTGTTAATTCCTAAAATGGGAATATTAGAATCCTTTACATAGGTAATACATCTAAGAATTGTTCCATCTCCTCCTACAGCAAAGACAAAATCTACATCAAAATCTATTTTTCTGGATGAATCAAAAAAAGAAAGCTTTTGATTATTTAATTCATTTTCTAATTTAGAGTCAATAATCAAATCCTCGCTTTCTGGAATAATATCAATTATTTCCTTGCAACAATCAATTGATGACTTATTGTGAAACGCAATGTATAACGCTAGTTTCATATTGTAAAAATACAAACTTTATAACTTTATTAAGTATTATATTTGCAATTAAGTTTTAAGACAATTCATGACTAAGCTTAGCGTAAATATTAATAAAATTGCAACTTTAAGAAATGCAAGAAATGAAAACTACCCTAATTTATTAAAGACTGCACAAGACATATTGAGTTTTGGTGCCCAAGGAATAACAGTTCATCCTCGGCCAGATGAAAGACATGTAAGATATTCTGATGTTTATGAACTTAAGAAAAATATTAATTCTGAACTTAATATTGAGGGTAATCCAATAAAAAAATTTATTGACTTAGTTAATGATGTAAAACCTGATCAGGTTACCTTAGTTCCTGATTCAGAACATGCTATTACATCAAATTCTGGGTGGGACACAATTACTAATTTTTCATATTTAAATGATATAATAAAAGAATTTAAATCAAATTCAATTAGAGTATCAATATTTATTGATCCCAATATAAATATGGTTGAAGGTGCAAAAAAACTAAATGCTGATAGGATTGAGCTATTTACTGGACCTTTCGCTAAAGAGTTCGATCTTAATAGATCTGAGGCAGTCAAGAATTATGTTAAATGTTCAAAAATTGCTAATGAAATTAACATAGATATAAATGCAGGCCACGACTTAAATCAGCATAATCTTTTATTTTTTTCTAAATCAGTCAAAAACATTAAAGAGGTTTCAATTGGCCATGCTTTAATTACTGAATCTCTTTATTTAGGTTTAGAAACTACAATAAAAACATATTTGGACATACTTAAATGAAAATTCTTCATTCAAATATAATAGGAGAATTTGGAAGAGATATTTTTATTATTCATGGGTTTTTGGGTATGGGAGATAATTGGAAAAGTCATGCAAATCAAATAGCAAAAAAAAACTTTAAAGTTCACTTAATAGATCTTAGAAATCATGGTAAAAGTTTTTGGAGTGACAAATTTAATTTTGATCTTATGGTTGACGATATATACAATTATGCTAGTTATCATAATATAGATAGGTTTAGTTTAATTGGTCATTCTATGGGAGGGAATATAAGTATGTTGTTTGCCCAAAAATTTCCTGAACTTTTAGAAAAAATAATTATAATCGATATCTTACCAAAACAATATAAGCCTCATCATGAAAATATATTAAAAAGCTTAAAATCAATTGATTTTGAAAAAATGAATACAAGAAAAGATGTTGATATTCATATGTCAACATTTATTGAGGATGAAAGAGTTAGACAATTTTTATTAAAGAATTTATATTGGATAAATAAAGAAAGGCTAGGGTTAAAACTTAATATTAATGTATTATTTGAATTCAAAGATAAACTATCAATAAATTTAAGTCAAGATTTAAAGTTTAATAAACCATCTTTTTTTATTTATGGTGATAACTCACCTTATGTTGATGAGTCTGATTTAACTATGCTCAACTTATATTTTTCTGATATAGAAATTATAAAAGTGCCATTTTCAGGACATTGGGTTCATGCAGATAATCCATCTTTTTTTCTTGAAAAAACAATTAAATTTCTAAATTAAGTTATGAAAAATCATAAAATTAGGAAAGCAAATACTTCTGATGTTAAGGACATTCTTAGATTATTAATTGAGCTTGCAGTTTATGAAAAAGAACCCAATGCTGTAAAAGTAACTGAGGAAGAATTAATTAGAGATGGTTTTGGATTGAATCCTAGATTTGAATGTCTTTTAGCTGAATTTAATTCTGAAATTGTTGGTTTAGCTTTTTATACTGAAAGATATTCAACATGGGTTGGAGACACTCTTCATTTAGAGGATTTAATTGTAACAGAAAAAATGAGAGGTAAAGGCTTTGGAATCTCTCTTTACAGGGAGTTTTTAATTGAAGCAAAACGAAGAGGTGTTAATAGAGTTGAGTGGTCAGTTCTTGACTGGAATAAATCAGCAATTGAATTTTATAAAAAGACCGGTGCTATAATTGACGGTCTAGAACAGTGGAAAATTGTAAGAATGAATAAAGAAATTATTAATAAATTTCTATCAAATTAATTCAGTTTTAATAAAATCAATTATAAATTTTTTTATCTGACCTCTCACTTCTATAAAATCTTTACCATAATTTCCATTATGAGATTTTGAAGGATCCTTAAAGTTTTTATGTATTTTTTTTGCATTACTCATTGGAAGAACGGGACAAGTTTCCTTGGCATTATCGCAAACAGTAATTATAAAGTCAAAATTTTCATTGATATATTCGTCAATATGATTAGAATTATAATCAGATATATTCACTCCAACCTCTGCCATACACCTTACAGCATTTTTATTTAATCCATGCTTCTCAATTCCTGCACTAAATACTGAAACAGAGTTATTAGTTAAATGATCTAAATATCCATGAGCAATTTGACTTCTGCATGAGTTTCCAGTACATAGAATTAGTATATTTTTCATTAAAACCCTAACGAAATTTTAGCAATATAAAAGAATAAGAAAATTCCAAATATATCATTAGCTGTTGTTATAAATGGTCCGGTTGCAATTGCTGGATCAATCCCCTGTTTATCTAGAATAATTGGAACAAATGTTCCAACAAGTGCAGCTATTATAATTACACCCATCATAGAACCAGCAATTGTTAGACTCAAAAATAAATCTTGATTTACTATCTGTCCAAAGATTACAAGTATTATTGCTAATACCAAGCCGTTAATTAAACTTAAACTAACTTCTTTTAAAAGTCTAGATAATAAAGAACCTTTAACTAAATCATTTGCTAATCCTTGAACAATTATTGCAGAGGATTGAACTCCTACATTTCCAGCCATAGCAGCTATAAGAGGAGTATAGAAAAATAAATTTCTTAAGTCAGGTTCACTCATAATCTGTTCAAAATCTTTTAAAATAAATACACTACCAAGTCCTCCCAAAAGTCCTAAAAATAACCATGGAAGTCTAGCTTTAGATAACTGAAAAATAGAATCATTTGCTTCAACTTCAGAAGAAATACCTGCTGCTAATTGATAATCTTTATCAGCTTCATCTTTAATTAAGTCAACAATATCATCAATAGTTATTCTTCCTAATAAGGTTTTTCTTTTATTTGTTACAGGAATAGCTTCTAAATCATATTTAGACATAATTTTTGCAACTTCTTCACCTTCTTGATCAGCTGTAACATAGTCTGCTTTCGGTATATAAATATCTTTAACTTTTGATCCTGATTTTGCGGTGACTAAATCTTTTAATGATAGTCTACCCTTTAGTTTATTTTTAGAGTCAACAACATAAATTGAGTGAACCCTTGAAACATTTTTAGCCTGTTTTCTAATTTCATCAAGACATTTAGTTATGCTAAGATTTTCACTTACTTTCACAAGTTCTTTTGCCATCAATCCACCAGCAGTATCTTCCTTATACTTAAGTAATTCTTTTATATCATCTGTTAATTCAGAATCTTTAATTTGTGATAATACACTTTCTTGAATGTCTTCAGATAATTCTGAAATAACATCAGTTGCATCATCAGTATCGAGTTCTTGAATCTTTTCTGCAATTTCTTTAGTAGATAGGTTTTCAAGAATAATCTCTCTAAGATCTTCATCAATTTCAGCAAGAGCATCTGCAATTCTTTCTTTATCAAAAATTTTAACAAGAAAAATAACTTCTTTAACTTCTAAAAGTTCAAATATTTCAGCTAAGTCAGCATAATGAAGATCATTTAGATTTTTCACGAGCTTTTCCTTATCACTAATTGTAATAAGTCTCTTAATGTTATCTATTAATTCATCATTGACTTTAAATTGTCTCATCACTAATTTTTTGAGTTAATTTGACAAATTCTTGAACAGATAGCTGCTCTGGTCTCAATTCAAAGATACTATCTTCTAATATATTATCCTGAATATCAAGTCTTTTTAGAGAGTTTTTTATTTTTTTTCTTCTTTGTTGAAAACTTAGCTTTATAATCTTATCTAGTAAGTTTAAATCACAATTATAATTAATATTGTTTTTTCTTGTTAATGATATAACTGCAGAATTAACCTTGGGCTTTGGAAAAAAAACATTTGGTGAAACATCAAATAAAATTTTTACATTATAAAACAACTGAGTTTTAACTGATAATATTCCATATTGCTTACAGTTATTTCTGCTGACTATTCTTTCAGCAACTTCTTTTTGAAACATTCCAACAAGACTACTTACAGATTCTAGGTTTTCTATAGCTTTAAATAAGATTTGTGATGAAATATTATATGGAAAGTTACCTATGATTAAGATATTCTTAATTGAGGGGTAATGAGATGGTATATCAAATTTTAAGAAGTCTTCTTCGATGATTTCAATCTTATCTTCTTTAAACTCATTTTGAAGAAATTGAATTGATTCCTTATCTATTTCAATAATCGTCAATTTATTTTTTATATCAAGTAAATATTTTGTCAAAGCACCTTTCCCAGGTCCAACTTCAATAACCTTATCATATTTATTAAAATCAATTGATTCAGTTATTTTTTTTGAAATATTATCATCAGTTAAAAAATGTTGACCCAGGAATTTTTTTGGATTAACATTTCCTACCATATTTTAGCTAATTATATCAAATCCGGTATATGGAATAAGAGATTTTGGAATTTGAATACCTTCTATTGATTGATTATTTTCTATTATTACAGCCATAACTCTTGGGAGTGCAAGAGAGCTTCCATTAAGAGTATGAAGCAATTCATTTTTACCATCTTTATTTTTGAATTTAAGATTAAGGCGATTGGATTGGTATGTTTTAAAATTTGAAACAGAGCTAATTTCAAGCCACTTTTTTTGACCTTTAGAAAATAATTCAAAGTCATAAGTTATTGATGATGTAAAACCTAGGTCACCTGCACATAAGTTTAGAATTCTAAAATCCAGTTCAAGTTCAGATAAAATACCCTTTATATGTTCTTTCATCATATTAAGGGCTTTGTCTGAGTTATCTGGATGCTCAAGCCTAACAATCTCAACTTTATCAAATTGATGAAGTCTATTAAGACCTCTAACATCAGAACCATAGCTTCCTGCTTCTCTCCTAAAACATGGTGTATAACCTGTAATAAGAATAGGAACTTCCTCATAAGATAATATATTGTCTCGATAAATATTTGTTAGGGGTACTTCAGCAGTTGGAATTAAATAAAAACCATCATCATTAATATGATACATATCCCCATCTTTGTCTGGTAATTGTCCTGTAGCAAATGCTGATTCAGAATTTACTAAATGTGGAACTTGAAATTCAGTATATCCTGCAGATATATTTCTATCAAGAAAAAAGTTAATTAGTGCTCTTTGAAGCTTTGCACCCTTCCCTTTATATACAGGGAAACCAGATCCAGTAATTTTACTCCCTAATTCAAAGTCAATAATATCATACTCTTTAGCTAAATCCCAATGGTTTTTTAATTTTTGTTTAGAATCTTCAATCTTAGAACTTCTATACACCTCTATATTATTTTCATCATTCAATCCTTCTGGTACATTAGTGTCTGGAAGGTTTGGGATTGTTGTAATTAAACTCTGGATACTAGATTTTGTTTTGTCAAGATCTAATGATAAAGCTTTAGATTTAGCTTTTAAGTCTGTAGATTTGGTTTTAAGTTTATCTATACTTTTAACTTGATTTCCGGTCTTAAAAATTTCTGCAATTTCTTTAGAAATTGTATTAGACTCAAATAAGATTTGATCTAATTCTTGTTGAATTTTTTTTCGATTGTTATTAAGATCTATAATTTCATCAATTACTCCAATATTCTTAAAACCACGCTTTCTTAATCCCTTGATAGTTTTTTCTTTATCATTAGAAATATCATCGATTAAAAGCATAGAGTTATTTTGAAATCAAAGATAAAACTTATTTGTTTATTAATTTTAAACAGTAATTTTCATCTTTTTTTAATTGTTGTTTAAGTGCTTCAATGGAAGAAAACTTTTTTTCATCTCTAATCTTTAAAATAATATCTATAGAAATCTCTTTATTGTAAATGTCTTGATTAAAATTAAATAAGTGAACTTCTATTGATTTATCATTTGAACCAATTGTTGGTCTATGGCCAATATTCATCATACCGTTGAATGATTTATTTTTAATTAATGTACGTATAAAATATACTCCATCTTTTGGTATGATTTTATACTTTTCTTTTATAAAAATATTAGCTGTAGGATAATTAATTTTTTTTCCTAAACCATCACCTTTTATTATTTTTCCAGTTAATTTAAAATTTCTTCCAAGATATTTTTTAGTTGTTTCAAGATCACCTTCGTTAATAGAATTTCTTATTTTACTCGAGCTAATTTTAATAGTTTCAATTTCTTGAGCTTCAATTTCTTCAACTGTAAAATTATATTCTTTTGAATAACTTTTAAGATCTACTACTGATGCTTCTCTCCCTTTTCCAAATCTATGGTCATAGCCAATTATAATATGTTTTAATTTAAGTTTTTCAACTAGAAAATCTTTAATATATTGATCAGCTGTCAACAACGAAAAACTTTTATCAAATGGTTGAATTATTAATGAATCAATCCCAATTTTATCTAATTGATTAATTTTTTCGTCTAAAGTATCAATCATTCTTATATTGTTGTACTTATTCAAAATAGTTCTTGGGTGAGGAAAAAATGTTAAAACAACAGAAGATAGTTTTTTCTCTATAGATGAATTGACAACTTTTTTTAATATTTCTTGATGACCATGATGAAGGCCGTCAAAAGTTCCAATTGTAACAACTGCACCTTTTTCTTGATCATAATCATCAATGTTTCTATAAATCTTCATTTACAAAATTCTTCTTGTTATAAAAATTCATAGTTTTTTCTATTCCAGATTGAATAAAAGAAAATATTATTTCATTTAATATTTTTGATATTTTAGGTATCATTAATTGTTCCTTTTCAGACCATTTACCTAAAACATAATCTGTCATTGAAAGTTTATTATTATTTGAAATACCAATTCTTATTCTAGGATAATTAGAGGTCCCAAGAAACTCTTCAATATCTTTTAAACCATTGTGACCTCCGGAGTTTCCATTAGACTTAATCTTTATGTTCCCAAAAAAAAGATTTAAGTCATCACAGATTACAAGAATATTATTATCACTAATTTTTTCTTTTTTCTTCCAATAAAGAAGTGTTTTACCTGAGTTGTTCACATAATTATTTGGCTTAATTAAAATAATTTTTTTCCCTTTAAATTTCGCTTCAGCTCTTAAAGCTAATTTCACAGATTCAAATTTTACATTTAGTTCTGAAGAAATACTATCAAGAACTTCAAACCCTATGTTGTGCCTTGTATTATTATATTCTTCTCCAATGTTTCCAATTCCTAAGATGAGAAATTTGTTCATATCAGACTTTGTAGTTAACAGTGATACGATTTTATCAAAAAAATACATTATTCATAATTAATCTTAATTAAAGTTAAGATTAATTATAGAAAAATTATTCTTTATTAGCCTCAGGTTTTGAATCACCACCGTCAGGTTTTGAATCACCACCGTCAGGTTTTGAATCACCACCTTCAGTAGCACCCTCGAGACTTTCTTCTCCATCTTCAGTTTCTTCATCTTCAGGAAGAGCCATTGAAGCCCTAGATGTTCTTACTTGACAAACAACAGTGTTTTCTGGATGAAGCAATTCAAAGTTTTCATCTTCTAATTCAGAAGTATAAAACTTATCTCCTAATTCAAGTTTAGAAATATCAACATTAAGAGAATCTGGCAGATTATCAGGTAATGCTTTAACTCTTAATTTTCTTTTATTCCTAGTTAAAATACCACCACTATTTTGAACACCTGGAGCTGAACCGCTAAGTTCAACAGGAATATCCATTGTAACAGGCTTGTCATCAAATAGCTCGTAAAAATCAGCATGTAAAATTTTATCTGATACAGGATGAAATTGAATATCTTGTAAAATTGCATTTTTCTTTTTATCACCAAAGTCAAGTACTACAGTATGGGCCGCAGCAGTATATACTAGATCCTTGAAGCCTATCTCAGTTGCAGTAAAATGAAAAACTTCATCACCTCCATATAAGACACATGGAACATTTCCGTCTTTTCTCACTGAGTTTGTACTAGTCTTTCCAGTGGCTTCTCTTATTTTACTTTTAATTTCTATTGATTTCATTTTTTTAATTTATAAATAGTTTATCAATTGACTTATTATGGTGAATATTAAACATAGCTTCTGCAAATATCTTTGAGCATGTTAGATGCTCAATTTTATTTGATTTATCTTTTATTTCAATTGAGTCACTTGTGATTAATTTTTTAAGTTTTGATTTTTCAATTTTTTTATATGCATCACCTGAAAGCAGAGCATGAGTACAAATAGCAATTACAGATTTAGCTCCTTTTTCAATCATCAAGTCAGCAGCTTTTGTAAGTGTCCCAGCAGTATCTACCATATCATCTACTAAAACAACATTTTGACCACTTACATCACCGATCAGCTCCATATGTGTAATAATATTTCCTTTTGATCTTCTTTTGAAACATATTACAACATCAGAGTCTAAAAACTTAGAGTAAGCATAGGCTCTTTTTGAACCACCCATATCAGGAGATGCGATAGTTAAATTTTTAATACCAAGAGATTTAAGATAAGGAACAAATATTGATGAAGCATATAAGTGATCAACCGGTTTTTCAAAAAATCCTTGAATCTGATCTGCATGTAAATCCATTGTTATAATTCTAGTTGCTCCTGCTGATTCTATAAGTTTTGCAACTAGTTTAGCTCCTACAGGAACTCTAGGTTTATCTTTTCTATCTTGTCTTGCCCAGCCAAAATAAGGAATAACAGCTGTGATATGTCTAGCAGAAGCTCTTTTTGCCGCATCAAGCATCAATAACATCTCCATCAGGTTATCTGATGATGGGTTTGTTGATCCAATTAAAAAAACTCTAGAACCTCTAACAGATTCTTCGAATGATGGTTGAAACTCTCCATCATTATATCTTTGAAAATTAACATTACCAAGTTCTTGACCAAAGTGCTTAGCAATTTGTTTTGACAAAGTCATACTTTGAGTACAAGAAAATATTTTTACTGGCGTCTTCACAATCAATTAATTGGAGTGCAAATTTATAAATAATTATTGTTCAGTATAATTTTATTATAAATTATTTAATATAATGGAATTTATTAATTTTGAGACCTTTAGCTTCGGTGGCGAAACTGGTAGACGCGCTGGATTCAAAATCCAGTTCCTTTTGGAGTGTGGGTTCGATTCCCACCCGAAGTACTATTTATTATGCCCCTTAGTAAAAAAAATATTGAAATAGACATTGTTTGGTTTAAAAAAGACTTAAGAACACTTGATAATAAGTCACTTGAATTTGTTTCAAATTCTGGTAATCCAACATTATTTATATACATTTTTGAACCATCAGTTATTGATTCTCCAGATTGTGACCCTCGTCATTTAAGATTTATATTTGAGTCTTTACTTGACATACAAAAGAAACTCAGAAAGTTCTCATTAGATCTTAATTTCATTAATTGTGAAGCTTTGAAGTTTTTTCAAGAAATATCAAATAAATATAAAATCAAAAATGTATTATCATATGAAGAAATTGGTAATAATTTAACCTATAAAAGGGATAAAAGTATACTGAAATTTTTTCAGAGTAGGAGTATCAATTGGATTCAAAATAAAACTAATGGAATTATAAGGGGTTTACGATCAAGAAAAAATTGGAAAAAGAAATGGTTAGAAGAAATGAAATCAGAAATTTTAATTACTGATTTTGAATTTATAAATAAACAAAAAGTAAATATTCCGTCAAGTATAAAATCGTTTAATTTCATAGATACATTTGACAAAAATTTTCAGCCAGGTGGTGAAACCTATGCATGGATGTACATAAGATCGTTTCTAAAATCAAGACATGCTGGCTATTCAAAAAATATCAGTAGACCTTCAGAGAGTAGAATTTCATGTAGTAGGCTTTCCCCATACATAACTTATGGTAATTTATCTTCAAAACAGATCTATCAGTTTTTTAGTAGATCATCAAAAAATAGAGATATCAGAAATTTTTTATCAAGGCTTCAATGGAGATGTCATTTTATGCAAAAATTTGATGATCAGCCTGATATGGAATTTAATAATATAAATAGTGCTTACGACTCAATACGAAATAAATATGATAAGAATCTGTTGTTAAAATGGGGAAAGGGTGAAACAGGGATACCCATAATTGATGCTTGTATGCGCTGTCTTGACCAAACAGGATATTTAAATTTTAGAATGAGAGCAATGATAGTATCATTTGCAGCATTTAATCTATGGCAAGATTGGAAAAATTTTAGTCATCATTTAGCTAAGAAATTCCTTGATTATGAACCAGGTATTCATTATTCTCAAATACAGATGCAATCAGCTGTAACGGGAATAAATACTATAAGAATTTACAACCCAGTGAAAAATTCAATAGAGCTTGATCCAAGTGGGGAATTTATAAAAAAGTGGGTACTTGAACTTAAATCAATACCTGTTGAGTATATTCACGAACCGTGGAAAATGACAAAAATTGAACAAGAAATGTATAATTTTTCTATTGGTGATAATTATCCACTCCCAATAGTTGATATAGAAATATCTAGAAAAGAAGCTTTGGAAAAAATATGGCGTATAAAAAAGAGTTCAAAAAGTAAAACTATTGCAAAAAATATTTTAAAAAAACACGTAAATAAATAAAAAAAATTATTTATTTATATTTAAAGTTAAGTATCAACTAATAAAAGATAATACTGCAAATTAAAATATTATGAATTCAAGAAGAAGCTTTATAAAAAAATCATCTTTAATTACACTAGGAGCACTAAACTATAATTTTTCACCAATGATAACTGATATTAATGGAGTTGATATTTCGGTAATTACTTATTCATTTAATCCTGGTTCTGAAGACACAAATGTAATTATTCAAAATTGTATTGATTCAGGTATAGATAATATTGAATTAATGAGTAATCATATTGAGAAATCAATGGGTTTACCAAGATCTAGTAGATTACATTCAGATTGGCGAGCAAACGTATCTAATAAGGAATTAAGGAATATGAGGAAATTTTTTAATGATAATGGGATAAATATTTTTGCTCTTAAGGCAAACTGTATTGGATCAAATAATACTGACAAAGAAATTGAATATGCAATGAGAGCTACAAAAGCTTTGGGAGCAGATTTTTTGACTAATGAGTTAATGGATGACAAACAAATAACTAGAGTTAATTTTTTTGCAGAAAAATATAATGTTAATGTTGGCTATCATGCTCATAGTAATAATCTTGGATCAAATGTAAAAGCAACTGATCAAGCATGGAATTATGCACTTAATTCATCAAGAAATAACTTCATAAATTTAGATATTGGACACTATATAAATGTTGGAGGAGATAATACAGAAGATTCACTTTTGGAATTTATTAAGAATAATTATAAAAAAATATGTAGTCTCCATTTAAAAGATAGACAATCTGGAAAAAATGCTAATATTGCAGTAAGTGATAATCAAATATGGGGACTTGGAGATACACCCATAGACAAAGTTTTAAGGTTGATGAGAGATAACTCATACAAATTTAGTGGGACTATTGAACTTGAATATAGAATTCCTGAAGGATCAAATAGAGTTAAAGAAGTAAAGAAATGTCTTGAATACTGTAAAAATGCTTTAAACTAATAAATGAAAAGACATTTTGTCATTTTTTGTTTATTAATTATATCCTTAAAATTACAATCTCAAAATTTAGGGACTATTTCAGGTAAAATTTTTAGCAATGAAACAGGGTTAATTCTTGAGGGCGCAACTATTCAAATTGAAAACTCTAATTTCTTTTCTATAACTGATGAGAATGGATATTTTCAAATAAATAATGTACCTACTTCAAGTTACAATATAACAGCAAGTTTTGTTGGATATAAATCTCTAACATTATATAACGTAATTATCAAATCTGTTGGAAATCAGTCTTTACAATTCTCTCTTGATCAATCAACTGAAATACTTGATGAGGTTGTTGTTATTCAGTCCCCATTTAAAACCTCATTAGAAACCCCTCTATCAACTCAAACATTCTCAGCAATAGAAATTGAAACTTATCCAGGGGGTAATAATGATATAACAAGAGTTATTCAAAGTTTACCAGGAATTTCTCCATCTGTTGGTGGGTTTCGAAATGATATAATTATTCGTGGTGGAGGTCCAAATGAAACTGTATATTATTTGGATGGAATAGAAATTCCGAATATCAACCATTTTAGTACTCAAGGAAGTTCAGGAGGACCAGTTGGACTTATAAATGTATCATTTATTAAAGATGTGACTTTATCAACCTCTTCTTTTGGAGCAGAGTATGACAATGCCCTTTCAGGTGTTTTGTCTTTTGAACAAAAGGAAGCTAATATTGAAAGAATTTCAGGAAATTTTAGGATTGGGTCTAGTGAGGCTGGATTGACTTTTGAAGGTCCAATCAATATTTTTAATAATAAAGAGACTTCTTTTATATTTTCTGTAAGAAGAAGTTATTTACAATTTATTTTTAAAGCATTTGGATTCTCTTTTCTTCCCGACTACTGGGATTATCAAATGAAAATTAAACATAAAATTGATGACTATAACTATTTAAACTTTATAGGAATTGGATCAATTGATGAACTAACAGTTAATGAGTCAAATGAATTTAACTTTGAGAACGAATCTACAATTGAACAAATCCCCATAATAAATCAGAGGTCCAGAACTTTTGGACTTTCTTGGAAAAGAATTTTTAAAAATAAAAGTGGATTTTTCAATCTCTCAATTAGTAATAACATGTTAGAGAATAACTTTGAGAGATTTCAAAATAATCTGTCAAGAGTAGACCCTACATTTATTAATATTTCAAATGAAGAGGAAACTAAAATTAGATTTATTAGCACTAAAAATTTAAAAAAGTTTAAGTTTTCGTACGGAGGAAACTTCCAGCTATCAGACTATATAAATAAATATGAATATAATTATTATAATATTTACTACAATACTAAAATAAATTTTATAAAATATGGACTATTTATTAAAGGGTCAGGATTATTTTTAGACGATAAACTTGGTATTTCTCTGGGATTTAGAGTTGATCAAGATAATTTTACTTTAAATAATGATTTTTTTGAAAACTTTTCACCAAGATTAGCATTATCCTTTATAATTTCAGAAGATAACAAATGGAAATTAAATTTTTCTTCAGGTAGATATTTTAAAATCCCAACTTATACCTCATTAGGTTTTAAAAATTTAAATAATATTTTTTTAAATAAAACTTCTAAATATACTATGAGTGATCATATAGTTGGAGGTATTGAGTTTAATTGGTCTGAATCCTCAAGGCTTACACTAGAATTATTCAATAAAAAATATAATAACTATCCAGTCTCTGTTCTTGATGGTGTTTCTCTCGCTAATAAAGGTGGAGATTTTGAAGTTCTTGGTAATGAAGAAATTTTAACAATTGGAAAAGGAAAATCATATGGTTTAGAATTTCTTTATCAGCAAAAACTTAAAAATAATTTCTACGGTATATTATCTTATACTCTTTTCTACAGTAAATTTTCGGGACTTGACAAAGTATATTTTCCATCAGTATGGGATAATAGACATATTTTATCTTTTACTGGTGGATATAAACTCAGAAAAAATTGGGAGTTAAGTTCTAAGATAAGGTATACTGGAAAAACACCATATGCGCCAGTTGATATATTTTCAAGTGTTAAATCTTATCCTGAGATTATTTTTGATTATTCTAAACTTGGAAATTACTACTTAACTGAATTTACTAAGTTAGATATAAGAATAGATAAAAGGTGGAATTTTAAATCAACATCTATGAATTTTTATATTGATATTGAGAATCTTCTGATGAATGAAATTCCTATACCACCAGAATATGGTCTGGAAAGAGATCAAAATCAAAATATTGTTAATCCCAGAAATTTAATTGAAGTAATTAGTGATAATCGAAATTCAATAATACCTAGTATTGGATTTGTTTTCGATTTTTAATTAGAAGGCATTATGACCAGTAATTTCATTTCCAAGAATAAGTAAATGAATATCATGAGTACCTTCATAAGTAATTACAGATTCAAGGTTCATCATATGCCTCATTATACTAAATTCTCCTGTTATTCCCATTCCACCTAAAATTTGTCTTGCTTCCCTTACTATTTTTGCAGCCATATCTACATTATTCCTTTTAGCTAGAGAAATTTGAGCAGAAGTTGCTTTGTTTTCATTTTTAAGTTTACCAAGTTTCCAAGATAATAGCTGAGCTTTTGTTATTTCAGTTAACATTTCAGCTAATTTTTTTTGTTGAAGTTGTTTAGCTGCAATTGGCTTGCCAAATTGAACTCTTTCTAATGAATATTTTAAAGCAGTATTATAACAGTCCATTGCTACTCCTATAGCTCCCCAAGAAATACCATATCTGGCTGAATCCAAACACATAAGTGGGGCACCTAGACCAGATTTACCTGGGAGAATATTTGTTTTAGGAACTCTAACATTATCAAAAATTAATTCACCTGTTGCAGATGCTCTTAATGACCATTTATTATGTGTTTCAGGAGTTGTGAAGCCACCCATCCCTCTTTCTACAATTAAGCCATGTATTCTTTTGTTTTCATCTTTAGCCCAAACAACTGCAATATCAGCAAATGGAGAATTTGAAATCCACATTTTTGATCCATTTAGAATTACACCATCACCATCACTTTTAAAATTAGAAACCATTCCGCTAGGATTAGATCCATGATCCGGTTCAGTCAATCCAAAACACCCCATTATGTCTCCAGTGGCTAGTTTGGGAAGGAATCTTAATTTTTGTTCTTCACTACCAAATTTCCAAATTGGGTACATTACTAATGACGATTGGACAGAAGCAGTAGATCTAATTCCACTATCTACTCTCTCAATTTCTTGCATCATTAGACCATAACTTATTTGATCTAATCCAGCGCCACCATATTTTTCTGGGATATAAGGACCAAATGCTCCAACCTTTGCCAATTCTTTAATTAAATGTTTTGGAAATTCTCCCTTTTGAGCACAATCTTCAATAATAGGTGAAACTGATTTAGAAGCCCATTGCCTAGTTGATTCTCTAATTAACTTATGTTCATCCGAAAGAAGATCATCAATTTGATAGAAATCAGGTGAAGTAAAACTATAATCCATATTTTGGGACTTAAAACACAAAAATATGAATTATATATTCAATTAAATAATTTCTGTTAATCCATCTGGAATATCAATGTAAATAATCTTTTGTTTTTTATCAATTTTCTCGATTAAGTCTTCATGAATTGGAATCATTACTTTTTTTGAGTCCATTTTTACTTCAAATACTGGTTGTGGTAACTCAGTAATTATATTTTCAATTACCCCAATTTTTTTGGATTCTTTAAAGACACTAAAGTTGATTAAATAATCATAAAAAAAACCTTTTTTATCAATAGATTCTAGATGATTAGAATCAATAAAAACATTTTTTTGAATAATTTCATTGGCTTCTTTTTCAGAACTTATCTCAATAAATTTTATTATTAAAAGATTATTTGAGAATGACTTAATCTCCTCAATCATAAATGGAACTAGACAATTATCTATATCAATAAACAAGTTTATAAGCTTTGGAAGTGTATCAAGATTAAATGATAAAATATTTATTTTAATAAATCCTTTAAAACCATGTTTTGAAACTACAGTTCCAATTCTTACATGATTTTTATTCATAAATATTATTATTTATCCTCTTATGAATTGTCTTCTTCAGCAGGAGCTTCATCAGCAGGAGCTTCATCAGCAGGAGCTTCTTCAGCAGGAGCTTCATCAGCAGGAGCTTCATCAGCAGGAGCCTCTTCAGCAGGAGCTTCATCAGCAGGAGCCTCTTCAGCAGGAG
>ERZ802819.1125-NODE-1125-length-16940-cov-10.4079_pt1 | contig 16940 bp, 17 predicted proteins | sample MGYA00345647_ERZ802819 | MGnify/ENA primary metagenome ERZ802819 (study PRJEB30503, sample SAMEA104212355) | marine metagenome | biome: Westerlies Biome; feature: [SRF] surface water layer (ENVO:00010504) within the epipelagic zone...; material: water... | reverse complement strand
TATGTTTTTCCTTATTATCGTCAATCCATGCGACTTCTTTTTCCTTGGATTTTGAAGATAAGGGCATGTGCAGGCGTTGGTCGATTCCAGCACTGAAAAAGAACACTTAAAGCGCGGCTTGGACGTCAGCAGATTAGGTGGCTGATCTAGCGCGTGAGGGCTTAGACCTTGCGGCTTTGATGGAAGCCGACAAATGAAGCCAAACCAATTACTGGCAGGACGCAAAGCTATTCGCAAGTGGGTTGACGGTTTATCGGACCTAGACAAATTGATTCTGGCCGCGCAAATCAACAGCCTGTTAAAAGCAAGAAAACGCGCATGAGCCACAAGTACCGGTTGCAAATAGCGCAGGGTAAAACGGCATTATGGGGGTACTTTCACCGCTATTTTTTGGAAAACCTCGGTTTCGTGGGACCTTCAGCGCCAAACGTGGCGCACCCGGCAGGACTCGAACCTGCAACCCCTTGGTTCGAAGCCAAGTATTCTATCCAGTTGAACTACGGGTGCGTGCTGCGCATGTTGCCCTAGGGCACTTTTTCACGCAAGCGTCAGCTGCGTAATAAACGCCCTGGCACCGCTCCCGTATGTTCGTTGTTGGTGAGCACTACCTCGCCGGCAACGATTGAATGCTTCAATCCATCCGCTGTTTGCTTAAGCCGTCGGGCGCCTGCGGGCAGGTCGTATACGACCTCGGGCAATCGTGCGCCTATGGTTTGTGGATCAAAGACCAGTAAATCTGCAGTCATACCCTGACGCACCAGTCCGCGGTCGTGCAGCCCCCAAAGTGTGGCGGTGTCGTAGGTGATTTGCCGCACCGCTGCTTCCAGACTCAGCGCCTGTTTTTCGCGCACCCAGTAGCTGAGCAAGTGGGTTTGTAACGACGAATCCATAATCTGTGCCACGTGGGCGCCGGAATCTGAGAACGTCACCACGGATCGCGGATGCTTCATCATTTCCAACACATGATCCTGATTCTCGTTCGCCAGTGGCTGGCGGAAGAACATCTTAAAGTCCCGCTCTAGCGCCATATCGATCATCAGTTCCACCGGGTTTACCCCCTGCTGACGAGCGAGCTCGCCCATGGACGGGATATCAAACGCCATGTCGGACATGGGATAAACATGATCCCAATGCGGCGGTCTGGCTTCGGCTCCGACCACGCGCGGCCCGGTGTATTCGCGACTAGCGATCTCTACCAGTTTGGCTTTCACCACCGGGTCGCGCAATTTTGCGGCCTGCTCTGCCAGTGGCAGTTGTCTGATCTCTGACCAAAATTCCCAGTTATCAAACGGCGTGTAACTTTCAAAGGACAACAAACTCGACAGCGCGCGGCTATGCACCTGGGCGAACATGCGGCCGCCCGCCGCTGCGGTTTCATCCAAAAGATCAAAATACGGACGCCACAGATCCGGCGCTGCACGCACGCTGAACATACCCCAAGTCTGAATCACTCCGGATTCCACAGCCAGATCTCGCAAGCGGTCGCAGTATTCTCTGATCCGTTCCGGGTCGCGCCCCGGCGCCTCGCCAGCGATTTCAAATATGCCTTTGCCGGTTTCCCCCACCGCATTCACAATCGCGCGCACTTCGTCCCATTCTGCGATTCGGCTGGCAACAGGCCGGTCGTCTGCGGTGATGTGATTAAACGTGCGTGAAGTTGAGAATCCAATGGCGCCGGCCTGCATCGCCTCTTGCACCACCGCCTGCATGCGACGGGTATCGTCTTCTGTGGCCGATTCGGCAAACGCACGCTCACCCATAACATAGGTGCGCAACGCCGAGTGACCGATGTAGCCCGCGTAATTAATGCCCTTCGGTAGCGCTTCAACGGCATCTAGAAACTGCGGGAAGGTCTCCCATGTCCAGTCAATACCTTCCAGCATGGCGTCGCGGGACAGATCTTCAGCGCGCTCTAGATTACGGAATACCAAGTCGGCGTCTTCTTGTTTGCACGGTGCCAAGGTGAACCCGCAATTGCCCATAACCACGCTGGTTACGCCGTGATAGCACGAGCATGAACCTAAAGGATCCCAAAATACTTGAGCGTCCATGTGGGTGTGACCGTCGACGAACCCGGGGCTAACCACATGCCCTTCGGCATCAATCGTTTGCCGCGCCTTGCTGTTAAGTCGTCCAATGGCGGCTATTTTGCCGTCTTGAACCGCAACGTCTGCGCGGTAACCCGCTGAACCGGAACCATCGACAACGGTACCGTCCTTAATCAATAAATCGTACATAGCGTCCTCTCCTACAGCATCGTGCCGAATTTTGCGGCCGTGCTACCATCCCTTTTTTTGCGTAACCAATCTACGGTAAGCCTATGAGCCGTCACGGCAGCTCCGAAGAAAATCTGACCCCTCGGTCTCAATTGAGCTACACCGTGCACCCGGGCCAAGGCCCATATCTTCTGCTGGTGCATGGGTTTTTGTCCTCAAGCACTCAATGGATACTCAATTTAGCCGCGTTAAGCAAGGTATGCCAGCCTGTCACAGTCGACCTTTGGGGCCATGGCCGGTCGCCTGCCCCCACAGATCTCAATCTCTATCGACCCGCAGGCTATGCCGAGCAGTTCGAATTTATTCGCTCCGCAGTGGGCGCAGAACGTTGGTTCGTTTGCGGCTATTCCATCGGCGCCAGTCTCACACTGAACTACGCCCACACCTACGCAAATCGCGTCATGGGGCATATTTTCACCAATTCCACCTCGGCCTTTACGGACTCGAATAAAATCGAGGGATGGCAAGACAACATCCAACGCGGCGCGGATAAAATTCGAGCGGGCGGCGCGGCCGCGATTGAAAAAATTCCGGTGCATCCAAAACGCGCCTTCACGTTGCCCGAACCTGTTTATCAGGCTTTGTTGGCCGATGCCGCATTGCTGTCGCCCATCGGCGTTGCCAACACCTACATTGGTACTATGCCCCATACCAATATCCTCGGTATCGCCGGCAAGAACTCACGTCCTGCGCTCATGTGCTGGGGCCAAAAAGAACGGCGTTTTACGCCCCTTGCGCAATGGGCAATAGAACACATGACGAACCTCGACGTCGTTAAATTGAACACCGGCCATGGTGTTAACATGGAAGACAGTATCGGTTTCAATAACGCCGTGACTGAATTTATTCGCGCTCACCAAACTGCTTAGGCTGTCTACTATGTTGCAACGACCAACACCGCGACCCCAGCCGCTACGACCCAGACGCTGCCAACTTTCTGTGCCGGGCAGTTCGGAAAAAATGCTGGCTAAGGCAGCGAATTTTGCCGTGGACGGCATTGTTCTGGATTTGGAGGACGCGGTAGCGCCCAATGCCAAAGAACAGGCGCGCGAGTTCATTATTGATGCGCTGAACACCCTCGAGTGGCAGGCAAAAGTTGTCTGCGTGCGCGTTAACGGGACCAATACACCTTGGTGTCACGATGATGTGGTGCAACTGCTAACCAGGGCGGGGGACAAAATAAGTACCCTGGTCTTAGCCAAAACCAATCAGGTCGCAGATGTGCATTTCCTCCACCTGCTCTTAGACCAATTGGAACAAAAACTCGGACTGACTAACCGCATCGGCATAGAGGGCTTGATTGAGGATGTCAGTGGTCTGATCAATATTGAAGACATCGCGGCTGCGTCGGATCGTCTGGAGGCGCTTATTTTCGGCATGGGCGACTACTCGGCAAGTCAACATATGCGCGTGGATGCGATTGGCAGCAGTGGCGACTATCCCCCTGATATTTGGCATTACCCGCGTTATAAACTCATTACCGCCTGTCACGCCAATGGCCTAGATCCTATCGACGGGCCGTTCGCTATTTTCAGCGACTTAGACACTCTGCAAACTGAGGCAACCCATGCAGCAACCCTAGGCATGTTCGGTAAGTGGGCAATTCATCCTAGCCAAACTGAAATTCTCCAGACCACATTTGCGCCGAGCCATGATGCTGTGCTGACGGCGCGGCAACAAAAAAGCGCGTTCGAAAAAGCCGTTGCCGAAGGAGTGGGGGCCATATCTGTGGACGGCGTCATGGTGGACGCGGCGAGCATTCGTCTGGTGCAAAATTTGCTCGACCGTGCCGAGCTTTACGGGCTTTAAGCTTATCTCCCGTATGGCGACGACCGTGCAACCTGAATTCGCGCGTCTGCAATCGGATATAGACGCATGTACGCTATGCGCTGATCAATTACCCTTGGGACCGCGTCCGGTTATCCAAGCCCACCCATCGGCCAAAATATTAATCGTCGGTCAGGCGCCGGGCACTGCGGTACATCACACCGGTATACCTTTCAACGACCCCAGCGGCGATCGCTTACGAGCCTGGTTAGGGGTCGATAAGCATGTATTCTATGACGCAGAAAAGATCGCTCTGGTGCCCATGGGGTTTTGTTACCCCGGCAAAGGTAAGGGCGGTGATCTTCCACCACGGCCAGAGTGTGCGGCACGGTGGCGCGAACAACTGCTCGGCTACTTAACTCAGGTGCGGCTGACCATCTTGGTGGGACGCTATGCCATCAACTGGCATCTACGGCCTTGCAAGGCCGCTACGCTAACAGACGTTGTAAAAAAATGGCGGCATTACGCACCTAAGACAATACCGCTACCCCATCCAAGCCCGCGCAATACTCAATGGTTATCGCGCAACCCTTGGGTAAAGAAAGAAATTGTGCCCTACCTGCAAAAACGCGTTGCAGACGTTTTGACTTAAATGGACAGGCAAGACGCAGCCGATCATAAAAGACCGCACTTTACGCCTCTACAGCGGGGCCCTGAGAACTCTCGGACGCGTCAAGGTGCGGATTAAGTTGCTGCCAGCACTCAACGTTACGCAAGCACTTTCGCGCCAGCGACCATTCCTCCACCCCGGCCAAACAACTTGCTGCATTGGCCCAATGCTCCGCAAGTTCGGCCTGAGCAATCCAGTCGGACTCAGACGCCCACGGCAATGAAAAATAGCGACGAGTGGACTCGATCGCCATTGCCAATGCCTGCAACGCGCGTTGCATACACAAAGACTCGCTGGGCAAATTATCGTCTAGAAACGATTCGCTAGCTGGAATAACTTGAGCTGAAAGAGATGGCACAACACACCTTATCAAGACAGAAAGATAGAGCGCCGAAGCGTCTATTTTTGATTTAGATCGGGGCGATTCTGCCTAGGACTACACCGATAGGCATTGGCGATGTGACCAACGGTAGTATTCGACCGACAAACTCACATTTGTCGGCCGATCGAAAATAAGATCAGTATGAACGGGGCAAATCCAGGACATGCTCGCTGACAAAATTTTGGATCATTTCCTGAGAAATAGGCGCGATTTTCATTAATCGAGCTTCGCGCCAGTAACGCTCCACATGGTATTCCCGAGCGTAGCCAAATCCGCCGTGGGTTTGCACCGCCTGATCCGCCGCCAAAAATCCCGCATCTGCTGCCAGCCACTTTGCCATGTTCGCCTCGGCACCGCAGGGCAAGCCATTGTCCAGCATCCAAGATGCTTTGCGAATCATTAACTCTGCCGCGTCTAAACGCATCTTCGCCTCAGCCAAGGGAAACGCGACACCCTGGTTTTTACCAATCGGCCGACCAAAAACAACTCGTTCATTGGCGTAGTTCACCGCCCTGCGCAAGGCCGCCTTACCAATACCTAACGCTTCGGCTGCAATCAGAATACGTTCAGCATTGAGCCCGGAAATCAGATAGCTGAAGCCCTTGCCCTCTTCGCCGACTCGATCTGTAACCTTAACGGGCAAATTGTCGTAAACCACCTCGCATGTCGCTACAGCGTTGCGACCCACTTTGTCGATGGGCGAAATACTGACCTCATCGCGTTGCAGTTCTGCCAGCAGCAGGGTCATGCCATCGGTACGGCGCGCCACTTCGTCCTTGGGTGTCGTTCGCACAAGGAGTAATACCCGCTCCGATTGCAGCGCCTTAGTCGTCCATACTTTGCGCCCCTTGACGATGTACTCATCACCTTCACGCCGCGCTGCCGTAGTAATTGAGGTGGTATCGGTTCCCGCATCAGGCTCAGTCACACCAAAAGCCACGTGTAATTCGCCAGCAGCAACACGGGGTAAATAGGTTTGTTTCATTTCTTCGGTGCCGTACTTCACTACCGGCTCCATACCAAACATAGACAAGTGCAGCGGGGTCGCGCCATTCATGGCAGCGCCGCTCGCAGCCACTTCTTCCAATACCAAACTGGCCTCGGTAATTCCCATACCGCTGCCACCATAAGCTTCGGGAATTGCTGTGCCAATCCAACCCGCGCTCGCCATGGAATCATAAAAATCCCATGGAAATTCATGAGTTTGATCTTTTTCTGCCCAATATTCATCGGGGTAGTCCCCGCACACCTTGGCTACAGCGCTACGTATCAATTCCTGATCATCTGTTAACGCAAAATCCATAACCCCTACCCCTTTTATCGATTTCTCATAGTTCTTTGACTGTGCTGCGGATTACTCTGATCGAGTAAACTGTTGTCGATGCTCAAACATCGCCGCAGCGAAGAAAAAGCATATTTTTCGCCTCAGTATAAGGCGGCGGGCCACGAAACCAAATATCATCAACCCTAGCCACGCACACTTGGGTTTCTACCGCAGGAGAATACACCTATGACCCTGGAACTGGCGACCGAGCGAATGCTCGCGCACGTAGACGAGTACGGGATTGGTTGGATGACCTTCAATAACCCAGCGCGCCACAACGCACTGTCACTAGAGATGTGGCAAGGCATTGGCGACATCCTTGAGTACTTTCAAAATAGCGCTGCGGTGCGCGCCGTGGTCATGCGCGGAGCGGGGGGCAAGGCCTTTGTTTCCGGCGCAGACATTTCTGAATTCGGCGAAAAACGCGCGAATGCAGACCAACGCCGCAGCTACGGCGAAACTGCCGGTCGAGCGACGCACTGGCTTAGCAAAATTGATAAACCTCTGATCGCTCTCATTGAGGGCTATTGCATTGGTGGCGGTCTAGCCACCGCGCTATCAGCAGACATCCGCTTTGCAACCCCTGACTCCAGTTTTGGAATTCCCGCAGCAAAACTAGGCCTGGGGTACGAATACGAAGGTTTGGCTAAATTGGCACGATTAGTGGGTCCGAGCCACGCCAAAGACATTATGTTTTCCGCACGCTTTATGCCCGCCGAGGAAGCCAAACAGATGGGAATCATTAACTTCATCGCAGAGCGCGATCTCATCGAGGCGCAATGCATTGAATACGCCCAACGCGTAGCCGGCAACGCGCCGATGACCGTTCGTGCTGCCAAAGCCGCGGTCGACACTTGGGAACGCGGTAGCCGGATTGACGAAGTTGATGAAGTGCGCAAGATGGTAGACGCCTGCTTCGACAGCGACGATTACAAAGAAGGACGCCGAGCGTTCGCCGCTAAAGAAAAACCGCAATTCAAAAACAAATAACCACGGACCACCTCATGACTGACGCCGTAACAGCCTGCATCTTAATCATCGGGAACGAAATACTCTCTGGGCGCACCCAAGACGTCAACGTAAGCCATTTGGCTAAAACTCTGGGTGGCTGGGGGATCCAAGTGCGCCATTGCCGGGTCATACCCGATGTCGAAGACATCATTATCGAGACAGTTAATGAGGTACGCCCTGCTTACGACTATGTATTCACGACCGGTGGCATTGGCCCAACTCACGATGACATTACAGCCGAATGCATTGCCAAAGCCTTCGGCGTGGCACTGGTTGAAGACCCGGACATCGCTAAACGGATTCGCAGCCGCCCGGCGCCGGATGATGTAATGGCGTCACGTCTGCGTATGGCGCGGGTACCCAAGGGTGCCGTGTTAATAGACAACCCCACCGGCGGCCCCCAGGGCTTTGCAATGGACAATGTCTATGTCATGGCAGGTATTCCTATGATTATGCAGGCCATGCTGTCGAGTCTTGATGGCCAGCTACGCAGCGGCCCGGTAGTACACAGTCATTCTGTCCGAGCTTATACCGGCGAGAGCCAGATCGCAGATGCGCTTAGCGCCTTGCAGGACGAGTTTGCTGAGGTGGATATTGGCAGTTACCCATTCTTCCGCGACGAGCGCTACGGAACCATTTTGGTTATTCGCGGTATCGACACCCAAATGCTGGCTAACGTTGCGGCTCGCATCATGGCCGCTGTGGCGACACTCGGTGAAACGCCGGAGGATATGGGGCTGACCGAGTGATGGCCCAAATTATCCGACTGCTTGCGCTACTAACATTTGCCATATCTGCAAACGCGGCACCACACTCCAGCGAGGCCCAACTTAGCAGTGCGCCGAATGAAGTTTTTCGCAGTGCCAATCAGCCCAATCGTATGGTGGCGTCCATGGCCGCCAAGCAACAATGCGAACAAGCGAGAGGAACACGTGCCGGCTATTGCGAAATCATCAGCATGGACGACGAATCGATCGGACGCGCGATCGATCTAAAGCCCCAAAGCGCGGAACATCCGCTGTTTCTTTGGCGTTATACACGTGGCGCTACAACGATTTATCTCGCCGGCACTGTGCACGTTTTGAAAGAGGGGTTCTTCCCGTTACCGCGGCAATACGAGCAAGCCTTCGAAGCCACCGAAAAGCTCGTTGTTGAGGCCGTAGTAGACCAAATTGAGCCTGCACAACTGCAGCAAATGATGCTCAAATATGCGCAGCTTCCAGCGGGCACCTTACGCGACCTTTTGTCACCAAAGACCTACGCGTTGCTCGCTGAACAAGCACAAACCTACGGCCTGCCGTTGGAACAAATGCAAGGTTTTAAGCCTGCCTTGATCTCGCAACAGCTCGCCCTCGCAGCCATTAGTGCTATGGGCTATGACCCTACTCTGGGCGTCGAATCGCATTTCAGCGCCCGCACAGAGCCACAAAACATACTGGAACTGGAATCCGTTGAAAGCCAGTTAAAGCTGCTGTTCGATCAACCCATAGAGGTACAAATTGTTTTATTACAGGAAGCTTTGGCGGAGTTTAACCACATTGCTGAGCAAACCGATGCCATGCTGGCCGCGTGGGCCCACGGCGATGATGAAGCCTTGGCCACACTTATACGCGAACAAACCGGCGAATCCGCGGCTGCGCAAGATTTTCTCCATCAACTCCTAGACCAACGCAATACACACATGGCACGGCGCATAGCAAAAATGCTGCGAGGCACCGGCAGCTATCTCGTGCTCGTGGGCTCAGCCCACCTTGCGGGCAACCAGAGCGTCATCACGGAACTCAAAAAACTGGGATTCAACGGCCAGCGTATTTCTTCAACCGACTCCATAAGCAACTAAAGCCTGAGCACTCAATGACCTTCGACTCGCCGTTCTCGCCTCCGCCCGGGCTCACGAATCCGCACTTACAAACTATTTTGTCCAGCGTTGCGCGCAAGGCCATAATACCCAAGCCCATCAAGGCCTTTCTCAGCAACACCGAAGAAGAGATCATCGAAGTCGCAGATGTACGCTTAGTCGTTCATCGCAACACCCAACCCAACGACCCCGATGCGCCACTCATTATGATTATTCCCGGTTGGTTGGGTAATTCGCGTTCATCTTACGTGCTGTCTGCTGCGCATCAGTTATGGCAGCAAGGCTTTAATGTTGCTCGCATCAATCTGCGCGATCATGGCGATACAACCCATCTCAACAGCGGATTATTCCACTCCGCGTTGATTAAAGAGGTCATCGAATTGGCCCAGTTCCTTATGGCAAACGGCATGGCCGCTAGCGGCGCTCAGCGCCCCTGCGGATTGATCGGCTATTCGCTGGGCGGCAACTTTGCGCTGCGCTTGGCCAGGGCTATCCCCGAGTTAACCACCCTGGCTGTTTGCCCAGCGCTTAACCCCTACGCCACCATGCGCCAGATCGAATCCAGCGTGATGTACCGAAATTATTTTGTCACCAAATGGCGCAAACTGTTTCGCGATAAGCAACGGCATTTCCCGACACTCTACGACTTTAGCCCAGCCATGAAGTTGTCCAGCGTCGCCGCACTTACCGATTATTTTATTAAGTATCACTCGGAATTCGATGACACCGAAAGTTACTGCGCTGCCTACGATTTAAGCGGTGCTGCATTAGCAGGCGTGAACGCCCATATCGTTGCGGCAGCCGACGATCCAATCATCCCAGCGCATTTTTATGAGCAGCTGCCTAAAACGATTACTGTGGATCTTGTTGATCGCGGGGGTCATGGGGCGTTCTTAGAAAACTGGCAACTGGACAGTTGGATAGACCGTTACAGCTGCCATTTTTTTCGTCAACGCCTTATAGGTTAGCCCGCAGATTTGCGGCGCAGCAACCACGCCGCAATCAGTACACCCACGGCAATGGCGAGGTAGTACTCGATCATAAAGGTAAATACGGGGGACATACTGGCTAGACCTTCATCCATAGCCTCACCGCCCAAGAGCCCAGCCAACACGCCGCCGATAGCCGAAGCCAGGAACCATAGGCCGAACATCTGCCCCACATAGCGTTTCGGTGCATAACGGGAGAACGCCGATAAGCCGATTGGCGATAAGGTCAGTTCACCCCAAGTCTGCAATAGATATGTCAGCAACAACCACCGCATACCAATAGGAGCGGTTTCCATTGCCAGCGCAACCGCCGCCAACATGATCATGAAACTGATGGCCATAAAGATCAGGCCAATGGCGAACTTGACCGGTAACGACGGATCAAGATTGCGCCGAGCCAAGTGCGCCCAAACGGCCGCGAACATGGGGGCAAAAATAACCACAAATATGGGGTAAACAAATTGAATCCACGAAACTGGCACTTCGAAGCCAGAAACCACCAGATCCGTATAGTCCCGGGCAAAGATGTTTAGCGACCCGCCAGACTGGTCGAAGCCGGACCAAAAAGCCGCGGCAGCGATAAACAATAGAAACAGCAAAGTAATGTTTTTACGCTCGGCCGCGTCCAAACCGGCAAAGAAATACAAAAAGATAAAGTACAGGCCAGCAACAACGGTCAAGAAGTAAGCAAAATTCTCGGCGAAGATACGCGGATTAATGTCGACAAAGCCCATTAGGCTCAATGCAATGGCGACGACCATCAGCGTCAGCGCGATTTGCGTGTAGCGGACCAATCGCCCCCGGGCCTCATCAGACATGGGATTGGGTAGCGCACCCGCGTCACCCAACAAGCCCTGATAACGCACATACTGGTAGACCCCAAACAACATGCCGATACCGGCGGCACCAAAGCCCCAATGCCAGCCTATTTTTTCGCCTAAGTATCCACAAATGCCATAGCCAATGGTCGAACCAATATTGATCGACATATAAAAAATGGTGAAGCCGGAATCCCGGCGCGGATCGTCATCCGGATAGAGTTTACCGACAATGGTGGAAATGTTGCCCTTTAGCAGACCGGTACCAAGCACGACCAAAGCCAGACCCAGAAAAAATGTCTGGCTTAACGGCACCGCCAGGGTGAGGTGACCCAAGGCGATAATAATAGCGCCGTATAAGACTGCCCGCTGATGACCCAGGATGTTGTCGGCCAACCAACCCCCTGGCACCACCATAAAGTACACTAACCCAACGTAGACACCGTAGATCGCCTGAGCATCTAACTGGCTCCAGCCAAGACCAGGATTAAAACCAGTGACGGCGCCTGTCATGTACAACACCAGCAACGCGCGCATACCGTAGTAGGACATGCGTTCCCACATTTCGGTTAAAAATAACGTCCGCAGACCAATGGGATGGCCAAAAAATTGGCGATCGTTAAGACTCACTTCACTCATGGTGTTTAATTTCTCTCTCTAGCGGCAGGAAATTGCTTTAAACCGCCTAAGACCTTAATCGCCCAGCTTGCGAGGCGCTACTGCAATTTACTGTAGCCGGTCCGCGTTATACCGCGCGCAACGTTGGGAACGTCGCCTTAGGTTGCCTCATTAAGCGGGAAAACCGCCCGCTTTGAGCAACATGGACGGCACCGATTTCCCCAACACAGTTTCAAGCCAAGCAGCTCCGTCGATAAGCCGCTGCATATCTAACCCATGCTCGATACCTCCGCGGCTGAGCAGGTACAGTAGGTCTTCGGTGGCAATGTTGCCGCTCGCGTTAGGCGCAAAGGGGCAGCCCCCGATTCCCCCAATACTGGCATCTAATACGTCCACTCCTGCCGTGAGTGCAGCATAGGCATTGGCAATACCGGTATTACGCGTGTCGTGGAAGTGCGCTCGCAACGGCATATCTCCGAGCTGTTGCTTAAGCGCCGAGAACGCTTGCAACACCTGCATCGGCACACCGACGCCAATAGTATCGGCCAGTGCGATTTCTACCGGGCCTGCGGCGGCTAAGGTTTCCGCCATATTCTGTATTCGGGATAGCGGCACTTCGCCCTCAAACGGACAGCCAAAAGCCACAGCAATGGTCACCTGGACGGGAAAGCCGCTTTGTCGGCCATCCGCGATTATTTCCACCGCCATGCTCAGCCCCTGCTCTACCGTCAAACCCTGATTGTTCTTGCCAAAGGTATCGGTTGCGGGCACAACGAGACCGGCTTCGTGCAACGAGGTATCGCGCAGCCGCTGATAGCCTCGTTCATTCAATATCAGGCCGGTGTATCGCACGTCGGCACGCTCTGGTAATCCCGCACATACCGCTTCGGCATCAGCCATTTGCGGTACACGTTTGGGGTTAACAAAACTTGTGACCTCTATGCGCTTGCAGCCAGCATCTAAGGCGTGACCGATAAGCTGTAATTTTTGCTCGGTGGCAAGCAGGGTGTCCTCATTCTGCAAACCGTCTCGCGGACTCACTTCCATTACCGTTATTGAGGGCGGCTCGGGCTGCATAGGATCTGACTCAGAATCCTTCGCGCAAACTCACCGTCTTATTAAAGACGGCAGCCTCTTTCGAGTCCTTGCAGAAGTAGCCCTGGCGCTCGAACTGGAATCGTTCACTGCCACTGGCCATGATTGCCGGCTCTACCACCGCATCGAGCAGCACCACAGAATCCGGATTGATGTCCTCCAGTAAAGTGTCGCTGGCAGGATTAGGCACTCTGAAGAGCCGTTGATAATCGCGCACTTGTACGGCTACCCCTGCCGCCGCGTCCACCCAATGAATAACACCTTTGGGTTTTAACCCTGAGGTATCTTGGCCACTGCGGGAATCTTCAAAATAGGTGCAATTTAACTGGGTAATTTGCCCATTATTGTCATAAATCACCTCATCGCAGCGAATGATGAAGGCATACCGTAAACGCACCATTTCGCCGGGCGACAGGCGCTTGTACTTCTTCGGCGGCTCTAACTCAAAGTCAGAACGCTCGATAAACAATTCCTTACCGAATGGAAGCGTACGCTGGCCCAGGGCTTCATTTTGCGCGTGCCACGGGCCGATCAACTCGATGGGCTGATTTTCAGAGAAGTTTGTTAACACCACCTTTAGTGGTTCAAGGACGCCCATACCACGCGGGGCTGTGCTCTCCATGTCCTTGCGCACACAGAATTCGAGCAGATTCATCTCTACTGTATTGTCTTGTTTGGTCACGCCAATGCGCGCGCAGAAGTCGCGGATGGCCGCGGGGGCCACCCCACGACGGCGCAATCCAGCAACTGTGGGCATCCGCGGGTCATCCCAGCCGTCGACAAGCTGCTCATCAACCAGTCGGTTTAAAATACGCTTACTCATCACCGTATATTCCAAGCCAAGACGCGAAAACTCTATCTGCGGCGGGTGGTATTTCAGGCTGATGTTGTCCAAAACCCAATCGTAAAGCGGCCGATGATCTTCGAATTCCAAGGTACACAGGGAGTGGGATATAGACTCCAGAGCATCACAGATGCAGTGGGTGAAGTCATACATGGGGTAAATACACCAGTCGTCGCCGGTACGCTGATGGGTGGCGTAGCGAATGCGGTAAATAACTGGGTCGCGTAGGTTTATGTTTGGCGAGGCCATATCAATTCTGAGCCGCAGCACATGCTCGCCCTCAGCAAACTCACCCGAGCGCATGCGCTGAAACAGGTCAAGGTTTTCATCAATGGTGCGCTGGCGGTAAGGACTGTCTTGTCCAGGTTCAGTGAGCGTGCCGCGGGTGGCTCGCATTGCTTCGGCATCTAGCGAACAAACAAAGGCCTTGCCGGCTTTGATCAAGTCCACCGCGTAACCGTAAATTTGTTCAAAGTAATCCGAAGCATGAGTAACCTCGGTCCATGCAAATCCAAGCCAAGCCACATCGGCCTGGATCGCTTCAACGAATTCGTCGCTCTCTTTCAATGGATTCGTATCGTCAAAGCGTAAAAAAGTCTTGCCGTCAAATTGCTCTGCCACACCAAAGTTCAAGCAAATGCTCTTCGCGTGGCCAATATGCAGGTAGCCATTTGGCTCCGGTGGAAACCGAGTGATGACCCCCTGAGAAAGGCGCTGATCGTCAATATCAGATTGAATACGCTGGCGAATAAAATCGGTGGGGGGGCTGTCCATTAAGCTGTCTTATAGGTGGTTTGCGTTAAAGATTTCGGCATCCTGCCGGCCAGTGCATCTTGCCTGACCTAGCGGCATTGGAAAAGCCCAACACCTATCTTAGCACCGCGCTCTGGCCTACCATGCGCGGGTTCATTCATTCAAATCAAACAGAGGGCGAGTTAGTGCGCCGAGTTTTCTGGCTGCTTTTAATCTTAGGTTTAGGCGGCAGCTACATGCTGGTGTCTAAGAGCATTGCGCCACAAACGGGTGTCGCGCATCACGCCGATGGCGAACGCTGGTATAGGATCGAACAGAACAGTCAGCACATTGGCTATATGCATAACAGCGTACGCGGTTTTGCGCTGACGACCCAAATCAACTACCAGCCGCCAGATGCCCCTGCCGTCGTGATCAATCAACAACTGCATTTCGCGGCTACCGCGCCTTCATTGCTGCAACGCGCCGCCTACAGCCAGCGCATCGGCGAGCAATACAGCGCTGTATCGTTACGACCGGATCATGTAGTCGGCAACGCGCCTACTTATACCGCCACAATCATACGCAACGGCAGCGTTAGCCAGGCCCGCTTCAAAGGATTCTTAAAGCTCGAGGATATGTACGCTGTCGAATCGTGGCTGCATTCTGAGCCCACACTCGGCAGCACTTTGAGCGCACCCTATGTGGATTTCGAAAAACTCCAGATCAGTCAACGCGAACATCGGTTACTTGCTCAGGATGCGCGCGGCTATGATCTGACCGGTGCGCACTCAGAATCTGCGACTCAAACCCGATTAGACCGCAATTACCTAGCCGTTAAACTGACTATGGCAGGGCGCTATGACGTCTCTGTGAGTTCTCGGCGCGAGGCGATCCCGACTAACCAACCCAAAGTGATAGCGCCCAGCCCGACCCAAAGATTTACAGTAGATAAAGCCCTGGTTGAACGTCAGCGACTCCTCGAACTCAAGTTGCAGGTCGTCGGCGATAGCGCGCTGCCCGCGAGACTCATTGGCCGTCCCGGCACTTTATCTACGAACGGCGCAGACGCGGGGCTCGATGCTTATCTGGCTGAACACATTGATTTTCCGATTCAGCATCCAAAAATTCGCAGCCTACTGCAGGACTTTGCGCGATCGAGTGACGACGAAGCTGATGCCCAACGACTGGTTGCTTTTACCCATAGCCAATTGAGCTACGCCGAGCATAAACACGCCGATACGGTGTTAACCGCACTGGCCCAGCGCCGCGGCGAATGCAATGACTTCGCCGACCTGTATACAACCTTGGCACGCAGTGCCGGCCTACCCGCCCGGACCGTTTACGGATTAGCCTACGACGCTTCCGGAACACCTAGCTTTCGGTTTCATGCTTGGAACGAAGTCTACGCTGACGAACAATGGCACAGCGTTGATCCAACCTGGAATCAGATCATCACAGACGCCACCCATATTCCTTTGAGCGATGACCAATACGCCGATCTACTGCGCGCACGAGTCAACGCAATCTCGTTCAAAGTAACCGGCACCCGTTATCAAGCAGCTACTTTGTAGTTCGTATCAGACCTTCCTGCGTCACCGATGCAATCAATTGACCGTCACTGGAAAAAAAATCAGCATGAACTAGGGCCCGGGCGCCTTGCGCAGACGAGGTGCGTTTATGAAAGAGCAACCATTGATCCATTGGCACCGGACGATGGATCCACAGACTGTGATCAAGGCTAGCCATCTGCAGCTGTGACCGGTCGAACTCGTTCTGATGCGGTAAATATCCTGTGGACACCAAACCCATATCAGAGGCGTAAGCCAACAAAGATCGGGAAATCGGCTGTGCTGGCCCTACATCTTCTGTAACCGGCGCCATAAAACGTACCCAGACAGGATTCCATGCCCGCGCCTCGGCCCAAGCCGGGGTGCCCAATTCAAAGACCGAACGCAACTCAAAAGGGCGCTCCAATTTCGCCATAGCGCTGAGCCGCGGGTCGGCTTTAGCGCCGCCAAGGCGCTTTGCAACTTCTCGGTCTTCTTGCAGTTCGCCGGGTAAGGGCACATTCGGCATCGACAGGCTGTGTTCCAAACCTACTTCTGCCGCTTGAAAAGAGATGTCCATATTGAAAATCGCTTGGCCCGACTGAATTGCAACCACGCGGCGGGTAGAAAAAGATCGCCCGTCGCGAATACGTTCAACCTCATACAAAACCGCTTTGCGGGTATCGCCCGGACGTAAAAAATAGGCATGAATCGAATGCGCGTCTAAATCTGAGACGGTCCGGTACGCGGCCATACTTGCCTGAGCAAGCACCTGACCACCAAAAATCCGCGCACCATTCTCCGGCTCGTTTTCGCCCAGATAGAGATTTTCTTCGATCTGTTTCAGATCCAATACATTGAGGAGGCGGTCGGCGCGGCTGGTCGTCACTCGGTACTCCAAAGTCAGCGGTTGATAGGCTTGTTAAGAATGCCTTTATACTCTGTCGAACAGCAATTTTGGAGGCGGCGTGAATAATTCTAAGAATCTACCCAATCCCAACGACTG
>ERZ802819.1120-NODE-1120-length-16988-cov-13.1288_pt1 | contig 16988 bp, 29 predicted proteins | sample MGYA00345647_ERZ802819 | MGnify/ENA primary metagenome ERZ802819 (study PRJEB30503, sample SAMEA104212355) | marine metagenome | biome: Westerlies Biome; feature: [SRF] surface water layer (ENVO:00010504) within the epipelagic zone...; material: water... | reverse complement strand
TGCAGCATCTGACTAGATGTGAGCGATGCAGATAGGCCACTGAAGCTCTCATTCAACTCCTGCACACCGGTCGAGGTACTAAACTGAGCCAACTGAGCCACAAACTCAGTGTTGTCCATAGGCTTCGTCGGGTCCTGATGCTGCAATTGAGCCACCATGAGTGTCAGAAAATCGTCTGCGCCCATGTCCGTCATGCTGTTCGCTTTGCTACTGGTCGCGCCGGGCGCCGGAAACATCTCACTAGTATTGGATACAATCGTCATGACTTAGATCCTCAGCGACCGATGGTCAGCGTGCGCATGATCAGCGCCTTAGTGGTATTAATGGCCTCAACTGAGCTTTTATAGGCCTGTGAGGCATCCATCATGTGGGCCGCCTCCTGCGCCTGATCAACGGCCGGGGTATAGATAAAACCTTCCTCGTCAGCGAGCGGGTGGCCTGGCATGTATTCTTTGTTTGCCGGCTCGTTAGATTCCATGACCGCGGTGACCTTGACGCCCGCGCCTTCATTCGACATGCCCATCTGCGCCTGGTTGAGCATGGGCGCAAACAATGGCTCCAACGGCTTGTAGGTGTCCGCCTCAGAACCCGATACAGAGTTGGCGTTGGCGAGGTTACTCGAGACGGTGTTTAACCGGATGGTTTGCGCCTCGAGATTGGTCGCCGAAATGTTGATGGCATTAAATAAGCTCATGATCATTCACCCTTGATGGCAGTGCGCAACGCCCGGATCTTGCTGTCGAGGAAGTTCGCGCTGGCCTGATAGCGCACCGCGTTCTCCATGAAGGCGGTGTGCTCTCGATGCATCTCCACCGTGTTGCCGTCTACCGAGGCCTGTGAGGGCACCCGATACTTCACCGGGGCACCGCTGGTGGCGCCGTTAATGTCAAAATGTTGCTCGTGGGTGCGCTTTAGCTGCGAAGACTCATTCAAAGCCGTGCTCATTGCCGCTCTGAAGTCGATGTCGCGGGCCTTGTAGTCAGGCGTGCTGGCATTGGCGATATTGGCCGACAACAGGTTGAGCTTCTGCGTCCGCAGAGCCAAAACCTGTGGCGATACTCCAAATGCTTTGTCCAAACCGCTCATACTGTGCGCTCCTTTTCCGTGTCGATACATACAATGCGCGTGCCAATAAGTTTTTTTTTATGTTATTCATTAGGTTATGAGTTCTTGGGTGCTTGGAGAGACCTCAGAGCAAGCGCTAAACCGGCAAAAACCGGCAAGCCGGCAAAACGGGTATCGCCAAGCCTTGCCGCTTGAAAACGCCAGAGGGCCGGCCGGCAGAAACAGCGACAGCCTGCATACTGATGGAGGAGGAAAATGCGACAATAGTTAGCGGGAAGGCAGAACGCTGCGGCGCGCTACTGGTCAACCGCTACATTTATGGCACAGCTTTTGCATGACCTAGGGCAAGAAGGCATTTTGGAGCAAAACATGACGGTTTTTTGGCGCTTTTCAGCTTTTTGTCTGGTCGCCGCCGCCGCATTGAACCATGCCGCGGCGCTGGCCCGGGCCAATCAGCCCCTAGAGGACATTATGGATATCGCCCGGGAGGTGGCCACCACTGCTGCCGTTGCCAGAGGCTACGATGACGTGATGGTATCCATCCGCCCTCTAGACTCTCGCCTTGCCCCGGCTTTGTGCAACGAGCCACTGCAGGCCCTGCCAGCCAACAGCACCCGCACTCTGGGGGCGGTGAGTGTGGGCGTGCGGTGCAATGGCACCAAGCCCTGGACCATCTACGTGCGAGGCACGGTCAACGCCTATACCGACATCCCGGTGCTGACCGAATCCGTGCCCAGAGGCGACATCATCTCGGCGGCTGATGTTGCGATCGAGAAAATCGAAATCCGCAGCGATTTTGATCACATTATCGTCGATCAGGTCGACATTATCGGCAAACAGGCCAAAAGAGCGCTACGCGCTGGTCAGCCGCTGAGATTCAGTCAGCTAATGCATCCAATTCTGATTGAGCGGGGTCAGGAAGTGACGCTGGTCTCGGGTCTCGCCGGCGTGCAAGTGCGCATGCAGGGCAAGGCGCTGGCCTCAGGCGCCGCCGGGGATCGCATTTTGGTGGCCAACGAGCGCTCCGGCCGACGGCTGGAGGGCATTGTGGGTCGTGATGGAACGGTAACAATACGGTGAATCAACATCTAAAGTTTTCTGCTGGAGCGTCGCTAATAGCAGTGATAACATGGATGTTGAGGACGCAATACGCGTTCGAGAGAGGATATTATGAGCAACGTTGACATGGGTAATGTCTCAAAGACGCAAACGGGTGATTCGTCTGGGCGCCTTAACCGCGCTGAGTCAGCCAGTCCGTCACGTTCGATTTCGGGCCAGAGCGGCGCCGATAGTGCGCGCGTTGCGCCTTCTGACGCGGTATCACTGTCTCAATCTGCCGCTGAAATCGCCGCGCTCGAAGGCCAGCTCAAGTCCCTCTCCGGCGTTGACCAAGCTCGCGTCGACTCTATTCGCCAGAGCATTTCAGATGGCAGCTACGCCGTTGACACTGACAAGGTGATAGACGGTCTGCTGTCCGCGGAGAAGTCACTCCTATAAGGCCATGCCCACACCCTTGCGGCTCCTGACACAACCGAGCGCCTCTCGGTGAACGATTCCGTCGGCACTATTGTCGCGGCTCTGGAGCAGGAGTTGCTGACCCTGACGTCACTGCATGAGGCGCTGCAACGCGAGTCGGCTGCCCTCTCCGGGGGCAATGCGAATGAGATCGATGCAGCCATTGCGGCCAAAAACGAGGCGCTTCAGGCGCATCAAGCCGAGATGAGTCGTCGCCCACCAGACGATCTGCCTGAGGCAGTCAAAGCGGATCTGCAAACCCTTCAAGACCGTTTAGCGGCGCTTGCTGGAGAATGCCAAGAACTCAATCGTCGAAACGGCGCGCTGATCAGCAAGCTCAGCGATCGCACGAAAGCGGCGCTCAATGTACTGCAGGGCACCGAAGACATGACTGTGCTGTACTCCGCGTCAGGAGTAGAAGGCGCTTCGGGTAAAGGCTCACGGGTCCTGGGGAAGGCCTGAATACCCCTGAACCCTTAATCACTGCGCCCTTGCCGTAGCGGCATTGCTCCTGAATCACCTAGAGTCAGTTCTAGCCTTACTCACTTTGCACTCAGCGCCTGCCGAACCATCGGCAGGGCCCCAATTTTGAGAATCGATGCAAGTCATAGTTTCAAATTTTCTCCACGATCGATTGCTAGGTTGTTTAAAGCTCATGATGGTTCGGAAATCGGTGTCACTGGAGCAGTGCAAAGTTTTAGCATTGACGCACACCCGTTCACAGGCGCACACTTTCGTTTAGCGATAGGTAGGTCCCTCTATAAAAATAAATAGGTGGGTCCCTTTATAAAAATGAGGAGCAGCCAGCGGTAACAATAGCTTGATCCCATGACACGCTCGGAGCGCATTGTATTTGCCCTGCTGGCCGCCTATGCCTGCGGCCTATTGGGACTTCATGTGCTCTATTACGCGGGACTTTTTACCTCGACGGAACGAGACCCCAGCGTCTGGATTCACCTGACCCGTACCTTCTTTGTCACCAGTTTCTTCTTAATGATCTCTATACAAGTCGCGCGAGGGCGACCTTTTAGCCTACTGGTGGTCGCTGCTGCCAGCTACTCCGGGGCGACCTTTATAGAGGATTTTTTAGTTATTGAATCCTCTTTTTTTCTGCCTGAACACCCGTTGGCGGGATCCCTTTACGCGCTGCGGCCCTTGTTTATGTTGATGTTGGTTTACTGGGCAGTGCTGCGGCGAAGCATCGAAAGCGCATGAACGACAAGTTGAGCAAAGAAGAAATAGAGGCGCTCGCGGCCAGCGCCGGGGCCGTCAGCCTCAACTCTATTGCCTACAATCTGCACATCAGGTCGCAGCTGGCGCGCAGATCCTTTTATGCGCTCAATCTTTGCGCCCTCGCCTTTCTGTTTGTCTCAGGCACCGGGATTATGGACGGCTGGCTAGATCAAGTGAACGCGCCGCCTGAGCAAGGCGTGACCGACCTGAAGATCCGGACGCTTCTGGTGTTTTTGCTTTTTCTTTGCGTGAACTTGGCTATGACCTTCGATCGGTTCTACATCGAATCGCTGGTCTCAGCCATCAGCATTTATCTTTATGCCATCGCGACGCGGTTTAGTCAGTTTTATGAGTACCTCACGCTGGAGGATGTCTGGCCGTTTGCGGTATTTGTGCTAATACGCTTGATACCAATGACTTTGCTGATCGTGCTGATCAGGGAAGAGCAACGCCGGACAGCGCCGGACCGGGATTCCCTCTCTTAACGCCCCCACAGACAAGATGCTCAAGGCAACCTCGGTACCAGTGGGCCTAGCATGCAGCGGGTGAAATACCTACCGCAGTGATGATGTGGGCTGAAGATTGCCCTACCTGGCGATGGAAGACCGCCTCAGCCGCGCATAGCAAATGCTGGCTAGTCGGCGCGACGCAAATCCCTGAGCTTGCCGGCGGCATCGTAACGGATAATAAAATTTCCCCGCACGCCCAAACGGGTGACGTAGGGCGCCAAAGCAGACCAAGGAATGTTCAGTGTTTTGCCGGCGGCGTCGGTGACCTGCACCCGAGCTTTATCACCGGAATAAAAGAGCTTCACCTGCTCAGCAGTCAGAACCAAATGAAAATATGATTGCTGCAGTGGAGACGCTGGAGCCATGAGCCGATGGTATCAAAATTCCAGTTGCCACCGCGTCTCGCTCCCAACCTACACTGACGGCTCCTGCCGCGGTCGAGCTCTGAACCGGATCAGAAATTCATGACCATCCGGCGTTCCGCCTCAGACAGAATCGGCTGGCCTGCTCGCTTTCTACCAAGAGCAGATTGCGATCGAGCAACAGAGTGATCGGCGCTGCACATAAAGGCGTCAACCTGAGCGCGTTGGTCTGCCGGTAACGCCCAATATTGCTCTAGTTGCGCGCGCCCTCCAAGCAGACCGGCCTGTCGGTCGGGATAGTGCTCTACTCGGAGATCATCGAGCGACACATCAAGACACGCCAGCAAGCGATCGATTTGTGCCAGCGTGCTCCCACCATCGCCCAACAATACTGACCATACGATCGTCGGTTCTAACGCGCAGTCTCGCGCCAGCTCCTCAGGTGACAGCCCCCGCTCGGCCATGACAGCCCGCAAGTTGGCGGCCAAAGTCATCGCTGTGCTCACGACAGAGCCATCCCGACGATCGTTCGGCTCGCCGCCGGAGGTGAGTCAGGAGTGAGTGTGCTGAGCACAGGTGAGTCGGAAGAACCGGACTGAGAGCCGGCGCCATAGGCTGATTGCGCGAGCGGCATGGACTGCAAAATAGCGGAGTTTTCGCAGGAAACTGCGTAAGAACACATCTGAGACCTCCTGTCTGATGTCTGTAACGTCCTGTTACAAAGTCAAAGTATCAAATTTCGAGGCAAACTCAAGCGTAAAATTCGGTCATTTCTGGCCGAGGGCCCCTAATCAGGCGCCAACGCCTACATTGTCGGGTGTTGGCTGACGGTCCCGCCCTCAACCGGAAACTGACCACCGGTGCAGAAACTTGCCTCGTCAGAAGCCAGAAAGAGAGCCATAGCTGCCACTTCCTCTACCGTGCCCATACGATTGAGGGGCGACATTTTCTTGCAGGCGTCTTCCACCTCAGGCGCCTGCTCAATGGCAGTCTTGAGAATATTGGTGAGCGTTGCACCGGGGTGAATCGAGTTGCAACGGATATTGAATCCCTCGTTGGCGCAGTGCACCGCGACCGATTTGGTGAGGCCCACCACGCCTGCCTTGGACGTCGTGTACGCGACATCGGGTATCGCGAGATAAGAAGTGGACGACGCTGTATTAATGATGGATCCGCCAGAACTGCCAGAGCTTTCGCGCATTAACGCGATCGCCGTCTGACAACCCAACATCATCCCCATCAGGTTAATGCTCATCAGCTGCTGCCAGGCCTCAACCGTGACGGCGGTGATATCCAAGCCCGTCACGACACCGGCGTTGTTGACCATAATATCGAGCTGAACCTTGTCATCTCGTATCTTACTCTCGAGCGACTGCCAGCTATCCGCCGAACTGACGTCAAGCCGGGTGAACTCTGCACCACATTCAGCCGCAACGCGGGATCCGTTGGCCTCATCGACGTCGGCGAGGAGGACTTTGGCACCCTCAGCACAGAAGCGCCTGACAATGCCTTCACCGATACCCGAGGCACCTCCCGTGACCACAGCAACTTTGTTTTGTAATCGATCAGACATCCTGCATTCCGCCTTAAGAGAATGCATCGGAGACTAACACCCACGGTCTCACGGTTCAGCCCCGCAGCACCCGTCACCCTAACCAAGATGAATACCGACCAACTGTCACCCAATGCGTCTTTCATATGGTCTAACGGTCATGTGGCGTACGCTATTGGATCGATGACATTTACCTGAGCTAAGCCATCCTGCAGTACACTGCTCTAAAGCCCTCGCGTAAGACCCGCTATGAGCAATGCCTCGGTCGCCAACATTTATCGCTACCCTGTAAAATCCATGATGGGAGAGGCTCTGAGCGAGGCCGATATCGGAGAGTTTGGCATCGCTGGTGATCGAGGCTGGGCAGTGCGGGATGAGAAACGTGGCGGCATCCGGGGCGGCAAAAAAATCCCCCAGCTGATGACGCTGGCAGCACAATCTGGACCTGCAGCACCGCTCATTACAGCCCCCGATGGGGACTCAGCCTCTGCAAGCTCTGAGGGTATTAACGAGTGGCTCAGCGACAAGCTGAATCACCCGGTGACTTTGTGGCCACTGCTCCCAGCCGAGCAGCTGGACCATTACCGTCGCGGCGCACCAGACACCGAAGATTTTGAACAGGAGCTGAGGGCAGTATTCGGGCGATTACCGGATGAGCCACTCCCTGATCTAACGGGATTTGAAGAACTTCTGGAATTTGAGTCGCCGCCGGGCACTTATTTTGACGCGTTTCCAATATCCGTCATGAGCCAGCAGTCTTTGGCCACCATGAATCAGCTAAACGGGGATTCTCTATTTGACGTCCGGCGCTTTAGACCCAACCTGCTGGTGGATATCTCCGGCAGCGATCACCCCTTTCCCGAGCAAGCGTGGGTGGGGAAGACATTGTCGATAGGCAGTGTGAAGCTGAAAATTGAGATGACGTGTCCCCGATGCTCCATGACCACACACGGTTTTGACGACCTGCCGCAAGATGCGCAAATCATGCGCAAGCTGGTCGCCAATAGTGAAGGCAATCTGGGAACTTATGCGTCAGTAGTGCAAGCGGGTAAGGTGTTCGCAGGCGATTCAGTTAGCGTGGTATAACACCCTACCGGCGCCCGTGGTCATCCCAGCGAAGCACGGTCAAATTCGATACGCCCAGCAAACGTGCCGCCTCACTCAGGGTATACCCTTGTTCGATGTAGGACTGGAGCGCTCTCAGACGCCGCTGATGCGCCAGATCATATATCTGTGCAGAAGTTTGGCTCGCCTGCGAGCGCTCCTCACCCCGACCAGCTCGGCCATCGGTGGTGCGCTCCGCGGACGCGCGGGTGACGACTGAGTAGTGGCTGAATCCGAAAATCATGAAAGTTGCCTTTAAGCGAGGTTTCAGGTGGTACCCACTCGAGCGCCGACTGGATCAAACAAAATCTGGACAAAGGACGCTTTTCGTTAGCGCTCAGACACCAAAACGATCAGCTACCGCCAGTTCTCAAGCTCATCAGGCGCATTCAACCGCCATGGCAGGATGACGAGCCGGTCCGACAAAAACCACAGTACCGACCATAAAATGGGCGGCATTGCGAAGAACCAAAATGGCTGCGCACCGGGGAGTAAGCTGAATAAATCGCCGTATCAAAACAGCACCCGATCAAACAGGCCGGGATCTTTGCTAAGCACGCCGTCTTTGCTGGAGAGAAGGATTTAGAATGACAGTGTCAGCAGCGTGATGGTATGGAGGGATGCCCATCATGTCATAAGCCTCTGCAGCAGGACTTTCATCGCGCGCTAGCCAGCACCTGCTCTGGGCAACGTTAACTGACGACGAAAAATAGGGGCCTCATAGGAAGGCGCAATTACTTGGCTGCAGCGGCTTCCTCTTCGTATATGGCAACCAACAAATCGCTTACCGCCCACACCTCTTCTTTGGTCGCCTGAATGTCGGTGTTATTCGTCTGCACCGCCGCATAGATGTAGTTCAGCGTGCGCTCAACCTCTTTCAGCTCGCTTTGCTGGTACAAGATCACCGCCACCAGAGCGAGTAAAACGGCATTAGTTTTGACAAACTGGATCATGAAGCTTTCCTTATGATGAAAATGCGCTGAATGCTGCCGAGTCTAAACATCTTTAAAGCGGGAGTGGCGACTAATCTGCCCCATTTCCTCTTCGATCAGCTTATAAAAAACCCCGCACTGAGCGGGGTTCTCGCGTGGGCTTTCTAGCAACCCTCCAATCAGAGTTTTTTGTCGAGGCATTTGAAAAGCTTGTCATCCTGCTCATCGACCCAGTCATCAACCTGATCGTCGGTTGGCTTGCCGCCATGCTTTTTGATCATGGACTGCGCAGACTTCGTTGCAGCCGAATCCGCTTTACACGCCTTGAGCGCCGCCATCAGCTCGTCAGCCGCACCTGTATCAGCGGACACCCAGCTGGAAACCGACATCGTCCCTACAACCACTGCAGATAAAACCAGATTGAACTTGTTCATTTTTGCTCCCCGCCAATACGGCTCTTTGCTCCTAACCCTTATAACATTCAGGCCCACCGCCCACTCGCGTGAGAACAGGACCTTCCTCCGCGAAAAATACCATTACGTGCCCGGTATCGATGAATCAAAAGGTGACAATCTCAACACGCCCATGACAGCGATATTTGCGAGCTGAATCACAGTAGCCTCCCTTTGGCCGCGCCTATCAAACGACGAATGAACGCGTCATGTCCGCCAAGGCAAGAGCCGAAAGCTGCCTGTGCACAAATAAAGCAACAAAGCGACAGGCAGCCAGAATGCCGCAATCCAAGCAGTAAAGATCCATCGCTCTCTGGAGAGCGCATGGAAAAGAGTGCGATAACCAAGACGCTCGTAGGCCTGCTCCTCCGAGAGATTGGTGTAAATAAACCCATGATCGGCTCCGCGCTGCCATTGGATGGCGGTCCCCGATCCCGCCACACGGCATATCTGCGGATTGAACTTCTCTATTGATCCCGAAGTGACAGAGACCCCGTCTTTTTCTGCGGCCTCAAACGTGCGGTACAAAAGCTGATATTCGGAATCTGACGACGCTATTTCCTCACAAGAGAGCGTTTTAAGTGTCGGTTTGTCCTGCATAGCTTCCAACTGGTAACCAATCGCCATCGCCCCGAGGGGTAGTGCGCCAAATAACAGACAGAGGAACGCCAGCCATGCCAGCAAAGTAGTGAATCGCTCTTTCATCCCGCCAAACCTCTTTAAATCTCCAACCGGGTTCGATGTTAACAAGATGAAATAGCTGCGCCGGCGTATCGGCATGCAACCTGTGACGCCAGCCAAGAAACAGCATATCGCTTATTCAGGATGTGATAGCTTTTATTTGGGTGTGACGCCCGAGTCGAAAAATCTATTGGGGGAACAACAATGAAATCAGCAATCAAGCTCAGCCTTATTTTGTCAGTCTTTCTCAGCGCACAAACCATCGCCGCCGCCAACCCCGTCGAGTTTTGGGGATGCAAGTTTAATGACGGCATGGGTATGGACGATTTGATGGAGTGGACTGAGGAATGGGGCGAGGTAGTAGACAACCTACCGGACGACGGCTATAACGCCTGGGTCATGACGCCAATGTTCAAAAGCAATATGACTGACCTCGATTTCCTCTGGGTGGGTGCATGGCCTGACTACGCGCGTATGGGCTCTGGTCTGGGCGACTTTTTCAACAGCGAGAGTGGCAGTACTACCTTTGCAAAGTTCGTAGAGATCAGTACGTGCCAGATACACGACCTATACTCGTCAGTTCAGGTACGAGAAAACGACGGCGACTAAAGTTCGCTCGCGGCCCCGGTTTATGCCGGGGCGCTTCACAGCCTACTGAATTGCGAACACAGCAGATGCTGGACGGTTCGTCCCAATAAGAACCGAGAGCCTTTATGGCTCAGCCGCCCCACTTTCTTAGACGGGTATGGCAATTTGCCAGCGCAACTTTTCTGGATACGTCGAGCGGTCAGAATTCTTCTTTGAAGGGCCGAATATCCAATTCCTGGGTCCACGCGGAGCGGTGTTGGTCGTGCAGAGCAAAAAAAGCATCGGCGATGGCGCCGATATTGAGCGCACCATCCTCGCCCTTTGATTCAATGTAACCCGGGAAGCCGGTCTTCACTTTTTCGCCCTCAATCACACCATCGATGACCACATGAGCCACATGAATGCCTGACGGTCCGTATTCACGGGCGATAGACTGCACCATCATACGCAACGCGCCTTTCCCGGATGCAAAAGCCGAAAAGCCGGCTTTGCCCCGTAAAGAGCCGCTCGCACCGGTAAAGAACAGGCTTTGCTTTTCGCTTTCACCTTGTTGCGCCAGCATCAAACGCAGAGTCGCTTGCGCCGCTAAAAAACCGCCGAAGCAAATCACCCGCCACATACCCTCGTAGACCTCGGGCGTCACATCGAGAAATTTCTCAGGTCGATTATTGCCGGCATTGTAAATTGCCAACTCCAATGGCCGATTATCAGCGGCGACCGCCTGCAAGGCTTTACTCAATTCGCTTTCTTGCGTGACGTCGGCCAAGAGAGGGGTGGCGCTTCCACCAGCGGCCTCAATATCGGCTACGACGGCATTTATTTTGGCTTGCGTGCGGCCGTTAACAAAAACATGGAGGCCGCGGGAAGCGGCGCGATGGCATAACTCTGCGCCCACGCCCTGGCGCGGGCCAACCCCAAAAATAAGTGCGCTGTTTTGTGGCATCAGTCAGTACCCACAGTAATGGGATTCACAAAGAACATACTTTGAATTTTCCATCCGTCATCGGTACTCACCAGCCCATAATGGCCAGTGGAATCAAAAAATGCATTACCTCTGACGTCCATGCGAGAAAACGAGAATTCGACTAGCGCGGCCTCTGAGGATTCTGAAAGGACGTTGATGGAATCTATTCGAGAGGCGACCCATCCGGTCTTTTTAATGTTCTCGAAATTAGCCATGGGGACAGCGGGGTCAACTAAAACTTCCAATACTCCGCCAGTGAAACGGACTACGGGAAACTCGAACGTGGTCTGATATAGCTCCAAGTCCTCGGCGTTGAAATACCCCACGTATCGCTTCATGAATTGTGTAGGTGTCTCCCCCGCACTCACGGAGACCGACGCCACTAGTGCGGCAATTGCAATTAGTGATCTCATCATCTTCTCCAAAGCAGGATTCTGGGCTCCCCACCGTAATGAAGAGGGTAACCCAAATAGTGAAGGCTAAACCCACGGTACCCACATGCGCCAGTGACGGCTCGTGCGGTTGTTTTGGAGCGGGTGATGGGAATCGAACCCACGTCTAAAGCTTGGGAAGCTCTCGTTCTACCATTGAACTACACCCGCGAGTTCATTCAGCCGTCCAGCATAAACTCCTATACCCAGCCTTCTGCATCTGAGCCTTGCACATATTTGTATCTGTGCCGTATTGCAAGCGAATTGAAGGTTTACGCTGCATCACTCAAGTCGCTACTCAATATAGAGCTCAGTTTTCACTGCTGTGGGGGCCTGCGCCCAGTCGACCTCTCCGAAGAACCAGCCGCAACGCTCGTCGCTCGGTATCTCCTTATAGTACTGAGAGACGCCCTCCACCTGATCGCCAATAAACCATACGATCACGTATTCGGCGTTTTTGTTTGAGCCGCTGCAGAACTGGAGCGCGGTAGCGTCACCCCTAAAATCACGTTCCATTTCGTAATCGCTGAGCATGACGAAGATCTCCTCGTAGTTCATACCTCGAGAAATCTCTTCTGAAATGTCCGTCGCATCGGGGACTCCGGCACATCCCGCGAGCGATACCAGGGCCAAAACAGCGGCGCGATTCAACATCATGACTCACCTCCTCAGGCTTATCTATCGTAGCCGGAATCCTTTTGATTACAAAATCTAGCCTTGTCCACCATCACTCCGCGCATGCTCCGCATAAATGCTTGACAGCAGTACACAAGGCTTAACCCACTCGGCGCATTTTGCGCTCAACTCGTTGCCGATTAGAAACCTGTGCCCGGTTATTGATGCTTGCGAGAGCGCCCTAAAGCATGCGAGCTGATGACGAGACGCGAACAGTTGGGAGCAGCAGCGGCCGATTCAACTTGGCACACCTCCGGGTGGGACTTCCATTAGCCACAAAAGGCCGTGTGCAGAGCTCGACCTCGCCATCTAGATGCCTAGATGCCTAGATGGAGAGCTCGTGCTCAACCAAGGTCTAATGTCTTGAGCAAGGCCAGAAGTTCAGTGTGGTGATCTTTGGTTTTAAACTTATCCATGACCGCTTTCAGCTTGCCGTCCTTGCCCACGATAAACGTCGTACGCAAAATGCCGTCGAACTCGCGGCCCATGAACTTCTTGGGGCCCCAGGCGCCGTACTTGTCTGCGGTTGCATGGTCCTCGTCGCTGAGCAGTTGGAAGTTGAGCTCGTCGCGCTCAACGAATTTGGCGAGCTTCTTGACCGGATCCGGGCTGATACCCAGCACCACCGTGTTCAGGCCCTTCAATGCCTTGGCCGAGTCTCTGAGTCCCTGCGCCTGGACCGTGCAACCGGGTGTCATCGCCTTGGGATAAAAGTACACCACCACCGCTGACTTGCCCTTGAAGTCGGCGAGAGAGAGCGTGTTGCCCTCATGGTCAGAAAGTGAAAACTTGGGCGCCAGATTGCCCACCTTGGGAAACGCCATATCGGCCTCCAAAATAAAGTCGCTGTGAGTAGTCCTGTTACGTCGGCTCGGCACGCAGAGATCAGCACACCGCTAACGCATCGGATTCGCTAGCGTCGGGGATACTCAATCACTGTGTTGCGAATCGGGTACTGCCCTGTTTTTCGATCTTCGAGAAACTCTCTGAGTAGTTCTCTGACAGTGGGAAACGCCAGCTCATCCCAGGGGATCTCCTGCTCGGTAAGGAGCGCGCTCTCCAGCGACTCGGGGCCCACACCAAACTCATCGTTCTCAATGCCGCAGCGATAAAACAGGTACACCTGACTGATGTGAGGCACATCAAAGATACGATAGAGCTCAAGATCAATGGCCTTGGCCGCCGCCTCCTCCCAGGTCTCACGTGCTGCGCCCCCGGCCGAGGTCTCACCGTTTTCCATAAAGCCGGCAGGTAAAGTCCACTTGCCGTAGCGCGGCTCGATGGCGCGCTTGCACAACAGGATACGATCGCCCACGGTGGGCAAACAACCTACGATCACCTTCGGATTAATGTAATGAATGTGGCCACAGTTTTGGCAAACATGGCGCTCGCGTTCGTCGCCCTCGGGGATCTGCAGGGCAACCGGCCCGCCGCAAAGGTTACAAAACTTCACTGAGTCTCCCTCGATTGCCAGCGCGCCCGGCGCTCGGTGTCACTGTCACGACTCGCTACCCACTGCTCTCCCGTGGGCCCCTGCTCACGCTTCCAAAAGGGTGCATCGGTTTTCAGGGTATCCATCATGAGTTCGCAGGCACTGATCGCCTCACCCCGGTGATCCGCGACCGCGCCGACCCACACTATCGTCTCAGACACCGCCAGCCGACCGAATCGATGCACAATCCGCCAACTGCTCAGACCAAAACGTTCGGCAGCCGATTGGCCGAGCTCCTCAAGTACGTTGCGTGCCATTTCCGGGTAGTGCTCTAGCTCCAGCTCTGTCACCGCATGCGCATCAGAGTGATCGCGGACGTATCCGGTAAAGGTAGCAACTGCGGCGCCCGGGCTGTCGCCAACCAATTGGGCGTACTCGGCCGCGACGTCAATCGCTTCGGATTGCAATGACACCGACACACTAACCCCCGGTCATCGGCGGGAAGAAGGCGAGTTCGTCCCCTTCAGAGACCACCGCATCAATGAACACCACCTTGTGGTTGAGTGCGTGCACCAGGTTCGGTTGGTTCAGGGCTTCTTTCCATTCCGCGCCACGCTGTGACAACCGTTTTTTAATCGCCGCCACATCGACCGGCGCAGAGGCCTCGGAGATGTCAGAGAGGTCCAGCTGAAACTCGCTTTCCCCCAACGCCTCACGCAATGCTGAAAACAACTTAATCGTGATGCTCACGCTGCCACTCGCCACTCACGCCACCCAGCTTGTGGGTCAACTGCGTGTTTTCAATGGTCATGCCGCGATCCATCGCCTTGCACATGTCATACAACGTCAGTGCCGCGATAGAAGCTGCTGTGAGCGCCTCCATCTCCACACCCGTTTGGCCCGTCACTTTACAGCTCGCCTCAATCCGCACACCGGGAAGATCCTCGTCAGGCACCAAGTCGATCTTCACGGAAGACAAGGGTAGCGGATGACACAGCGGAATCAGCTCCGAGCACTTTTTGGCCGCCTGAATGCCGGCAATACGCGCCACCGCCAACACATCGCCCTTAGGTATGTCACCCTCCAGAATGGCATTCAGGGTCGCAGCCTGCATACGCACGCAGGAGCGCGCGGTGGCCTCGCGCGCGGTCACCGCTTTTTCGCTGACGTCGACAATGTGCGCCCGACCAGCATCGTCAAGATGCGTGAGGCAGTCTGAGTTCTTAGGCATGGGGTAATGCTAACACTCCGGTGCGACAAACGGCATAAGCTGGCATGATGCCCGACTCCTTAGCGTTACCGCCGGACACAGCATGACCCCCGATCAAACCTCAGCACCGAGCATCCGTTATCGCTGGACGGTACTGGTGATGCTGACGCTGGTTTACACCTTCAATTTTATTGATCGTCAGATTCTGGTCATCCTGCAGGAGCCGATCAAAGCTGACTTGGGGCTCAGTGATGCGCAACTGGGACTACTGACCGGCTTTAGCTTCGCGCTGGTCTATGTCACCGCGGGCATTCCTATCGCCTGGCTGGCTGATCGAAGTAATCGACGCAATATCGTCGTTGCCTCGCTGGCGTTTTGGTCATTCATGACCGCCATTTCCGGTCTGGTACAGAACTTCGGCCAGTTGCTGGCAGCGCGATTAGGCGTGGGCGTGGGCGAAGCCGGTGGCTCCCCGCCCTCTCACTCCATGATCAGCGACTACTTCCCACCGAGCAGCCGCGGTACCGCGCTGTCCTTTTACAGCATGGGCATCTACATCGGTGTGCTGTTCGGCTTTGCCGCAGGCGGCTGGATCGCCGAGAATTTTGGCTGGCGCAATGCTTTTTTCGTGATCGGCATCCCGGGCATTCTCTATGCGTTTGCGGTGCTGTGGGTGGTCAAGGAACCCAAGCGGGGCCAGTTCGACGTGGGCGGCACGCCCCCTAAATCCAGCCTAAGTGAGACCATGAACTGCCTGCGCGGCCGGCCCACCTTCTGGTGGATCTCGATAGGCTGCGCGTTTACTGCTTTTGTGTCATACGGCAACGGCAATTTCATGCCCTCTTTCCTGATGCGGAATCATGGCCTGTCACTGGCGGAGGTGGGCGCCATTCTCGGCTTGATCTCGGGCCTGTCAGGCGCCGCCGGCACCCTCCTCGGTGGCTTTCTGGCCGATCGCCTCGGGGTGAGAGACATCCGCTGGTACGTGTGGATACCCATGCTAGGGGGCCTATCCGCCATGATCCCGGCGTATTACACGCTGCTGGGTGAGAGCACGACACTCATTATCGCCGCGATGATTCCCTCTCAGATCCTCGGTGCGCTGTATCTCGGACCCTGCATCGCCACCTGCCACAACCTCGTCTCCCCCGGCATGCGCGCCATGGCATCCGCAATCTTGTATTTTGTGCTGAACATTATTGGCCTCGGGCTAGGGCCTTTGACGGTCGGCATCTTGAGCGATGTGTTTGCGAGTAGTTATGGAGAAGACAATCTGCGCTACGCCATGGCCGTCACGCTCACCATCAGCCTGGTAGGTGCCTTCTTCTTATGGATGGGCGTCGGGAGCCTGAAACGGGATTTGGAGGCCAATGCCGCCGAAATGGCCACTTCGTAAGCATCGAGTAGGTAGGTGGCAAAGCGGCAAATGTCGGTCAAGAGGTTGCTGCTGGCACGTCCCTCCCTTCCCGCCTCGCCTGCTCAATTTTGGCTTGTTGGACGTTTGCCAGCTCTTCTTTAAAGAGGGCCGCCATTTTTTCCACGCCACTATCCATAAGCGCCCCATCGTTTCCCGTCACAACATACGTGGAGTACAAGCTACACGCGGTCATAAATCCGGATGAAATAAGCTCCAAAGATTTGCCCTCATTTTTCATTTCATTCGCCAAATCGATAAAACGATTCACGCACTCAATTTTTTGTTTCGCTGCGGTCACGAGGTCCTCCCCTGTGCATTTGTCCATGTCACTCAGCTAGCACTGTCCTCACCCCCTTCTGTGAGTCAGAGACCAGGCTATATTTGCGGCGCAGTCATTAAACCATAGAGCATGGGAGCACAGTGGGCGATAGTAGACGGCTAGCGTTCTGCCCCGTTTGACTGCAAGATACCTGCGGGCTATAGCTTGAACCACATGCGAGAAAAACACTATGAGAGCCCCAGTGCGCTATGAGCTAAGCACTCCCCTCGCCGTTCAAGATGTCGACGACCCCTCACTTGCTACTGGCCAATTAGTCGTTGCGGTCAAACGCCGTGGCATCTGCGGCTCTGACCCGCTCGCTACAATCAAACTCGACGTCTCCCTCCCGTACACAAGCGGCGTTGGCTTCAAAGATTTCTCGGAGGCCGAGAGAGCCTGAGAACCCCCAGCGCCCAGTACAAAATCATGTTGGATCCAGGAGCGACAGAGATAGGACACAGATAGACTATGGCGTGATACCCCTCAGTAGCACCCGCATCAAAAGGAGCATAACGATAATGAAACCCTTTGCCCTCCTCCTCGCCGC
>ERZ802819.1119-NODE-1119-length-16997-cov-6.84618_pt1 | contig 16997 bp, 16 predicted proteins | sample MGYA00345647_ERZ802819 | MGnify/ENA primary metagenome ERZ802819 (study PRJEB30503, sample SAMEA104212355) | marine metagenome | biome: Westerlies Biome; feature: [SRF] surface water layer (ENVO:00010504) within the epipelagic zone...; material: water... | reverse complement strand
GTCTTGTTCTGTGATTGATTATCCGCACCTTGAATCAATCTGTGACCATCTGACGCATGTTCGCAAGAATAGTCATGATCCTCTTCACCACTATTGAGACATGCTGAATGCTCACATTCAGAATGCCCGAGCGAGTGGAGTCCAACTACGTCGAAACCAGGATGGCCCATCAGGGACACCAGGCAGTACGGAATCAGAAGTAAGATGGAGGTGAACCGCATCATGACGGAAAATGTCTATCTTTTAATTTTCAAAGCCTGAACAAGAAGTCGGAGAACCTAGCATTTTCTACTTGCAGTTCTATTGCAACAAGAAATAACCTATCACACCGACCGACAGGTTTCAACTAACTTTCTATTTCAATTAAACCACTATTGCAAACAAAAAACATGTCCTGTTTTTTCGTACTATTTGCGTCTTCCGAGCTTTTTGGTGGGGTTGACCAGCAACCAGTGTAAAGCAGATTGCTCGCGGTTATGAATCTGCCGAACGGCAGGCTTGTGCAACTGATAACCTAAAACAGAAATTCTCTTCACTCTTGAATACACAAGGACCGCTTTGATACCCACTTTGAGCTGAGCTGGCTTATTTCCTGCGTATCATTCACTTGCTCACAAGAAACAATCGTACTCCGCACATGGATTCTTACGGGGCCGCCACCACTATCAAACTCTTCTAACTTCAACTCTCGTACCCCCAGAATGAGCCTACGTTATGTGTGGTCGATTTGCTCTCACTTCTGATGAGTCAAGCCTCTGCGAACATTTTCGGGTCACTCTCAGCACCCCTGTAAAACCACGATTCAACATAGCGCCATCTCAAAAACTTTTGATCATACGCCTTCAGTCCGAAACTAAGAAGCACACGAGTTCATTGGTTCGGTGGGGGCTCATCCCCTCATGGGCGAAAGATCAATCCATTGGCACGCGATTGACGAATGCCCGTTCAGAGACTGCGTTAACAAAACCATCTTTTCGTGACAGCTTTCGCCGACGAAGGTGTCTGATACCTGCTACTGGCTTCTATGAATGGACGACATCGGGAAAAAGAAAACAGCCGTACTATGTCCGACTGACATCAAACGAACCGTTTGGTATCGGCGGCCTTTGGGACTCCTGGGAAGATAATGAAAAAATAGAAGAAACCTGTACGATTCTGACGTGTGATGCCAATCAAGCAATGCAGCATCTCCATCCACGCATGCCCGTTGTGATTCAGCCAGAGCGATATGACGCATGGCTTTCTTCAGCCACAGAACTTACGGATCTCTCCCAAGACTTGCTTCCGTTTCCAGAGGAAACCACTGCGATTTCCCCTGTCTCTGACTATGTGAATGACGTTCGACACGATGACTTCAGATGCCAGCAAGAGTTTCCTGACACCAATCAGGTACACGCTATGCACAACGCACAGCTCCCTGTAGCAAGCCAAAAACGTTTATTTGAAAAATAAGCGAACGTCTGCTCTCTCTCCCTATGAATATCACTCAATTGCGTTTTATTGGTGTCACAGAGCATAGTACTTTTTCAGTTTTCATCGGATTTCAGTGCATGGGTTTTAATCGCCATGGTAATTTACTCCGGCAGAGTAACCTTGGCGGGTAAGCGAAGGCAGCCGGTTATAGAGATTGCATCTAACGACTCATTGAAAGTCACCTGGAATCTTTCAAAACAATCCGACCCACCGACATTTCTAACGCGTATTCTTTCAGTATGAACACATCACACAAAGTACTGCTCGTTCTCCTCGCCTGTCTGATCTTTCCATTGATGGAAAAAACTTCTTCTGCGGAGACACAAAACCCAGTTGTTGACGACGTAGCACTCGCTGAACAATTTGTAGAAGGACTCGCGGCTCTCGTTGAGAACGCACCGTCCACAACACAACGAACACTTGAGGCGGGCAATGCCCTCCGTTTGTTAGCTCAAACGGAGGGTACGACCATTCAACTCCCAGACCGCCAACACGATCTCGCAGAAATGACAGAAGAGTCTCTCTATCAACGTGTGATGCCCGCGGTTGTCGTCATCGGTTCCATTTATAAGTGTGACAGCTGTAATGACTGGCACCTCGGTAGTATGGCATCCGGCTGGCTCCTCTCTGATGATGGGCTCGTTGTCACAAATCATCATGTCTTCACAGAGGAAGCACATCATTATTTTGGCGTTATGACATCTGATGGCAACGTCTTTGCCGTTCGTAATATTCTCGCATCTGATCGTGATGGAGACGCAACGATCGCACAGCTTGATACACGTGGTGTTGTTCTTCCGTTCCTCAGGCTCGGCGACCCAGCTGCCTGCGGAGATGCTGTTGTTGTAATCAGCCATCCAGCTGGCCGCTTCTACAGTCTCACTCGGGGGGTGGTGTCCAGATACCACCGCCATGACGCAGATCCAGCAAGGATGGCAAAGTCCGGTGGAACTTCTCGCACACCAAAGAAACGCACTCGTACCGGAGCATCGCGAGTCGCCTCGGCACCTGTCTGGATTAGTGTAACCGCGGACTATGCTGTCGGCAGCAGTGGTGGGCCTGTCTTCGACTCACGCGGTGACGTCGTAGGCATGGTCTCTCGAACATATTCGACACAGCCAAGTAAAACCCATCGTCGGCATGACTCATTTGGGAGCCAAATGGTTTTCAAAGACTGCGTTTCACTTGATACGATTCTCGGCCTCATTGAAAATGCCGACTAGGACTTCTGTCGAGGCATTATTCCGTAGCTTCTTTATCAGTGTCGATTCCAAGTTCCCGTCGACGCGTACTAAGTTTTTCCGTCCCTCCTTCAACAACAAAGCCATCAGCTTCCATGGCTAGCCGGAGATCGGCCTCTGCAGTGAGCGCATCTTCCTGGCAATAAAACGTCTGGCTAAATTGTACGGGAAGCAGATCGAACCGAGGCCGCAGAAACCTTCGATGGCAGGCAAGGCTGTGTAACCGCTGCCCTTTTGGATTGTGGTGCCCTTCGCGATGCTGGCGAATACGATCTTCCAGCGGCTGACTTGTCTGCCCGACGTAGAGATATCCGGTACACGCACCAGAATCACTTGGCAGAGGCGTCAGCTCAATAATGTAGAGATGCCAGACCGTCATATCACCGTTGACAGTGTACCCGTCACATCGAAGTTGTTGCCGCAGCAGTTTCATAGCAGCGTCCACCTCTGGCTTCTGCGTGGGTTTGATGAATGGGCAATCTCGCCCACCTGGCTCTGATGGTTTTGGCATCGCCTCATAAACGACATTGACGACCCGCATACGCTTTGATCGTCGAGATGTTTTTACCCACCGGTCCAGTTCGAGACCCGGTCGTTTTGTGAGAGCTTTGACAAGCACTCGAGGACGATCTGCCCGACGGCGTGGCCCAGTCAGATCACTCATCTTCAAGACACAAATCCAGACCCGTTGCGTCTCTCCAAGAATTTTTGAGGGCCCTGACATAAGACTGAAACCTGCTTGAATGCTGCACTTCCTCTTGTGATCGGATTTGCAGAGCACGCTTCATGAAAATGCCTGAGTTCTTTGCCACAACCCCTATGCATGTCGCATTTTCATTCACGAGACAGGTTCTGTTCCCTGGCACATGACCTTATTCAGGTTGGCTGCTCGGTTGGCCTCATTAAAATGTCGTGAATTTGAACATGTTCTGGGCACGACAACATATACACAACGGCTTCTGCCACATCGTCCGCCTCCAATACCTTGAACCGGGAATACACCTCACGAGCTTTTTCCTCAGACTTCATGTAGTTACTTGCAAATCCTGTTTCAACAAACCCTGGGCAAATCTCACCAACCCGAATTGAGTCACCTTTTTCTCGCAACTCCATTCGCAATGCTTCGGTCAATGCGCGGACGGCATGTTTTGTGGCTGAATAGAGACCGGCTCCAGCAGGCACACGCTGACCAGCCATTGATCCGATGTGAATAATGTGACCACGACCACCTCTGGATCGCATATCGGCTAGAGCATCCCGGGTGCAAATACATAACCCCAGTACATTGACATCAAGCATTTCTCGCCACTCGTCAACCTTACCTTCAGCAAGCGTCGCCGCATGACCAAGCCCTGCATTGTTAACCAAAACATCCACACCACCAAACGTTTGTTTTGCAAGTGAAAATGCTTCCTGAACAGATTGCTCATCCCGAACATCACACTGGACCGCAAGACTATTGCCTCCGGAGGCATCGGCCTTCTGAAGGACTGCCGCAACTCGGTCGTGTCGACGGGCAGATCCAACCACCCGCATTCCTTCAGCCAAGAGCCGTGTTGCAACAGCTGCTCCGATTCCATTACTGGCACCGGTGATAAAGGCTGTTTTCCCTTTCCATTGCTGCATTCCGTGTCGACCTTGTGGCTCACTCATTCGTCAATCCTCTTTTCATAAATGCGACCTGCCACATCGCGTATGCGGAAAACCCGTGCGGCAAAACACTGACCGGCTATGATTTTACCAGCACCAAGGAAATTCTTCTTAAAAGACGAAAAGAAAATTAGGTCGCTGAGTGGAACCCGTAGAATAGGTTTCGGCTGGGTTGCCCTCACAGACTCAGTGTTCGCACCATGCATTGAACCAACGATATTTTGCTTAAGAGAAATGAAACCCATGACAGAAGAAGTCGCCGCTGCTGCCCCTACCGTACAAAGCGAAACGATTTTTGTGACTGGAGCCACAGGATACGTCGGTGGAAGACTTGTCCCACTCTTGCTCGAGGCTGGCTACCGAGTGAGATGCCTTGTACGGGAGCCGCGAAAACTTGACGCACGACCATGGCGGCAACATCCTGCACTCGAGGTCGTCAATGCTGACCTTGAAGACCGGGAAGCTGTCACAGAAGCTATGCGAGGCTGCAAGGCTGCTTACTACCTCGTGCACTCTATGGTTGCAACAGGTGGCACATATGCCGATCGTGATCGAGACTTGGCCCGCCTGTTTGCAAATGCAGCACGTTCGGCCGACCTGCCACGAATCATCTACCTAGGCGGCCTTGGTGAAATGGGCCCAGACCTGAGTCAACATCTTCGTTCGCGACGTCAGGTCGAAGAAGAACTTGCTTCATCAAACATACCAGTCACAACATTTCGAGCTGCCATGATCATTGGATCAGGTTCGGCATCTTTTGAAATCTTACGATACCTTGTTGAACGCCTTCCGGTTATGATCACGCCAAAATGGGTCACCACAGAATGCCAACCGGTTGCTATCTCTGACGTGCTTCACTGGCTTGTCAGCTGTCTTGAGGTTCCAGAGACAACCGGTAAAACGCTCGAAATTGGTGGTGATGATGTCATGGCATATCAAGAACTTATGCGAGTCATGGCAGAAGAACTTGGCCTACGCCGACGAATTATTCTCCCGGTACCGGTACTTACCCCTCGGCTGAGTTCACACTGGATCAATCTTGTGACACCCGTCTCGTACCGAATCGCTCGCCCACTTGCCGAAGGTCTCAAGAATCGTGTTGTTGTGACGGATGACACAACTCAACGGCTCATGCCACACAAGGCACTTGGTGCTCGTGAAGCAATACGGCGGGCTCTCCAAAAAATTGAACAGCAAGCTGTAGAAACTCGGTGGAGTGTCGCGGGACCAGTTCCGGGGGATCCGTCCTGGGCCGGTGGTACAGTCTTTACCGACGAACGCGTTGTCGATGTTGAGGCAGATCCGGCAAGCCTATATGCGGCAATCTGCCGCATTGGTGGAGGCAACGGGTGGTATGCGGGAGACATTCTCTGGCGCATCCGAGGGTGGATGGACACGCTTGTCGGAGGCCCTGGTCTTCGCAGGGGCCGAAGGCTCCCAGAAACAGTTGAGTTTGGTGAGACACTCGATTTCTGGAGGGTCGTTGGCATCGACAGAGACCGCTCCCTCTCGCTCCGCGCAGAAATGAAGCTGCCTGGTGAAGCACAGCTTGATTTTAAGATTGAACCTGTCGAACCGAAACGGGAACCACCAATCACACGACTCGTTATGACCGCACGCTTCCGTCCACGTGGACTTGCAGGACTCCTTTACTGGTACGCGGTCGTCCCCCTCCATGAATTTGTTTTCGGAGGAATGCTCCGAGGAATTCGTAAAACAGCTGAGGCAATGCATCGTTCAAATACCTCGCGTCAGAAAGCCCCACCTGCCGTTGATGAAGTTCCAGGGTATGGACGCGCCCGACTCTGGTTAGGGATTACAGGCGTTGGAAGCATTGTCACACTTTCTGCCGCTGCCCTCTTTTTTAACCTTCCGGAACAATTACTTCCTGGAACCGGTGCAGCATTAAGCAACCAGATCAAAGGCATTCTTGCATTTATCCTGATGTATTCTCTCCTTCAACTGCCACTTGATTTCCTTGGTGGTTATCTATTACCCCGCCAGTATCAAAGACAACATCCTCACTTCAATAATTTCCTTGTGACCCTTTTCCGAGGAGTTGGTGTTCACTCGGTGCTCCTGGCACTTATTGGGATAACACTTCTCCTTGCTGCCCGAACGGCTGGAGTGCTTGGTGTCGTCGGCGTTGGAGCGATTCTGGTCATCACGTTACTGCGTGGGTCAATTACACTTGCTGCGGCAATTGCTCGCCTCGAACTCACCCCAAGCACACCTGAGCTTCACGATGACCCAGCGTTGCCAGTTGTTCCCGCGTATATGGGTGAATCTGAGGACGAAGGCTTTGCCGGAAGTATTGTCGGATTATTCCAACCCAGAACAGTGTTGCTGCCAATGCGATGGCGCGAGGTACTCGACTCTGATGCATTTCGTGTTGCGGTCCAGCGTAGACAGATGGCTATCTCGACGGGAAGTTGGCAGCGAGGACGACTGCTTGCACTCACGTTCACCATTGCTGGAATTATTTTATCTGCCACCCTTGTTGGCAGCAGCCAGCTTGCCTCGGCTCAGGGTATTGTCAACTTCAGCCTGATTTTCACCCTGTGGTCATTTCTTGGACTGCTTACGCTACCAACCCCAAGCCGTCGTGGTGTTGCCGAAGTCGATCATGCTCTTCTCGCACATGGTTGTGATCGAAACATTCTGGAACGAACAATCACGCACCTCGACAATCTCCAAGACCGCGAACGTGAGCGCCCCCCCCTTATTGAAACCGTATTTCACCCTGTCCCGAGCGTACAAGCACGACTTCATGGGCCACACGCTACCGGCATCAAGGGCACATGGAATGCGGCGAGAACAACAGTTGCAATCAGCCCTGCTGGACTTGGGCTTCTAGGAAGAGCCGTCCATTGCAACTGTGGCAGACCTGCGCTCTGGGTATTTCTACCCATCGACTGATCATGGTTTCACGCCTTCGTGCAAAACTACCTGAAATCAGTTCCGGCTGTTGAGCTTGCTTAACAGCCGAAGGATTTCCAGATAGAGCCACACCAGTGTCACCATGAGCGCAAATGCTCCATACCATTCAAGGTACTTTGGTGCGCCGCGTTTGGCTGCTGTTTCTATAAAGTCGAAGTCAAGCACAAGATTGAGAGCAGCAATGATGACCACGACAACACTGAATCCAATCCCGAGTGGGCCGGCTGAATGAATAAATGGTATTGGGAACCCAAACATTCCCCCGATCATTGAGATGAGATACACAAAGAAAATCCCCCCTGTCGCCGCCACGATTCCCAACTTGAAATTTTCAGTTGCTCGAATCAACCCTGACTGATAGCACAGCAAAAGAGCGGCAAGCGTGCCAAACGTTCCTCCAACTGCCTGAATGACAATGCCTGGATACTGTGCCTCGAAGCTTGCTGAAATACCACCAAGAAAAAGACCCTCGGCAAGTGCGTAGACCGGCGCAAGCATTGGTGCCCATGTTTGCTTAAAACAGATTACGATCGCTGTAATAAAACCAACAATCAACCCACCGAATACCCAAGGCATAGCTGCACCAGAACTTGCTTCAGCAGTCACAGCATTGAATGTTCGTGACCAGGTAAAGCATGCAGAGCAGAACGCCAATGCAAGAAGAAACATTGTCCGATTCGCAGTGCCAGTCACCGTCATGGTCGTGGCAGGGACACTCTCAGCAGCACTATCACGAGGATGCAAACCAAAGTCTTCGAACGTGCGAGAGTTGAGAACAGGGTTTCCTGTACGCATGGGATAATTAACCTTCCAGTTTCAAAGAATCACTCTGCGATAACGCCAGAGAACAGCCGTGTAAAACATCTTCAAATCATACTGAATCAGTACGCCACGTGTCGCTACCAAATAGCACTATCTCACCTGGTGGCCTCTTTCCCAAAGGCGGACCGATGAATACCGTTACCTGATAGGCAGCTCGGCCACTTTTTAAGACGTTTCAGGCCATCCAATGACAGGTCGTGGTACGATACCGTTTATTACTGATTATCTGAATGAACCAAACCCGCAACAAGCATGTTGTGGGGGTACAATAAGAGGCTGTACACTCGCCCTTTTCCAGCATCACAGAGGACCATCTGATGCCTACCTATGTCTACGAAGTCATTGAAGAGAACGGAACTGCTGGAGAGCGATTCGAGGTCGATCAGCCAATGAGCGCTGATCCGCTCACGACTCACCCTATGAATGGGAAACCAGTGCGTCGTGTGATTACTGGTTTCAGGATCGCTGGAAAATGGTCTGATATCGGTACCCAGGACAAACTGTCAGACAAGAACCTCGACCGGATAGGGTTCACGAAATATGTTCGCTCTGGGGATGGTTACTACGAAAAGACTGCCGGAAAAGGACCAAACATGATTTCTGGCAATGACGATAGCTAGCTACGTGATCGTCTACACTCTGAAACGGACACGTATCCTCGGCACTCTCTACAGCCACCAACACCGTCGGCATGCCCGACCCGTCTGCGGCTCGACCCAACGCCACCACGACGGGTTGCTGCAGGCTCAGTGCAATTCAAAGACTGCTTCGATTTCAACAGCAACACCCGCAGGCAGTGAAGAAACTCCAACTGCACTTCGTACTCCGACGCCGTTTTCCGCACCCCAGACCTCTGCGTAGAGTTCGCTGCAACCGTTAATGACCGCTGGGTGTTGAGTGAATGAATTCGTTGCCGCAACCATGCCTAACAGCTTTACAACCCGAGAAATCTTATCGAGGCTCCCGAGACAATGCTCGAGTGTCACAAGACTCGCAAGCCCCGCTCGCCGTGCCGCATTTTTGCCAGCTTCGACATTCAGGTCTTTCCCCAGGCACCCGAGAATCAGGCCCCCATCAGGCTGCACCGGTAGATGTCCTGATACGTAGACCAGTCCACCCACCACCAAACACGGCTGATAAAGCCCCGCTGGTTTACCAACGGGTGCCTTTTCATCAACAAGCGACTCAAAACACGTCTGGGCACTCATGCCTACCTCTCTTTGCTTTCATAACCCTGTTGCATCTTACACCCTTTACTGCCTGAACAATCCTTTAGGCCAATCCATTCTCAAAGCCATCTAAAACTATGACTCGACAGTGCAACGATACACGAACGCAGCGAAATACTTTTGCTTTCGGAGACAATAACAGCAGAAGTGACTGCGTGGTATAGTGAAGACGAGAACTCCACAAGCCATACCACTTTACAGATCAAGACATCTCCGATGGACTCAAAAGACTCTCTCCAGACCGCGCATTCACACCACAGGCAAATGGTGCCTCGCATAACTCAAATCCTGGGCCTTACCCGTTGGTTCAGTATCGTTACGGTGTTTTCGTCACTCATTGGTGCTCTCTTGATGTTTATCATCGGGGCTGCCAATACCGTTGAGGCAATCATGCGGTATCTTGAGATTGATGGCCAATCTACCCCCCTGAAACATTTTTTTACGACCACGTCACCGAATGCAGCACCGAGGCCCGCGGCGAATCTTCTTTTACTCGAATCGCTCGACAATGGTTTGACTGGTCTGACCTTTTTGTATTTTGCTTACGGCATCTATGCACTCTTTCTCACGAACTCAATGTTAGTAGAAACTGCTCCCCGGTGGCTCAAGGTTGAAAACATCGGCTCGCTGAAAAAAACGTTACTCGAAGTCGTTGCCGTTCTTCTTGCAATCATGTTTGTGCGAACACTCGCTGAAAAAATGATTCTCGACGGCCAAAGCCAGGGACCTGGATGGGAAATGCTCATTATGCCTGCAGGTATCTTGGCAATCGCCATCAGCAGCCGACTCATGTTCGATCGTCAACCACTTACTCGTGACGCGAGCCTTTAGGCAAGAATCAAAAGCGAAAGTCCACCCCGTTGTACGAGGTGGACTTTCAAAGTCGCGCCGGGGCCTGAGTACCACCCCCCAGAAGCTTCAAGCGAGTACGGGCCATTGCCCACGGCACGATGAAGTACGATGGCTAATAGAAAGAAGTTCGGTTTCGTAGCTGACAAACTTCAATCTAAGTCAGGCAAATCTGACTTCTGAACTGCCGTTCGATTGCCTTCGGGTTCATCCGGCCGCCGAATCGCGTGTTCAAAGGCTGGAACAACTCCGTCAGCACGCAACGCTTCGAGAGCCTTTTCCGCTGCTCCCTGCTCTGCTTCTTTCTTATTTCGGCCCCAGGCAGGAGCATACCGTCGCGAACCGATCTGGGCACGCACCTGAAATTTTTTGTTGTGATCAGGCCCTACCTCGTCGATCACCCCGTAGGTCGGTGCTATTCCGTACGCTCCCTGAGCAAGCTGTTGTAGAAGCGATTTATGATTTGATCCTTCTTCTCCGGCCACTACTTTTTTAATTTCCGGACCAATCCAGGTGTCGAGAAAAGCCCGAGCAGGATCAATCCCTCCATCGAGAAAGATAGCGGCAACGAGTGACTCGAACATGTCTGAAAGAACTGAATTTGGTACTGGGCGATTGACCGCCATGCCTTTCCCAACAATAAGGAAATCGACCAGACCCAGCTCAATACTGATTCTGCTACATGTCTCTCGACTAACAACAGCAGATTTAATTCTCGTGAGATCACCCTCGAGGAGTTCAGGAAACTCGATGTAGAGCCGATTACAGACGACAAAACCCAGAATCGAGTCCCCAAGGAATTCGAGCCGTTCATTTGATGCCAGGCGATGAGTTGCACCCGAAGCATGTGTCACAGCCGCCTCAAGCAGCCGTCGATCTTGAAATCGATAACCAATCCGCTCTTCACAGGCGGTCAGGCTCTCTGGAGTGGTGTTTTCGTCAGGTATCGGCTTCTCAGACATTCATGAACTCCCAAGTCTACACGGTAAAAGCCAGCTCCCTGTATTGTCAAACCTCGACCGGCAGACCCTGTCAGGATCGTTAATTCTACCTTTCAGGTTTTTTTGAAAAACTTTCGAACCCCCCCGGGGAGATCCCCGTATAAGTCCGTGGAGGTGTTCTGTCCGCACAAGGTGATTCCATACGTAGGTATCGCCCAGAATGGCTGTGTGGACCTATGATAGTGAGAAGAACGTCGGCTGCCGTCAACGGAAACGGAATTCGGCCAGTCATCCACATTCAGACCATGTCTGAGTATTAAAAGGAGGAACACAACGTGAACCATTTGAAAACTATATGTGATTTGAAGAACCGATACGATGGTGGCAAGACTCTCGTGCCCGCGTTTTTGATTATGGCACTCGCTCTGGGGTCAGCCGGTCCAACGACGCTTCTTTCTGCCGAACCAACAACAGCAGACCCGGTTGCTGCAGCCAACGCACTTTCTCAGGCATTCCGAAATGCAGCTGAGAAAGCGACTGCGAGTGTTGTTGTTGTTCGCAGTGAAACAAAAGCTCAAAATGTCACATCGAAAGGTGGTCAGAATCGTGGAGAAAACCCGTTTCGTGGAACTCCATTTGAAGACTTCTTCCGAGATGGAATGCCTGAAGGATTTTCTCCAAGGGGGGGATCGCCATCACGATCGGGAGTTGGTTCTGGTGTGATTGTTGACGCAGCAGGCATTGTCCTCACGAACAATCATGTTGTTGAGGGAGCTGATGAAGTAACCATCGAGCTCTCTGATGGACGTGAATTTAAAGCGGTTGATATTAAAACTGACCCGGACAGCGACCTTGCTGTTGTTCGGCTTGCCAATGCGGAAGACCTACCAACTGCAGCGCTCGGCAATTCTGATGAGCTTGTGATCGGAGATTGGGTACTCGCAATCGGTAACCCATTTGAACTTGAGACAACGGTGAGTGCCGGTATCATTTCGGCCAAAGGCCGTGAGCTTGGCCGCATTCGACGAGCCAAATTCTTGCAAACAGATGCTGCAATTAATCCTGGTAACTCAGGAGGACCACTTGTGAATCTTTCGGGGGAAGTTGTGGGGATTAATACCGCAATTGCATCCAACAGTGGGGCCTACCAGGGAATTGGATTCGCTATTCCAATCAATCAGGCACGTTGGGTGAGTGAGCAGCTCATCAAAAGTGGCAGTGTTCAACGAGGATACCTTGGCGTTTCGATCGCCCAATTATCTGCTGACATGGCTGCCAAACTTGGTTCACCAGGACAAAAAGGAGTCCTTGTCACGGAAGTGATGTCAGATACACCGGCTGCCGTTGCTGGGGTGCAAGACCTCGACGTCGTTATCTCTTTTGATGGCACGCCTGTCGATAGCCCTCGAAGCCTTCAGGAAGTTGTTGAGCGGTCATCGATTGGAAAAGCACACGATGTCGTTGTGCTTCGTGATGGGAAAGAGGTAACTGTGAGTGTCCAGGTGAAAGCATTACCGGAGCAATTTGGAATGCAGCAGCGTGGCCGAGGCATTGCCCCAGGCGGTGAAGAAACGTTCTACACGAAGCCGTTTGGTATTGAGGTCCGTGATAAGAGTTCGGTCGCGCAAGATGCCTACGATGGATTCGAAGGCGTGCTGGTCGATCGAGTGGACCCTGATGGCCTTGCTGCAGAGGGTGGTTTGGTACCAGGAGTACTGATTCGAAAGGTTGGGAAAACCTCAGTGTCGTCGATCGATGAATTCGAGGCAGCAATTCAAGGAGAAACACCTGAAGGTGGTATTGTTCTCCAGATACGCACCCCTCGCGGAAATGCTGTGATCCTCTTGAAAAAAGAGGTCTGAGCAGAAAGGCTATATGAATCGTTTAAGGTAGCCCCAGTCGGTAGGCTGGGGCTACCTGCATTTCTCAAGGAGTTACGTGCATGGCCACGCTTGGTGTGAATATTGACCATGTTGCCACTATTCGTGAGGCGCGACGCACAATCGAGCCTGATCCCGTTTGGGCAGCAGCAGCAGCTGAGCTCGGTGGCGCCGACGCCATAACAATTCATCTGCGAGAAGCACGAAGGCATATCCAGGACAGAGACCTCGAGGTATTAAAAAAAACTGTACAGGTCAAATTGAATCTTGAATTGGCCATGAATCCGCAAATGGTGGACATTGCCTGCCGAGTAGCCCCTGATCAGGTAACGATTGTTCCTGAGAACCGAGAAGAGGTAACCACCGAAGGTGGACTCGATGTTGTCCGACATAAAAAGGAGTTGGCAGCAACGATTGGCAAGCTACAGGACGCCGGGATCATCGTGTCACTCTTTATCGATCCTGAACCAGAGCAGATCCAGACCGCTGCAGCACTTTCGGTACCGGCAGTCGAACTTCACACAGGAGCGTATGCAAACGCAGCAAAAAATTCTCTTGAGGAACTTCAACTCCTCGCCCGAGCAGCCACATTCGTCCACCAGGCGGGCCTCATCCTTAACGCAGGCCATGGACTTACATATCGTAACGTCACCCCCGTCGCAGAACTCGAGGGAATGGAAGAATTAAATATTGGTCATTCGATTGTGGCCCGGGCAGTTTTCGTTGGAATGGCCGAAGCCGTTCGGGAGATGAAAGACCTGATCGGCCGATAGCGGCTGACCTCATCAAGACCCTTCCAGAATGCCTCAACAGGAAGCTAGCCAGCACGTTTTGGCATGATTTTGTTCTTCTCAATCCGATTGCAACGGATGTAGTGGCTCCGCAATGGGTTTCTTGCATTGCCGAAGAATCGAACCCATAGTTGGAATGTGCCGGCTTCCCCTAGCTCATTAATTACCTATGCGAACACTCATCTTGCTTACAATTCTTTCCACAGGAACCAGCAGTGTTCCTGCCTTTGCTCAAACTGGATTCGATCCCCGAGTTATCGTTTTTGGAGACGAACGGGAAAAAATCGAAAACACACCTATTGAACAAAGGCCGAATCGTCCACTGCATTTCTACGGCAACACCGTGCGACGCCGAAAGTACCGGACTGTTTCGCAGCCAAGCCGTTCACGATCAAGCCGTCAAACGAATCAGTCGAGTTCAAGCCGAAGAACGCGAGCCAGATAGTGGATTCGAAATTCGATGCCGCTAGCCAACTCAATGCACCGGTAGCGACTTCGCACGCGATCTCCAAGAATGAATTGCCGGCCGTTCTGCAATTGAAAACAAGCACCCACCTCGAGTTGTTCGACGTACAGACATTGATCGACACCATGATCATACTGTGACAAAGCCAGTGTGAGCAATCGATCACTGCACGTCGCAGCTCTGGGGCGTTGCAGAGTCGCTGCTAGGGCTACACAGAGATCACGCGGCACCATCGACTCTTCAATCACTGGCCCAACGACCGCAGCAAACTCTTTCTTCCATTCGACGCCGTGAGGCTTATGTTTCTTGGTTCCCGTAGTGTGGATGGCTGTCACTCGAAGGTGCGCCAATTCATGCAATAACGTCACAAGAAACGCATACATGTTGAGATCTTCGTTCACCGTAATTCGGTGCCAGCAGTCACCCAGACGGGGCGGACGGTAGTCTCCTAGTTTTGTCGCTCGGTGTGGCACAACCCGCACGAGCACTGGATGCTCCTGAAGAAGATCCAGAACATACTGCCACGCACGAGGTGGAAGATGCTGCCTGACCGTTTCATAGTCAGGAAGCAGACGTACTGAAGACTCTAGCTGAACATTCATGTCCCTACTTCTGGCCGCCTGTTTGTTCCATCCCGCCCTTTTCTGCCTGCCACGGGAGTCGTCCTTCGACCTCCATCTGGAGAGCCAGGCTCAGAAACGTACGAATAACCACAATAAGCCCAAGCACCAAAACACTTTCAAGCGTAGGAGTGACGGCTACTGTCCGAATAATGTCAGCAGCAACAAGAAATTCGAGCCCAAGAAGAATACCCCTCCCGAGATCTTGCCGAAACTGCTTGTATCTACCCATCGGTGCTGAAGGCTGTGTCAGAAGCCGAATCGCAGCCATGACAATACCCGCGACTACCACAAGAACACCTGCAGCATCGATCGCAAGACCAACTTGTTCAACAACGTTTCGAAACATTTCGATACTCATAAATATTTCACTCCGAATTTTTTTATAAATCTAAAATTCGCTTAGTCACTTAAGCATTGGCGGGTAACGACGCAATTCGTGCGATGAGTGTTGCGGGCAGAAGAATACCGCAGAGCCCTTCAAAAGTAGATACAGTCAGCGAAAAAGATCCAACCGGAACGAGGTCACTATACCCAGCTGTTGTAAGTGTCGCATACGAAAACCAAATGAAATCAACCCAGCGAATATTTCGCACCCCCTCAAATTCAAGTGGCAACCTGTATTGACCAAATCCATGGCCATGCAAAAGACCATGCATTCCCGCAAAAATAATACCGATCATGATAAAACTTGCGGCTCCACAATAGATCCTCTGCGCACCTGCAACACCTCCTTTGAAAGCTTGGCGAATGCAGAGATAGGCACAGAAAAGCTTAACCACTAAAAACATCAACAATGGCACCGTTAGGATTTCCTCAGCTGCTTCGTCTCGAAACAGGAGCACCCACAAACAAGCGATTAGACTAAGACCTGCAAGCATGAAGGTAACACGTTGATATCCAAGTGACCAAACAGTTGTAATAGATACAGTAAGACTAAAAATAATAAACAACAGTGGAGTTTTGTCTTGCCCCATATCAAACACAGGAACTGAACCGAGAACAAAAATTTGGCCAAGAAAGATCATTGAACCATGGCGATGCATTCGAGCCTGACTCTCAGTTGGCGATGGGTGTACATCTGTTTGGCCAGGTACACTTTGCTGCTGCATTAAACCACTACACAATTTCACAAAACCTTCTCCTGCGAGTTACCCAATCCACTCACGAAATACATACTGAGATATATCTCGCTTTACTATTTGTTTATCCTGACACGAGGCACATTCCCATCTTCCCTATCGAGTCTACCCCATCCTGGAGAATAGCACTGCATGGCAACCAGCCTCCTCCTTCTTCTTGATGACATCGCAAGTACCCTCGATGACGTGGCACTTATGACAAAGGTTGCCGTAAAGAAAACAGCTGGTGTTTTAGGCGACGACCTTGCGTTGAATGCGAAACAGATTACCGGGGCACCTGCAGACCGTGAACTACCGGTAGTCTTCAAGGTTGCGATCGGTTCTCTTGCCAACAAGGGAATACTTGTCCCGACAGCCCTCATGCTCAACTGGCTGCTTCCTGATGCAATTACTCCACTGCTTATTATCGGTGGAGCTTTTCTCTGCTTTGAGGGTACAGAAAAAGTACTTCACAAATTCACTCACGCAGAAAACTCAAATAACGGCGAAGATAGTTCGCCAGACCAAGTCGAAACCAACGACAACAGACAAACTGAATTGAGCCGGATCCGTGGAGCCATTCGTACCGACTTTATTCTTTCCGCCGAAATTATTGTCATCACACTTGGTGTTGTTGCCGATAAACCATTCTTTACGCAGCTGAGTGTTCTCGTTGCTATTGCGCTATTGATGACGATTGGCGTCTACGGATTGGTTGCGGGAATCGTTAAACTTGATGACGTTGGCATCCTACTCTTACAACAACCAAACTCTGCTGGACAGATGATTGGTCGGGCAATAATCCGCGTCACCCCGTGGATAATGCGTTTTCTGACATTTGCCGGAACGGCCGCAATGTTTCTTGTGGGGGGCGGCATCGTACTGCACGGCATCCCACCGCTCCATCACGCGATTGCGCATGGAATTCATGCATCAGCCCCGAATCTAACGTCACCGCTGATGATGCTTGCCAA
>ERZ802819.1115-NODE-1115-length-17024-cov-15.3965_pt1 | contig 17024 bp, 13 predicted proteins | sample MGYA00345647_ERZ802819 | MGnify/ENA primary metagenome ERZ802819 (study PRJEB30503, sample SAMEA104212355) | marine metagenome | biome: Westerlies Biome; feature: [SRF] surface water layer (ENVO:00010504) within the epipelagic zone...; material: water... | reverse complement strand
TTTGGTCAGTCACAGGCCTTGGCTGGTGCGTCTCAAGTGTGGCTGTCGGGTTTGTAACTACTGGCTTTTACCGCCAAGCCTAACACGGTGGAAAATTTTTTGGCAAGGGAGATGCGGCCTTTTGCAAACGGTCCTGCAGTCTTGCAGGTCCCGAGACCTCCAAGCGACAGATCCCAAACCAAGACCCCAAACTATGACCCCGTGGGTTGCGGGACCCTTGAAATGGGTAATTTGAACATCAGGGGTGGCAGCGATGGCAGCCCCTGATGTCTGGTTGAATGTTTGGTACAAAGACGGTGTACGTCACGCGCGATGCGCCTCTCGCCCCTAGCTTTGTGTCGCAATCCAGATGGTCTTGGTCTGTAGGTATTGCTCGAGGGCTTCTGTGCCATTGTCGCGAGCCAGCGAGCCTGATTGCTTGTAGCCCCCAAACGGCGTCTTTATATCGCCTTCGGAGAAGCCGTTTACCGACACAGTGCCGCAGGGCAGTTTGCGCGCCATAGAAATGGCCCGATCAATGTCGCGGGTGAACACGGTTGCATGTAGGCCATAATCGGTATCGGTGGCGATTTCCAAAGCATCTTCGGCCGATTTAACCGCCATAACCCCAAGCACGGGACCAAAAATTTCGTCTTTAGCAATTGTCATATCGTTGGTGACGCCATCAAAAACGGTTGGTGCAACAAAATGGCCGGGCCCGTCCACGTCTCCACCTACGACAAGGTTAGCGCCTTCGGTTTTGCCCGACTCAATATAGCCCATGACCCGGTCTTTATGTTCGGCCGTGATCATCGAGCCGATCGTTGTATCGGGATCAAGCGGATCGCCCAGTTTGAAAGTATCAACGCGTTTGAGCATTTTATCCAAAAATTCATCAACCAAAGGCGCGGCTATGATCTGGCGCATGTTGGCCGAACAGTTTTGGCCGCCGTTCCAGAACGCCGCCATTGCGGCATGCTCGATCAGATCATCGCTGATCACAGCGTCATCCAAAACAATAAACGGGCTTTTGCCGCCCATTTCCAGCCCAACGCTTTTGAGATTGCTGTCACCGGAATAACGCATGAACAGACGGCCCACTTCGGTTGAGCCGGTAAATGAGACGGTATCGACATCATTGTGCAGGCCAATCGCCTGACCGGCCGTTTCGCCAAGGCCGGGAATAATATTCAGAACGCCGGAGGGGATACCGGCCTCAATGGCCAACTCACCCAGCTTAAGTGTGCTGAGGGGCGTCTGCTCGGCTGGCTTAACAACAATTGAACACCCCGATGCCAGCGCAGGGGCGATTTTCCAAACCGCCATCAGGAACGGGAAATTCCACGGCAGAATGGCACCAGCTACGCCAGCTGGTTCTTTCACGATCAGTGCCAACGCATCGTCTGCTGTGGGCGCGATTTTGCCAAAAGTCTTATCGGCAAGTTCGGCGTACCAGCGGAAAAATGCAGGGGCCTCAGTACCGACTTCGTGCAAACAGTCGGTGATGGTTTTACCGGCATCGACGCTTTCCAAAACCGCAAGTTCATTTTTGTTTTTCTCGACAAGATCGGCAAACTTTAACAGGATTTCTTTTCGGTACTCAGGTGCAGCGCGCGACCAGGTCCCCTGATTAAAAACCCGACGGGCCGCTGCCACAGCGCGATCAACATCGGCGGCGCCACAATGGCTAAAAGTACCAATTATTTCACCGGTGGCAGGGTTCAGGTTCTCAAGTTTGGCACCGTCGGCGGCATCACAATACTGGCCGTCGATAAACGCCTGCGTGTTTGGTGTGACGGTATCGCGAATGTTGTGAAAATAGGCTCTGGTCTCTGACATGTCGGTCTCCTTTAATTTGGGGTTGGGCGCTTATTTGATCGAGCGTACGAATTTCCGAATATCTTGAATCAACAGGTCGGGCTGTTCCATGGCCGCAAAATGCCCGCCGCGCGGCATTTCAGTCCATTGCGTGACGTTATAAATGCGTTCGGCATAGCTGCGCGGTGGCCATGCCAGCAATTCCGCTGGAAACAGGGCACAGCCTGTTGGCACCTCTACTCTTTTGCCCTCTGGCGATAGCAGGCGGCCGCCCTCTTCGCGGCGCCCATAATAAATCCAGGATGCGGTGTTGAACGTGCGGGTGACGATATACACCATGATGTTGGTCAGCAACTGATCCTTGGTATAGACGCTCTCGACGTCGTTGCCGACGGTGTCGGACCAAGAATTCATCTTTTCCAAAATCCATGCCGCAACACCAACTGGGCTGTCCATCATCGCATAGCTGAGGGTTTGGGGTCTTGTGGCCTGTTGTGTGCGGTAACCGTTTTCCATGATTTGGTCGTGTTCAAACTGATCCGCCCAAAGGTGTTCTTCTGGGGTTTGTGGTCCGTCCTTGTGGCGCATTGTCAAAATGTTGATATGGATGGCTTTGCAGGCGGGGGCATGTTCATATCCCAGCCAGCTGGAGATGGCGCCCCCCCAATCACCACCCTGTGCGACATAGCTGTCATATCCCAGCGTTTTGGTCATCAACGTATTGAACACACGGGCCATTTTCCGTGGGCCGTAGGGCCGTGGCGGGCGTCCTGAAAAGCCAAATCCCGGCAGGGAGGGGGCCACGACATCAAAGGCGTCATCGATATCACCTCCGTATTTTTCAGGATGTGCCAGCAGATCGATAAAATCCAGAAATTCAACGATTGTACCGGGCCATCCATGGCTGATAATTAAAGGTGTTGCGTTATCACCGCTGCCTTTTTCATGGATAAAGTGCAGATCAATACCATCGACCGGGGCCTTGAAGTGGGAAAAACGGTTGATAGCAGTCTGGTGCTTTTGCCAATCATAGTCCTTGGCCCAATAGGCACAAAACTCTTTAAGATAATTCATATTGACGCCGTAATCCCACCCGCCATCATCGGGCATTTCATGCCAAGGATACTCCGCGACCCGCGACTTGATATGTGCTATCGTTTCATCGGGGATATCTAAATGAAAAGGTTTTATCGGCGTCATACTGGTCTTTCTAAACTTGTAATTGTTCTTCTGTGTATTGGCCAGCTTGTATCTTAACATTCAGACCGCCACCACAGATGAACTATCTAAATAATAATCATCCGTGTAAGGAGCAAAATTAGCAATTTATAGGGACAGATTTTGGTTTTACTGACAAGTGTGACCCTGGGTGTGGGCGAATCTGGCCATTTGAAACCATGAATCCAGTACCATTAGCCATAATCCGGACTGCGATGTGGATATTGTGATGGAACAAATGTGCAGCACATACAATTCTGTCCCTACTATTAGAATGATCTGTACCTTTCTCATAGATCGCTCTGTGTCATCTATGGAGCAGTAGCAGATTTGTAGTGTTGCGCGTTTTCAAAAAGCCAACTCGGAGCTGTGCTGAAAAGGAGCGAGAAATGAAAAATAACTACGTGTGGAAAGCGGCAGCGGCCGCTGTGGCCCTTTTATGTAGCGTTGAGGGCGCCAGCGCTGAGAAGGTGCTGAAACTTGGGACGACTGGCAGATTGGGGATGCCGATTGGGGATGCCATAGATCAGGCGCTGATACCGGCCATGGAAAAAGCGTCCGGTGGAATGATGCGGGTCGAACCGCACTATCAAAGAAGTTTATGCGCCGAACAGAAATGCGGAGAACAAGCCAACCAAGGACTTATAGCGCTGTGGACCAGTTCTACTGCGAATTATGGGAATTTCGGATCAGAGTTAGCAATTTTCGATTTGCCCTTCATCTTTAAATCACTCGAAGACGCTAAGCGAATATCAAATGATTGGCTGGCAGAAAGACAGTGCAAACTTGCCCTCGAGAATGCGGGCCACATTTGCCTTTCTGTGTATTCGAGCGGTGGCTTCAGGCAGCTTGGGAATGCAACCAAATCGATCCACGTTCCTGAGGATATGAAAGGTCTCAAGTGGCGTACTACTAAAAGTCCAGTTGAGTTCATGCTTGTTAAAAATTGGGGCGCTGTTCCCACACCTTACGATTGGAGCCAATTATATCAAGGCCTTCAGTCGGGTGTAGTTGAGGGTCAATATGTTGCCAGTCCTTGGCAGCACGTAGCGAAACTTCATGAAGTGGCAAAGTATTTTACGGAAATAGGTGGTATGTGGTCTGGAAATATTCTTGCCATGGATGCCGGGCAATATAATGCGCTATCTGGGCAAGAAAAGGAGTGGTTGCACGAAGCCGCCGATGCCTACGGAGAAAAAGTAAACCAGTTAGATAACGCCTGGATCAAGAATGGAGAAGATGCCATCAAAGCGTCTGCGATCGAGTGGTACACTCCAACCGAGGCAGAGTTATCGAAGTGGAGAGAAGGCGCGATCGGTGCTTGGTTAGATGCAAAGGGCACGTTTGAACCTGATGTCGCCAGAAGAGTTCTTCTAGAGCAAGGAATGGATGGTTTTGTTGCTCAGCTCGAAAAAGCTGGCGCTCTGTAACTCGTTCACCTACAATATTGTGAAAAGATCATTTAGGCTATCAATTAGTCCTAGATGGTCTTTTCTTTCACAAAAGAACTATAAGTGAGTAACCATGGAAAGCATCTTCCTACTTGGCATACTGCTGTTTCTAATCCTCTGTGGTGCGCCAATCGGTTTTACTTTAATCTTAATACCTTTCTTTTATATTTTGATCACCGACGCCGTACCTCTTGTCTTAATTCCCAGTCAAATGTTCAACGCAATTGATTCAGTGCCATTAACTGCGATTGCCTTCTTCATGTTGACGGGTGAGTTAATGACAAGTGCAACGATTACCGATCGCCTCGTTTCATTGAGCAGAGCACTGATTGGTCGGTTGCGTGGTGGTTTGGCGCAAGTCAATGTGCTCGTCAGTATGTTTTTTGCGGGAATGAATGGGTCGGTTGTAGCTGATACGGCTACAGTGGGTGCATTGGTGTTGCCTGCTATGAAAAAGGCCGGATATCCCCCTGCGTTTTCTGCTGCTGTTACGGGCGTTAGCTCCACCATTGGAGGCATCATTCCGCCCAGTATTATGATGATTGTCCTTGCGAATGCGACTGAGATTTCGGTCGCAGCGTTGTTTGCGGCTGGGATTATTCCGGGCTTGCTGATTGGTGTGGTTATCATGCTCATTAACCATTACTTCGCGGTAAAATACGATTTTGAGCGGAGCGATGAGCATTTTTCGATACGGCGCGCCGGGAAAGAACTGTATCGTTCCTCGTTTGCCCTGCTGATCCCTGTGGTTCTGGTTGGTTCCGTCATGGGGGGCATCGCATCGGTTGTTGAGGCTGGCGCCATCACCGCAATGGTTGCGTTATTTACGGGTGTATTTGTATACCGAACGATTAAGTGGAAAGAATGCACCGGCGCTTTCCGTCGGGCATTCCGTAATTCGGCAATGGTTTTCATTATCATAGCAGCGTCAGGACCATTTAGTTGGTTGCTTACCTCATTGGGGGCAATTCGTGATCTTGAGAGTTGGCTACTGGGCCTTGCGGATTCTCCCTTTACTTTTATTCTGGCACTTATTCTTTTCATTTTTCTGCTCGGAATGGTAATGGATTCCGCAGTTAATATTATAATCGTGGGCCCAGTTTTAGTGGACGTTATGGCCAAAGCGGGCTTTCATGAGGTTCAGGCTGCGGTCGTCGTGATCGTTGGCTTCTTGATCGGTTCGGTAACACCACCTGTTGGCGTCGCCTTTTTTACTTCTGCAACCATCGCGCAAGTGCGCTTAGAAGAGGTCGCCGTGGCATTAGTTCCTTACCTAGCAGGGTTGTTTTTACTGTTATTTTTCATTCTCGTCATTCCGGAGTTGACGATGTTTCTTCCCCAGATAATGAGTTAGATGAAAGCTATGTGGCAATTTTTAAATGACTGTGACCGTTTTATCCATCGTGTTCTAGAGGCGGTATGTTCACTGTTTTTGGCTTTGATGGTTGGGTTCACCCTCTATACTGTTCTCATGCGATATGTGTTTGCAAACCCTCCTGTTTGGGGGGATCTGTTAACAGTATTAAGTAATATTTGGTTGATGTTTATAGCGCTTTCGCTCACAGCCAGAGACAACGAACACATCGCTTTGAATCTAATTTATGAAAAGTTACCCCCCAAGCTGGCACTTTATATACGTCAGTTTTGGAAGCTTATGATCATATTGGTTGGAATAATTCTGATCATTTATGGAATTGAGCTGGTGGAGGGTATGCGTGGCAAGTATTGGGAAATGTGGCATTTTGAATTTACTGCGCAAGGCATCGAGTTCAAAGAGAACTATATGCCAAAAAAATACGCAGTTATGATCCTGCCGTTGGCCGGATTTTTGACGGCCATTGGTGCCGCGATCTGTCTTCTGAAAAAGATTTAGCCTTTTTCAAAAAATCTGTATCGACAGCTTGGTTGGGTGTTTGAAATATGGTTGGGCGCCTTAATGGCGAGGCGTTGTCGGCAAAGATTGCTCTCACCAGGCCTAAGCGGTTACCGCATATTGACTTTGTAAATCCATAAAAATGCCTTTTTCAGGGCACTGCGCAACAGTGTGATTATGTTGAGTATCCTTTTCATCTTCGGATTGGTCCGCTGGCGCCCATCAGCCTTGGTCTCGCAAAGAAAATAGTCCCAATATGGCAATCGGCGGTGTCACACATGCCCTGAAACTGAATATGACGGTGTGGTTCTGGTGCCAGATCTTATTAAATTGGTGGGATTACCGAATGTGTTCTGACATTTTGGTTGTATGATTCTAAGCCCCTCTAAATAGACTGGATAGGGTATGTTCTGATCTATGTGTGCCCAACGACCAGCATCCAAAATGGCCAGTTTTGTTGGTATGACACCTGAATTGTGGTTGAGAAATTACGTCAATCAAAACGTTTTACCAGTGTGGTAGCGATGTTTGTTTTTCACTTTTTTGCAGACAGTGTTCTTTGTTTCCAAGGGCATTTTAGGAATTTTGCAATAGTCATTTTGCCCTGAACCACTTATAGTTTTTCTATGCGTGAGGGAGAGCGACATCTGTTGATTTTAAGCGTTCTGCAGGAAAAACCTGTGGTAACCGTGCACGAACTTGTTGCACTTACCAAATCTTCCGAAGCCACTATTCGCCGTGATATTGCCGCCTTGCATCAGAAAAATAAATTGCACCGCATGCGCGGTGGTGCAGAGGCCAAAAACACCCGCGCCTATCCCGAGGCAACCGGACGATCGTTTGCATCCAATCAAAATATAAATGTCGTTCGAAAACGGGCCATTGCTCGGGCGGCTGTTGCCATGTGCGAAGACAGCGACGCGATCATCATTAACGGTGGGACCACTACGTTTCAGATGGTGCATTATCTCACGCGGCGCCATCTGCAAGTGTTCACCAATTCTCTACCGCTCGCCAATCATTTGCTCGACCATACCCAGAATACGGTGATTGTGCCGGGTGGTCGGATTTACCGCGATCAAAATATTATTCTCAGCCCATTTAAAAACGATGGCTCAAAACATTTTCAGGCACAGAAAATGTTCATGGGCGCCCATGGTATTGGGGCAATGGGGGTGTTGGAGATCGATAATCTAATTGTGCAGGCCGAAGAGAAATTAATCGATCAGGCGGAGGAAATAATCGTTTTGGTCGATAGCTCGAAATTTGATATCCGCACCAGTTTGGTGCTGTGCCCGTTGACCCGCATTTCCACATTGATCACTGATACGGGTCTGAGCAGCCAAGCCCGCGATATGGTACAAGAGGCGGGGGTCAAGCTGGTCACGGTTGAAGCGCCACAAGACCCAAGCTGATCATGGAAAAGATGGATGGATAAGCGAAACCATATTGCCATATTTGATCTGGGAAAAACCAACCAGAAAGTTGTGCTTATTGATGGAAAAGATCTGACCAAAATCGACAGCCGCAAAGCGCCTAATTCTGTTCTAAAGGGCCTGTATCCGCATCTTGATACGGCCTCCCAATGGCAGTTTTTGTGCGATTGTCTATCTGGTTTCGAACAGCAGCACGGGGTGGATGGGGTGGCAATTACCACCCATGGCGCAACCGCTGCCCTGGTGGTGGGTGATACACTGGCTTTGCCGGTCTTGGATTACGAATTCGAACTGCCGCGGTCGGTGGATGAGGCGTATAATACGCTGCGGCCACCATTTGACGAAACATTATCACCAAGATTGCCGGGTGGGCTGAATATTGGGGCGCAACTGTACTTCCTTCAGACGAGGTTTCCCAAAGAATTTTCCCGTACAGAGCATATTCTGACCTATCCGCAGTACTGGAGTTTCCGGTTAACGGGGCTGGCTCACTCTGAGGCCACTTCACTGGGTTGTCACACTGATTTATGGCAACCGGAAATGGGGCGGTTTTCAAACTTGGTGGGCCGAATTCTGCCAGAAAAATTGTTCCCGCCGCTTGCAAAAGCCAGTGATGTATTTCCTTTAACATCCACGGCCGCGCAGGCCACGGGGCTGCGGGCCGGCATTCCGGTAACCTGTGGTATTCACGATTCAAATGCATCGCTTGTGCCGTGGCTTAACAGTGGTGATCCGCTTTCGATCGTGTCTTCGGGCACATGGACCATTGTTATGTCTTTGGGGGTGCCGCTGGGTGAAATGGACGCCGGGCGGGATATGTTGGCCAATGTTGATGCATTGGGAAGGCCGACACCTACGGCGCGCTTTATGGGTGGGCGTGACCATGAACTGTTGACCAAAGGGTGTGTCGGATCCGCCAGTTTGTCCGATATTGCCGCAGTGATTTCCAAAGGTATTTTTATCATGCCGGGACGGGTCCCGGGGGTCGGTCCATTTCCGCAAGCGCGCGGTGGTTGGCGTGGTGCGCCGCCGGTTGGGATGGCTGAAAAGCTGGCCAGTGCGACCTTGTATTTGGCGTTGATGACCCAGACCTGCCTCGCATTGGCCGGCATGGGTCAACGCATTATCCTCGAGGGCCCATTGGCGCGCAATGAGCCGTTTGCGCGGTGTTTATCGGCGCTGACCGGTGTTGCGGTACATGTGTCAGCCGATGCAACGGGCACAGCAACGGGCGCGGCTTTGTTGTTACTCAAAGCCGATCATGATCCACGGCTTGGCCCTGCGGTACAGCCCGTCGATTTGCCGGGTTTGTCGGCTTATGCTCAGAATTGGCGGGCTTACGCACAACAGGCAAGATAGGTTGGGCCGCGATCAAGCCATATGAAATACGGTCTCTAATGGCTTGGTGACGGGTGCATTATCCGCATGGGTGTGCATAATATCCGCCATAAACGCCCACCATTCTTGCATGATCTCAGTGGTGGCTAATGCATCTAAACTATGATCTGTTCGGCGCCATAGGACTGCAAAAAGAATGTCGGTCTCAGGGTCCAGATGAATTGAGTAATCCCGCACGCCCGCCTCGGTCAGCGCCTGCGATAATGCGGGCCAAATGGCATCATGGCGGCGCTTGTATTCCGCTTGCATTCCGGCGTTCAAACGCATGGTGAAGGCAAATTTTTCTTCTGTCATGAGTGTTTCCTTTGCTGCAGGCGTCTGGCCAGAATCGGCAGGGCAATGACCGCAATCAACAAGCCGCCAATGACAATAGACATCACGATGCCCGGCACATTCAGCAGCCCCAAGCCGAAAGTCACCAACCCCATGATAAAAGCGGCAAGAACCACGCCGATAATACTGCCCGCGCCCCCCAATATACTGACACCGCCCAGAACCACCATGGTGATGACTTCCAATTCCCAGCCCTGGGCAATCGAAGGTCGCGTTGATCCCAGCCGCGAGGTCAGCAAGACCGCCGCGATCCCAGACATAATACCCGTGAGGCAGAATAAAATGAGCTTTATGCGCCGCACCCTTACCCCCGAAAATTCAGCAGCGACCGGGTTGTTGCCGATGACAAACACCCAACGGCCAAAATTAGTGCGGTGCAGCAGGATATAGAACAATACAGCCATGATTAAAAACAACACAAATTCGAACGAGATAACCCACCAGACATAACCTTGACCAAAAAAAGCAAAGCTGCTCGGATAGCCTTTGTATGCCTGATCCCCCAGCACGATAAAAGACAGGCCACGGAAAAAACTCATGGTACCGATAGTCACCACGATAGACGGAAGCCCCAGACCGGTGACCAAAACACCGTTGAACGCACCGCAGATCAGTCCGGTAAGAATGCCAACGGCCACCAAACCGGGTGTTCCGACCCCAAATTGCAGCGCAAGGCCCATCATCGTTGAAGAGAATGCAATGATGGCTGCCACCGACAAATCAATTTCCCCAGAAATAATGACCAGCGCCATAGCCAGTGCAATCAGTGCCTTTTCGGTGAAATTAAATGTCGCATCTGATAGGGACCAAGGTGATAAAAAATAGGGTGTGGCAAAGCAGTTCAGGATGAAAATCGCCACCGCCACGAGAAATAAAAGCGATTGCCATGAAAACAGAGCAGATCGAAACGGATGGGTCAGTCGATCTGGAATTTGGCGGGTGGTGAGCGGGGTTTCGGTCATGGATCAGACCTCGTATTTTTTAGGATAATTCGGCCTTGTCGGCGTTCGCTCCGGGCATTGAAAACCACAGCCAGAATAATTGCCGCCCCCGAAATTGCCATCTGCCAAAAGGGTGAGATATTGATCACTGGCAAAGCGCTGTTAACCAGTCCTAGAAACAGTGCCCCCAAGACTGTTCCGGCCACCGTACCAATGCCTCCGGCGATTGACACACCGCCAATCACACAGGCGGCTATTATAGATAATTCATAGCCTTTGGCCACTTCAACCGATCCGATGACATAGCGCGATACCCATAGATAGCCGCACAGGCCAGAAACCAGACCCGAAATGCAAAACGCGAGAAAAATGGTTTTACCCAAGTTTATGCCAGCATAGACCGATGCGGTTGGATTAACGCCCACGGCGTAGATTGATCGTCCAGGCGCGGTGCGCGTCATCATCACAAAAAACGCCAAAGTGATTGCGATTGCACACCACGAAAGTAATGGCATGCCCAGAATATCCAAGCGGGTGCCTTGGATAAACGCCGGACTCAATTGATCTGCGTTGACCCATTTCCCACCGGCAATTAGAAAAATGACTCCGCGATAAATGGTCAGTGTGCCCAGGGTGACAACGATTGAGGGGATGCCCAATTTCCAGATCAGCAAGCCGTTAAAGGCCCCGAGAATAGTGCCGCAGGCCGTAGCAATAAGTACGAGGACCGGCACTGGGATCTCAGGATAGCCTGCGTTGATCAGCGCCACGCACATCCCGGATAGCGCAAGATTTGCCGCCATAGATAAATCAATGGAGCGGGTGATAATCACCACCATCTGTCCCAAAGCCAGAATAATCAACATCGAGCTGTTGTTAAAAATGCCCAAAAGGTTGTCGAAAGAACCAAATGCCGGGGAGCGTAATGTGGTGCCAATAACCACAGCGACCAATGCCAAAAACAGCCAGATTTCGCGCGACTTCAATAGATGTTTCATGACAGGGCACCGTCATTGATACCCGCTGCGGCCATCACCAATCTCTCTGAAGTTAAGGCATCATCATTTGTATAGATGTCAACTATCAGGCCCTCGCGCATCACTACGACCCGGTCGCTCATACCCAGAATTTCAGGCAGTTCCGAGGACACCATGATAACGCTGAGCCCCTGGCTGGCGAGGTCGCCCATGAATTCGTGCACGGCGGCCTTGCTGCCAATATCGATGCCTTTGGTTGGTTCATCAAGAATAATGACTTTGGGTTGGGTGGCGAGCCATTTGGCCACCACGACCTTTTGTTGATTGCCGCCCGATAGGGTGCCTGCGTGCTGGCTGAGCGAGGCGGCGCGCAAATCAAGACGGGTGGCATAGTCCCGCACCAATGTAAATTCTTCGGCCAATTGTAAAAAGCCGTTGCGTGATGTCTTGCCAAGCGATGGCAGTGATACATTTTGAAAAATCGGCAGATCAACCACGACACCCTGTTTGCCGCGCTCTTCTGGCACATAGACGATGCCGGCGTCGATCGCGTCTGCCGGGCTATTAAAATCGACGTTAGTGTCCTGTAATGTTACCGTGCCAGCGCTTGGCGTTGTGATGCCGAACAGCGCTTGCATCACCTCACTCCGTCCAGACCCAACCAGACCGTAAAATCCCAGAATTTCGCCTTTGTTTAGCGCAAATGAGATGTCGTTAAACTCGGTTGGGTGGCTCAGATGAGCGACGCTTAGAACCGGTGACCCAATTGTGGCTTTTTTCTGTGGGTAAATCTGGTCAACCGACCGCCCAACCATCATTTGCACTATCTGTGATTGGTCAGTGTCGTCAATCAGCCCTTTTCCGATAAATTGACCGTCGCGAAAGACCGTGAACCGCTCGGCAATGCGGTAAATCTCGTCAAATTTATGCGAGATGAACAAAATTGCCTTACCAGAATTTTTTAGATGCTCAATCAAATCGAACAGGTCTTTGATTTCTTTATGTGACAGCGCGGCGGTGGGCTCATCCATAATCACGATGTCGGCCTTGATCGACATGGCCCGCGCAACGGCCACAAGATGTTTGTTGGCAATGCCCAATTCTTTGAGAATGCTGCTGGGATTGATATGGGCTGCGCCCATTTCGCTTAAAACGTCACGGGATTTCTGCCGTAGGCGGCTCCAGTCTATCGTCCCAAAACCTGTTTTTGGCGCATGACCCAAAAAGATGTTTTCGCCGACGGTCAACTCGTCAAACAGGACGGTTTCTTGGTGGATCGCGGTGATGCCAAGTCCGAAGGCGGCATGGGGGCTGGGCAGCGACACAGGTTTACCGCGGATTTTTATCACGCCTTCATCTGGTTGATAAATTCCGGTCATCGATTTGACCAGTGTCGATTTGCCTGCGCCATTCTCACCGATAAGAGCTGTCACCTGCCCGGGATAAAGCTCGAGGCTGACACTATCCAAGGCTTTGACACCGGGAAAGGACTTGGACAATCCAGTGAGGGTGAGGAGAGGCTCTGACATCGTCTGACGTTACTGTCTTATATGAAAAGGCCAAGCGCTTTCGGCTTAGATTTTTGCGTTTTACCCCTGCTCAATCAAGACAAGAGCCTGGTGAAAGCGTAAAAACCCGGCAGGCTTCGCGTGCCGGGTTCGTATTTGTCAGCGGTCTCAGTAGATTTTTGAGAAAGCTTCGATATTGGAGGCGTCAAAAGTGAACGGAGCAGCCATCGCCGCTGAGTTTGATTCGTCCAATGTGATCTCGCCCACATGACCGATTGAGATCGTTGCACCGGGTGCTGCCGTGACACTGCCAGAGGCCAATGCATTGGCGATGTAGACTGCAGAATATCCCAAATCAATTGGGTTCCAGAGGGCGACTGCCTTTGATGAGCCGTTGTCGATGAACTGCTTGAACTCGGAGGGCAGCGCCAAACCGGTCACATTAATTTTGCCAATCAACCCTTCATCGGTCACAACCTGCGCCGCTGCAACAACGCCAACGGTGGTCGGGGCAATAATGGCTTTCAGATTTGGGTATGAGGCGATTAACCCTTTGGCTTCATCTGTGCTTTTGACTGAATCATCATCGCCGTAGACCGTCGCAACGAGGTTAATATTTGCAAATTTTGTTGGCATGGCCGCTTTTGCGGCATCGATCCAAGAGTTTTGGTTTGCTGCTGTCGAAGAGGCCGACAAGATTGCCACGTCGCCGCCATCCGGCAAATAATCTGCTGCCAGTTTGATGATTGTTTCACCAATCAAGGCCGTATCTGACGGGTTTAAATGCATTTGGCGACCTTCCGCGGCAACACCAGAGTCCCAGGAAATCACCGAGATGCCGCGATCCATGGCTTTTTTGAGAACTGGCACCAAAGCGTCAGGATCATTGGCCGAAATGGCAATGGCGTCGACACGTTGTGCAATCAATGCGTTTACGATCTCAATTTGACCTTCAGCAGTGGCTGCGGTTGGACCAGTGTATATGACTTCGATCCCACCAATTTCAGCAGCGGCCTCATCTGCACCCTTTGCGGCGGCATCAAAGAACCCGTTGCCGAGTGATTTTACAACAAGCGCGATTCGTGTGTCAGCGCTTGCTGGAATCGCCAGCAAAGCCAGGGCCGAGGCCGCAGCTGCGACGGTTAGCTTCTTGAATATATTCATTTCTATTCCTCCCGATGCTTTATTATCAATCCGATCATCAGTGTGTCAGATTTTGTATGACCTAGGGCCATGCTTAAGTCTTGTTCGGAAACACTCTCACTGGCGCCAGATTCTGTCAATCACTTTCAACCTGTTTTGAATCGAATTGATCATGAAATGATTGAAAATGACGGAAAATGATTGACAAAATAGATGTCCAACGGGGAGACTGCTGGTAACAACTTGGAGCAATCATGACTGATTCAGTGGGTTCATCCCTATTAGCGTATTTATGGCAGGATGCCGTTGCAGACGATATGTCCGAGGCCGAGCGTTTGGTGTACCGATCAAATCTATTGGGGTCGGACATGCGCGTGACCAATTACGGAGGTGGCAACACGTCCTCAAAAATCGTTCAGATCGATCCGCTGACCGGAAAAGAGGTCGAGGTGCTTTGGGTAAAAGGATCTGGTGGTGATTTAGGAACAATCAAAGCGGATGGGTTCTCCACTTTATATATGGATAAGCTTACCGCGCTTCAGGGCCTCTACCGCGGACTGTCGTATGAAGATGAAATGGTTGGGTATCTGCCGCATTGTACGTTTAACCTCAATCCGCGTGCGGCCTCGATTGATACGCCCTTGCACGCCTATGTTCCCCGCCCCTTTGTCGACCACATGCATCCCGATGCGATTATTGCAATTGCCGCCTCGAGCGACAGCCAAGCATTGACTGCCGAGATATTTGGGGACACGATTGGCTGGCTGCCATGGAAGCGCCCGGGCTTTGAATTGGGGCTCTGGTTGGAGACATTCTGCCGCGACAATCCCCAAGCCAAGGGGGTCATTCTGGCAAGCCACGGGTTGTTCACTTGGGGAGACACGCCCAAAGAGTGCTATCAAACAACGATTGATACGATCAATACCGCGATCAGCTGGCTGGAGACACGCACTGCAGGCCAACAGCCGTTTGGCGGACCGGCCTTTGACGTGCTCGCGCCTGCCGAACGCACTGAAATTGCTAGCGCCTTGATGGTGCGTATCCGCGGTATGATTTCTGCTGATAATCACAAGATCGGTCACTTCGATGACAGTGATGCGGTTTTGGAATTTGTCTGTTCAAAGGACCTTGCGCCGTTGGCTGCGCTTGGAACCAGTTGCCCAGACCATTTTCTGCGTACCAAAATTTGCCCTTTGCTGGTTGAGCTGACACCCGGTGAAACAGATATCGCCACTATCGTTGACGGGTTGACGTCCACAATTGCCGCCTACCGCGAGAATTATGCTAATTATTACAACAGTTGCCGGCATGCGAACAGTCCGGCGATGCGCGATCCCAACCCGGTGATATTTCTGGTACCCGGGGTCGGTATGATTTCATTTGCCAAAGACAAAGCCACGGCACGGATCTCTAGCGAGTTTTATATTAATGCGATCAATGTGATGCGCGGGGCCGCTATGGTTTCCACCTATCAGGGTTTACCAACGCAAGAGGCGTTTGATATTGAATATTGGCTGTTGGAAGAGGCAAAATTACAGCGGCAACCCAAAGCCAAATCTTTGGCTGGCAAGGTGGCATTTGTTACCGGTGGGGCTGGTGGTATTGGCCGTGCGACAGCCATTCGGATGCTGCGTGAAGGCGCATGTGTTGTGCTGGCGGATATCGACGTGGCGGCACTTGAGCAGGCTGAACAAGAAATGAGCGCTGAGTTCGGCAGCGACGCGGTGCGTTCGGTGGTGATGAATGTGGTGGATGAGGCACAGGTGGATGCAGCTTATCAAGCCGTGACGCTGTTTTATGGTGGTATTGATATTTTGGTTTCAAACGCGGGTCTTGCCTCATCGGCGCCGATCGAAGAGACATCTCTTGCCTTGTGGGACAAAAACATCAGTACGTTGACAACCGGGTATTTCCTGGTCTCGCGCGCCGCGTTTAAATTGTTTAGGGCGCAGGGAATTGGTGGTAGCGTGGTGTTTGTCGCGTCTAAAAACGGTCTTGCGGCTTCGCCAAACGCGGCGGCGTATTGTACCGCTAAGGCGGCCGAAATTCATCTTGCGCGCTGTTTGGCCCTTGAGGGTGCCGAGGCTCAAATCCGGGTGAATGTGGTCAATCCCGATGCCGTTCTGCGTGGGTCGAAGATATGGACGGGATCATGGAAGCAAGCGCGCGCAGAGGCTTATAATATGAAAACCGACGAGCTTGAGGAACATTATCGCAAGCGCTCACTGTTGAAACGGTCGGTGTTTCCCGAGGATATCGCCGAGGCAATTTACTTTCTCGCTTCCGAGAAGTCGGCAAAATCAACGGGTAATATTCTGAATGTTGATGCGGGCAACGCGCAGTCATTCACGCGATAGACAGACTATGGGGGCACAGCATGACTGAAAAAATGATCAATCAGGACCAGTTGGCGATGGAAAACCAGAGCCTAAAACAGCTATTACAGTCTGATTATGATGCGCTGGGCAGCAATTTGGCTCGTCGTGGGATCGACATTGATGCGGTGCGCAACAAAGTCCAAAGCTATGGAGTGGCGGTTCCCTCTTGGGGGGTGGGCACCGGGGGCACCCGGTTTGCCCGGTTCCCAGGCCCGGGTGAACCGCGTCATGTTTTCGACAAAATGGAAGACTGCGCTGTAATCCATCAGCTTAGTAATGCTACCCCAAGAGTGTCTTTGCATATCCCGTGGGATAAAGTCGATGATCCGGTCGAATTAAAGCAGCGCGGTGATGCGCTGGGGCTGGGCTTTGATGCCATGAATTCAAACACATTTCAGGATCATGCTGGAGATGCCTATTCGTATAAATACGGTTCGCTGAGCCATGTGTCGGCCGAAACCCGCCAGCAGGCGATAGACCATAACATTGGTTGCATAGAATTTGGTAAAAAGCTGGGCTCAAAGGCTCTGACGGTTTGGATTGGCGACGGCTCAAACTTTCCTGGACAGGT
>ERZ802819.1114-NODE-1114-length-17040-cov-8.69915_pt1 | contig 17040 bp, 15 predicted proteins | sample MGYA00345647_ERZ802819 | MGnify/ENA primary metagenome ERZ802819 (study PRJEB30503, sample SAMEA104212355) | marine metagenome | biome: Westerlies Biome; feature: [SRF] surface water layer (ENVO:00010504) within the epipelagic zone...; material: water... | reverse complement strand
GGAAGGCGACGACCGTGTCGACGCCGTCGCCGGCCGCGCTCGGCTTCACTCTATACTCCAACGATTTCAGAGCGAACTTGCCCAGGGCCTCCGTCGTCCGCGGGAAGAGGCCCACGAGGATGTTCATAGCATGACGGCCCATGCCTCAGAAGTCATTTGCGCGGAAGCGATCGATGGTTTTATTGAATAAAAAAGAATCTGTTGCTATATGCTTATGCCTTGGATAGCGCGTGAGGATAATTGTGGACGTATTGTGTTTGGACCTTGAAGGGGTATTGGTGCCCGAAGTTTGGCAAGCGGTTGCCGGCGCGACGCAAGTCGAAGGACTAATGAAAACCACCCGGGATATTCCAGTCTACGAAGACCTTATGAACTATCGCCTCAAATTGCTTGAAGAACATGACATCACGTTGTCGGATGTGCAGGCTCAGATAGCAAAGCTGCAGCCGCTGCCTGGAGCTTTTGAATTTTTGCAGTGGGCGCGCTTGCATTATCAAGTTGCCATTATTTCCGACACTTTTTACGAATTCGCCGCGCCACTGATGGCGCAATTACAGCAACCATTTTTGCTCTGCCATAAGCTCGTGGTGGAGCAGGACCGCATCGTTGGTTTCAAATTACGCCAAACGGACCCAAAGCGATGCTCGGTGAGAGCGTTCAAGTCCTTGGATCTTCGTGTCCTTGCGGCCGGGGATTCTTTCAATGACGTGTCAATGTTAGAAGAGGCTGATCGGGGCATATTTTTTCAAGCGCCAGACAATGTGCGAGAAATTTATCCTCAGTACCCGTTGGCGAATAGCTATGAGGCATTAAAGACGCTGCTTACAGCGCAGTAATCTACAAAATTTATTTTGCTGAGCGTTTGGCTCTGCGACCACGGGTTCAAGGTAGAATAGCCGCCGTGGCATTTTGATATAGGAAGAAACTATGAGTCAGGGAGCGAAATTTCGCGCGGCCTATGCCGACGAATCGCCATTGCAGATTCCGGGAACGATTAACGCGTACACCGCGCTTATGGCGGAGCAGGTGGGCTATAAAGCGATCTACTTGTCGGGAGGAGGCGTCGCGAATGCGTCCTATGGGCTGCCTGATTTGGGAATGACTTCGCTGAATGATGTACTGGAAGATGTTCGCCGCATTACTGCAGCCACTGGCGTGCCGCTATTGGTGGACATCGACACGGGTTGGGGTGGTGCGTTTAATATCGCGCGGACAATCCGTGATATGACAGCTGCCGGCGCTGCGGCGGTGCACATTGAAGACCAGGTGGCGCAAAAACGTTGTGGCCATCGGCCTAATAAGGCGATTGTTTCGATTGCAGAAATGGTTGACCGCATTAAGGCCGCGGTGGATGCGAAGACTGATGCGGATTTTGTGGTGATGGCTCGGACCGACGCGCTGTCCGTCGATGGTTTCAATGCAGCAGTGGATCGGGCTGGAGCCTTTGCAGAGGCTGGTGCTGATGCAATTTTTGCTGAGGCCATGACGGAGATTGAGATGTATCAAACCATCGTTGGAGCGGCGGGCATACCAGTGTTAGCTAATCTCACGGAGTTTGGACAAACACCTCTCTATACGACTGCGGAGCTGGCTGGAGTGGGAATTTCGATGGCGCTCTATCCGTTGTCGGCATTTCGCGCTATGAATAAAGCGGCACTGAATGTTTATAAAGAAATTCGCGAGCAAGGTACTCAGGCTGCGGTTGTGGACACCATGCAAACTCGTATGGAACTGTATGACTTCCTTGGGTACCACGAATATGAGAAAAAGCTGGATCAGTTGTTTGCTGAACAGGCTGGTTAAGACCGCTTACTGATAAATATAGTTAAACTCGGCCGCGGTGCTGAGGGATAGGGAGAAAGTGATGGTTGATAAAAAACTTAGTGGCGCGGGCTTACGGGGCCAAAGTGCGGGGAGCACTGCATTGTGTACTGTGGGTGTATCGGGCACGGGGCTTACTTATCGCGGTTATGACATCACAGACTTGGCCGAAAATGCTTGCTTTGAGGAAGTGGCGTATTTGATTTTCCATGGCCATTTGCCGAATCAGCAAGAGTTAGACGCCTATCGCAATCTGCTTATCACCAATAGAGAGCTGCCGTCGACCTTATTAGAGGTGCTTGAACGGATTCCTGCGAGCGCCCACCCAATGGATGTTATGCGTACCGGTTGCTCGATGTTAGGTAACTTAGAGCCTGAAGGCGACTTCGAGAATCAGCAATGTACCGCAGATCGATTACTAGGGGCGTTGCCTGGGATTATCAATTATTGGTATCGGTTTAGTCATGATGGTGTCCGCATAGAGACGGCGACCGACGAACCGTCTTTAGCGGGGCACTTTTTGCGTACGCTCAGTGACGAGTCGCCCAATGAGTTACATCAGCAGGTTATGGATACGTCATTGATTCTTTACGCTGAGCATGAATTTAACGCTTCGACGTTTACCGCCCGAGTGTGTGCGTCGACGCTCTCCGATATGCATTCTTGCGTTACTGGTGCGATTGGTTCGCTGCGGGGGCCACTGCACGGGGGCGCAAACGAGGCGGCGATGGAGCTGATTGAAAAATTCTCGACCCCGGAGGCAGCCACCGAAGGTGTGCGTGGCATGTTGGAGCGTAAAGATAAGATCATGGGCTTTGGGCATGCGATCTACCGCACTAGCGATCCGCGCAATGTAATAATTAAGCAATGGGCAGAAAAACTCGCTGATGATGTAGGCGACAAGGTGTTGTACCCGGTGTCTTGTGCGATTGAAAAATTGATGTGGGACGAAAAAGAACTGTTTGCTAATGCAGACTTTTTCCATGCCTCCGCATACAACGCCATGGGGATTCCGACAAAATTGTTTACGCCGATATTTGTCTGTTCGAGGGTTTCTGGTTGGACTGCCCATGTCATGGAGCAGCGCGAAAATAATCGGATCATTCGTCCGAGTGCTGACTATGTTGGGGCCGAGCCGCGCAAGGTTGTGCCGATTGCTGAGCGCTAGGTTATATCAGGCACCCGCACAGCGCCTTCCATAATGATTCTTGCACTGCGGCTCATGCTCGCCTGACGAATGGTCCAGCCTTCGTTGCGCTGCTCGGCAATCGCGCCGACACCTAGGGTTCCGGACGGATGTCCAAAAACGACATGGTCGCGATTGCCGCCGCCGGCTGCCAGGTTGACTAATGTGCCTGGAATGGCCGCTGCGGCGCCGATTGCTACTGCCGCGGTTCCCATCATTGCATGATGTAACTTACCCATCGACAACGCGCGCACGAGTAAATCAACCTCGTTGTCGTTAACCGGTTTGCCACTTGACGCTGTATAGGTTTTAGCCGCGCTCACGAAGGCCACCTTGGGCGTATGTTGGCGGGCCGCGGCATCTTCTGGCGAATTGATTAAACCCATAGCAAGAGCCCCTGCGGTTCTAATTTTCTCAAACAGCGCTAACGCCTTGGCATCTGCGTTGATGTCCACCTGTAATTCGGTGCCGCTATAACCCACTGCTGCAGCATTGATGAAAATGGTCGGAATGCCTGCATTAATCATACTTGCATCGAGTTCACCGACGTCTGGAACGTGCAGCGTGTCGACCAAGTTGCCGGTCGGGAAAAGAGCTTCGCTTTGAGTGTCGACAGGCTGCATAAAGTCCAACCGCACCTCAGCCGCTGGGAAGGTCACGCCGTCCAGTTCGAAATCGCCTGTTTCCTGCACGCGGCCATTGCTGATTGGCACATGAGCAATGATGGTTTTATGGATGTTGGCCTGCCATATGCGGATTTCGGCTATGCCGTCACTAGGTATGCGAGTAGAACTTATTAATCCCTGCTCTATCGCGAAAGGACCCACAGCCGCGGACAAGTTGCCGCAGTTGCCACTCCAGTCGACAAAATCCTGATCGATCGCGATCTGCCCAAACAGATAATCAATATCATGATCAGGCTTGTCGCTGGCTTGAACGATAACGGCTTTACTGGTGCTGGAAGTGGCACCACCCATCCCATCGATTTGTTTTTCGTAGGGGTCGGGGCTACCAATAATGCGTTGCAGAAGCGCATCTCGAGCAATTCCCGGTTGCTTTGCGGTATCCGGTAGGTCAGCGTGATTAAAAAAAATGCCTTTACTGGTGCCGCCACGCATGTAGGTGGCCGGCACGGAAATTTGGGGTGCGAACATCTGCGCTTCATTCATGACTAAAATTTTTCCTCTCTAGGCGCCTGCCTCAGGCTGTTTCAGCTTGCAAAAAATCTTCAGCAAAACGTTGTAGAACGCCGCCGGCGCTATAAATGGATACTTCTTCGGCGGTATCCAGGCGACAGCGTACTGGAATAGTTATGGTGCTGTCGTCGCTTCGGGTCAGTATCAGTTTGAGTTTCGCGCCTGGGCTCACGGCGCCTAAAACATCAAAGCGCTCGCTGCCTTCTATGGCGTAAGTTTTGCGATCCTCACCTGACATGAATTCGAGTGGCAAAACACCCATGCCCACTAAATTAGTTCGATGTATACGCTCAAACCCCTCGGCGACGATTGCCTCTACACCTGCCAGTCTGACGCCTTTAGCAGCCCAGTCTCGAGACGAGCCTTGGCCGTAATCCTTACCGGCGATAATGATCAGTGGCTGACTCCTTTGCATATAAGTCTCGATGGCCTCCCACATACGCAAAACCTGGCCCTCGGGTTCTAGTCGCGTCAGCGATCCTTGTTGTAATTGACCGCTTTGTTGAACCATCTCGTTGAGTAGTTTGGGATTTGCAAATGTAGCGCGTTGGGCCGTGAGATGATCTCCGCGGTGGGTTGCATAAGAGTTGAAGTCTTCCTCTGGTAAACCCATTTTATGAAGGTATTCGCCTGCAGCACTGTCGCGCAATATTGCGTTGGATGGTGATAAATGGTCAGTGGTGATGTTGTCACCTAACACGGCAAGTGGTCGCATGCCGCTGAGGCTGCGCTCGCCAGCTAAGGCGCCTTCCCAATAGGGTGGGCGGCGGATATAGGTACTTTGCTCCCGCCATTGGTAAAGCGGATCCGCCTGCTCCGTGACGTCTTTAAGTGAAACGAACATTGGGTCATAAACCGCGCTGAACTGCTCTGGTTTAACCGCCTGTTTAACAATGGCATCGATCTCTGAATCGGTGGGCCAAATGTCGGCGAGGCGAACTGGCTGTCCTGCGGGATCCAAACCGAGCACGTCCTGTTCAATATCAAAACGAATAGTGCCAGCGATGGCGTAGGCAACAACTAAAGGAGGTGAGGCGAGGAATGCTTGCTTGGCATAGGGATGGATTCGCCCGTCAAAATTTCTATTGCCGGAAAGCACGGCTGTGGCATACAGATCGCGGTCGATTATTTCGTCTTGTATCGTAGGATCGAGCGCGCCGCTCATGCCATTACAGGTAGTACAGGCGAAGCCGACGATGCCGAAACCAAGTTGCTCTAACTCGCTGAGTAAATCAGCTTCCTCGAGGTACAGTTGCACAGCTTTGGAGCCGGGTGCGAGAGAAGACTTGACCCATGGTTTACGAGTCAGTCCCCGCGCATTGGCGTTGCGTGCCAGTAACGCGGCGGCGATGACATTGCGCGGGTTGCTGGTATTAGTGCAACTGGTGATTGCGGCAATGATCACCGCGCCGTCAGGTATTTGACCATCTTGAGTATCTACAGTGCCACTGATGCCCTCGGCGGACAGGTCGCTCGTTGCCACCCGACGGTGAGGGTTCGAAGGACCGGCAATGTTGCGACAAACCGTCGAAAGATCAAATTGCAAAATGCGCTCGTAGTCCGCGCCGATCATAGCGTCGGCCCAGAGGCCTGTTTTTTTCGCATAGTGCTCGACCAACTCAACTTGCTGCTCCTTGCGCCCAGTCAATCGCAGGTAGTCCAAGGTATGCTGGTCGATGTAAAACATTGCGGCCGTAGCGCCAAATTCTGGGGTCATATTGGAAATAGTGGCGCGATCCCCAAGGGTCAGTGCCGCTGCTCCCGGGCCGAAAAATTCTAAATAGGTAGAGACCACGCGCTCTGCCCGCAGAAACTCTGTTATGGCGAGGACGATGTCGGTAGCGGTGATGCCAGGCTGCCGCTCTCCGGTCAGTTCGACGCCGACGATATCGGGTAGTCGCATGTAGGAGGCCCTACCTAACATCACGCTCTCGGCCTCCAATCCGCCCACGCCGATGGCTATTACGCCCAAGGCATCAACATGTGGGGTATGGCTATCTGTTCCCACAAGGGTGTCAGGAAAGGCGACACCGTTTTGTGCATGTACAACGGGAGACATTCGTTCCAGATTGATCTGGTGCATGATGCCGTTGCCCGGCGGAATGACGTCAACGTTCTCGAACGCTGTTTTGGTCCAATTAATGAAATGGAAGCGGTCGTCGTTGCGGCGATCTTCGATGGCCCTGTTTTTCTCGAAGGCGTCTTTTTCGAAGCCGGCATGCTCGACAGCTAAGGAATGGTCAACAATCAATTGGGTGGGTACAACTGGATTTACCTTTGCCGGGTCGCCGCCTTTTGCCGCTATAGCGTCGCGTAGGCCTGCTAGGTCAACAAGCGCCGTCTGACCAAGAATGTCATGACAAACCACGCGAGCTGGGTACCAAGGAAAATCAATATCTCGCTTACGCTCGATAATCTGCATTAGAGCTGCATCAAGTTGCTCTGGTGCGCAGCGCCGAACTAAGTTTTCTGCGAATACCTTTGAGGTATAGGGCAGGCCAGCATAGGCGCCATCTTCCAAAGCATTAACCGCTTCTTCAGCGGCGAAGTAATCTAACCCACTGTGACCGAGTGGTTTGCGATAATCTGTATTCATGGTTGTTCCTAGTCTCTGATTAAGCGAGTTGATATTGCATGCCTATGTGGGGTATGCCGGCCTCGATAAACGTCTCGCCGTCGATCGTGAATCCGTGTTTCGTGTAAAACTGCTGTGCATCTTTTTGTGCATGCAGAAAAAGGTCTTTGCGGCCGCTGCGTCGCGCGCTTTCTAGAATATGTTTCAGTATCGCTGACCCGATGCCAGATTGACGCAGTGTTGCTCGAACCGCCATTCGACCGATCTGCCCCTCTGGGGTTAAGCGGCCACACCCAAGAACAATGCCTGCATTATTCAGCGCGATAAAGTGTCGGCAGTGGGGGTCATTTGGGTCCAGTTCCTCTTCTGCTGCTATGCCTTGTTCGCCGATAAAGACTTCAAATCTTAGCTCCATCAATGACTCGTGATGCGTTTTCCAAGAGACCTCTGCTACCGAATATTCTGCGTCCATCGCTAACTGGTTGGCTTGCGCGCAAGATCGGCAGCCATTCCAATATAGAGCTCTGGTGTCAGATGGCATAATTCCTCGACTGCAGATTCAGGCAGTTCCAGTTCGGTAAGTAGCTGGGCAAACAACCCCGCGGATAGGCGTCTGCCACGAGTGGCTGCTTTTAACTTTTCGTAAGGCTCGGCGATCCCATGTTTGCGCATGACGGTTTGCACAGGCTCTGCGAGCACCTCCCAGCTTTGGGCCAGATCTTCGGCGATGACCTCGGTGTTGACCTCAAGCCTTGACAGGCCCTTAACCGTCGCTTGATAGGCGATGCTGCAATGCCCCAAGCAAGTGCCGATATTGCGTAGAACGGTGGAGTCCGATAGGTCGCGCTGCCAGCGTGAAACGGGTAGTTTGTCAGCCATATGTGCGAGCATGGCATTCGCCATGCCGACATTACCCTCGGAGTTTTCAAAGTCGATTGGGTTGATTTTATGGGGCATCGTCGAGGATCCGGTTTCGCCTTCAACTTTTCGCTGTTTGAAGTAATCGTTGGAAATATAGGCCCATATGTCACGGTTAAAATCGAGCAATACCTGATTAAAACGCATGAGGCAGTGAAACAGCTCAGCGATGTAGTCGTGGGGCTCTATTTGGGTGGTCCAAGGATTGTTTGTCAGCCCAAGAGAGGAAACGAAATCTCCCGATACAGCAGACCAGTCGACATTCGGGTAAGCCGTTAAATGAGCGTTGAAGTTGCCCACGGCGCCGTTGAACTTGCCCAAGATCTCAACTGCAGCGAATTGTTTGCGCTGACGCTGCAGGCGCACAACGACATTCTTCATTTCTTTGCCAAGGGTGGTTGGTGATGCCGTTTGGCCATGGGTGCGCGACAGCATGGGTGTTTCTGCTTGGCTGACCGCTAGATCATCAATCGCACCGATGAGTTTGTCCATTTGCGGCAACAACACAGCGTTGATCGCTGTTTTAATCATCAGACCGTAAGCGGTGTTATTGATGTCCTCAGAGGTGCAGGCGAAATGGATCCACTCGCTAATTGGCTGCAGTGAGGCGCGCTCGCTGAAGCGCTCTTTCACGTAGTACTCTACGGCTTTGACGTCATGATTGGTCGTTGCCTCGAAGTGTTTAATCCGTTGTGCAGCTGCGTTGTCAAACTTGTTCGCAACCTCGTCTATGAAGACGCGATCTTCTGGACTGAGGCTCTGGAGTTCAGGAACCCCGGACAAATCGCTGAGAAATTGCACCCAACGGCACTCGACCTGGGTTCGAAATTTCATAAGCCCAAGCTCGCTGCAGATATCAGCTAGCGGCTCGACTTTGCTGCGATATCGCCCATCAATTGCAGAAATGGCGTTAATGTGACTTGGTTCAGACATAGTCCAAAGACTCCGAAAGGCGTTAGTGGTTCGGTGAGCGTGGGCAAACGTCTATACATCCTCCGCCCAACAGTTGCGTATTGTCATAGAAGGCGATGTATTGACCCTCGGCTACCGCGCGTTGCGGTTCATCGAAGCGGACGAGCAAACGATTATTGCAGGCCCGTTGCACCCGACACTGCTGATCTTGCTGTCGATACCGAACCTTGGCTTGGCAGCGCAATGGCAGCTCAACGTCGGTTAGCCAATTGACGTCCACGGCGTGTAACCACGAGCTTTGCAGCATGCGTTCGTCTTGTGTGATCTCAAGTCGATTATCAGTTTGGCATTTCGCGGCGACATACCAAGGCGACTCCAGTCTTCCAGATTTACCGCCGACATTGATGCCCTGACGTTGGCCGATGGTGTAGTAATGGAGGCCGCGGTGTGTGCCTAAAACCCGCCCCTCAAGGCCGGTAATAGGGCCCGGCTGATCGTTTATATAAGTCCGCAGGAAGTCTGCGAAGCGACGCTCTCCGATAAAACAGATGCCTGTGCTGTCTTTTTTACGATGATTCTGTAAGCCCAGCTCCGTGGCCAGCTTACGGACATCGGATTTTAGCCAATCACCGAGAGGGAAAAGGCATTTTTGTAATTGTTGCTTCGGCACAGCCTGAATGAAGTAGGTTTGATCCTTATTGCCATCGGCACCTTTTTCAATAAGAACGGTATCGTGGACTTCCGTGCGCTTCACATAGTGGCCTGTCGCGATGTAATCCGCGCCAAGTGTTTGCGCATAATCGACAAACTGTCGAAATTTTATCTCGCGATTACACAGAATGTCGGGGTTTGGCGTTCGCAGTTGGCGATACTCAATTAGGAAATGTTCGAAAACGTTGTCCCAATATTCCGCGGCGAAGTTAGCGCAATGCAACTTGATGTTCAGCGCATCACAGGTTGCTTGAGCATCGGCTAGATCGTCAATTGCCGTACAATATTCGGTACCGTCGTCTTCGTCCCAATTTTTCATGAACAAGCCAGCAACAGCGTAGCCTTGTTGTTTCAAAAGATAGGCGGCCACAGAAGAGTCGACGCCGCCGGACATCCCGACGATGACTGATATATTGGAGAGGTCACTTTGATGATTCGCAGCGCTGTGCATATCGGCAATGTTGAACCGGCGTTAACAAGGCTGCAATTTTACATTACTCGGTCGGCCGGGTCAGTCTAAGATTAGAGCGCGTGATACAGTGCAGCAAATTGGGAATCAATCATGACCACACAATTAAGTCATATTAACGCTGCTGGCGAAGCCAATATGGTGGATGTAGGCAGTAAAGAACTCAGTCATCGTATTGCCGTCGCAGCAGGAACGTTATCCATGCAAGCGGCAACCTTGGACTCGATTAAGAACAATCAACTTGCCAAGGGCGAGGTGCTTGCCGTGGCTCGTATCGCAGGCATTCAGGCTGCGAAGCGTTGCTCGGATTTGATTCCACTATGTCATCCCTTGGCTCTCACCAAGGTGCAGGTTGAGTTTTTTGAATTATCCGATACGCAACTAGAGGTGCGCGCTACGTGTAAGGTTACAGGTCAAACCGGGGTGGAGATGGAAGCGTTGAGTGCGGTGAGCGTTGCTGCTCTTACGGTTTATGATATGTGCAAAGCGATCGATAAAGGCATGCTTATTGGCAATATTCGGCTGCTCGAAAAAACCGGAGGCAAGAGCGGTGATTGGTCCCGCGATCAACAAAACACAGATGTTGCGGGAGCCTTGGTAACGTAGTCATGATCAGCGTTAAATTTTTTGCCCAGCTACGGGAAGTAACGGGAACCGAGGGCTTCGAGATAGACGCGCTGGATCTAGAGGGTGTGTATCAGGTACTCGCTGACCGATATCCAGCCGAAGTATTTGCGCAGTTGCGCGGCGACAATGTGCGCATTGCGATCAACCAAGAATTAGTAAACGGAAATCGAGCGCTTGCCGCCGGAGACGAAGTTGCGCTGCTACCGCCGGTGACTGGAGGCTGAGATGGATTCAAAAGTACAGATTCAGTCTACAGAGTTTGATGTTGCGCGCATTTATCAGGAGCTGCGTGATGCATCTGCAGGCCAGGCCGGCGCTATTGTTTCTTTCGTTGGGCTAGTGCGAGACCGGAACGAAATTGCAGGTGATGGTGCGCAGGTCGATACGCTGACGCTAGAGCATTATCCTGGTATGACCGAGCGCAGCATTTCCGTGATCTTAGAGCAGGCGCAAACTCGTTGGCCGGTGCCTTGGATTCGCGTCGTGCACCGGGTTGGAGAGCTGTTGCCAAACGAGCAGATTGTCTTGGTAATGACGGCCTCAGCGCATAGAGATGCGGCCTTTGCCGCCGCAGAATTTATTATGGATTATCTCAAGACCGATGCGGTTTTGTGGAAAAGCGAACGCACACGTCTAGGACAGACTTGGCTTAGATCAACCGCGCAAGACGCTGCTCGATCAGACAAATGGCGCCAACCTGACCGATAATGCGGCGTCGACGCTATCTCTTTTGGTGCTGAAAGTTGCAGAGCGGAGGCGCGAGCATTATATTTCACGGCTTCTGCGGAAGGGGGGCTTTCGCCGATTGTTAAGTCCAAACACTCACCGCGATGACGAGTGGGCGGCATATTTGTCGGGCAATTCCATTACAAGGACAGCTTATTTATGAGCGATCAGCAAAAGATCATCTATACGGAGACGGACGAGGCCCCTCGTTTAGCAACCTTTTCCCTGTTGCCAATTATTAAGGCGTTTACAGATGCGGCCGGTGTGCAGGTAGAAACTCGCGATATTTCCCTTGCTGGACGAATTCTAGCGGCGTTTCCGGAGCGCCTTTCAGATGCTCAGCGAATTCCTGATGATTTGGCTGAGTTGGGCCGACTGACTCAGGACCCCGGCGCAAATATCATTAAGTTACCCAACATTAGTGCGTCGAATCCCCAGATGCATGCTGCGATCAAAGAGCTGCAGAGCCAAGGGTACGAGCTCCCGGATTATCCAGAGGAACCCGCTAACGCTGAAGAAGTTGATACAAAGGCGCGCTACGACGGCGTCAAGGGCAGTGCCGTAAACCCTGTTTTGCGCGAGGGCAATTCGGATCGACGAGCACCCGCTTCGGTGAAAATGTTTGCCAAAAAACATCCTCACTCAATGGGAGCTTGGGCGAGCGACTCCAAATCTCATGTTGCGCATATGCAGGATGGCGACTTCTACAGCTCGGAAAAATCTACAACAATGCCAGCCGACGACACATTGAGTGTTATTTTTCGGGCGGCAGATGGTGAGACGAAGACGCTGGCCGATGGTATCGCGGTGAGTGCAGGGGAATTGGTTGATGCGGCTACCCTGAGTAAGCAAAAACTGTGTGAGTTTTTTGATCAGCAAATCGCTGCTACAGAGGACGGCGTTCTTTTTTCTTTGCACCTCAAGGCGACGATGATGAAGGTCTCCGACCCCATTATATTTGGGCATGCCGTAAAGGCTTATTACCAAGCGGCCTTTGCTGCGCACAAAGACGTGTTTGCCGATTTAGGCGTTGATGCAAATAACGGCATTGGTGATGCGTACGAAAAAATTCAAAGTCTGCCCGCAGAACAGCGCGAGCAAATACGCGCTGATCTAGACGCCTGTCTGGTGAATGGGCCAGATATGGCTATGGTTAATTCGGATAAAGGCATTACCAATCTGCATATTCCTAGCGACATCATCATCGATGCGTCGATGCCTGCGGCCATTCGGGAGTCAGGGAAGATGTGGGGGCCCGACGGTGGTCTGCATGATATGAAAGCGGTGATTCCAGATCGTTGTTACGCAGGGGTCTATGCCGCTGTAATAGACGATTGTCGGCGCTTTGGTGCGTTTGACCCGACTACTTTAGGGTCTGTACCTAATGTGGGTTTGATGGCGCAAAAAGCCGAGGAGTATGGCTCTCATGACACTACGTTTGAGGCGCCAGATGCCGGAAACATTTCCGTACAAGGGAGCGGCGGGGAGGTTTTAGTTGAACACACGGTTGCAGAAGGCGACATCTGGCGTTTGTGCAGAGTCAAGGATGAAGCGGTCAGCGATTGGGTGAAGCTTGCGGTTACGCGCGCCCGGATTACCGAGACGCCGATTGTATTTTGGCTCGACGCAAATCGTGCCCACGATGCTGAATTGATCAGAAAAGTCGAAACCTATCTGCTAGACCATGATTTGACCGGAGTTGAGTACAGTGTTCTGGCGCCGACCGAAGCGACCAAATTTTCGTTGCAGCGTATGCGGCAGGGTGACGACACGATATCAGTCACGGGCAATGTTTTGCGCGATTACTTGACGGATCTCTTCCCTATTATGGAACTTGGAACGAGCGCTAAGATGCTTTCAGTTGTGCCGTTGATTAATGGCGGAGGCTTATTTGAGACGGGAGCGGGTGGCTCAGCGCCCAAGCACGTTCAACAGTTTGAGGCAGAAGGCCATCTTCGTTGGGACAGTTTGGGAGAATTTCTTGCTTTGGCCGCTTCCCTCGAACATTTAGCGCGTACCTATGATAATTCCGCTGCGCAACTTCTGGCCTCCACCTTGGATGAGGCAATTGCTAAATTCCTTGAGAGCAACAAATCGCCGTCACGCAAGGTGAATGAAATAGATAATAGGGGTAGCCATGTCTATCTCGCGATGTATTGGGCAGAAGCAATGGCAACGCAGCAAAAAAATCCTGAGTTGAGCGAACGTTTTGCGCGTATGCACGCGCAACTGTACGAGAGTGATGCAGTCATCAGCGAGGAATTGCTTGCGGTTCAGGGCGCGGCGGTTGACGTGGGCGGTTATTACGCGCCGAATGGCGATCTAGCGAGTGTAGCTATGCGACCTTCTGCTACCTTTAATAAGATCTTGGCATCGCTTTAGCGATGCTCTAAAGACCTTAAGACGTGGCTTAATTAAGCGGAGCGCTTCCGCTACCCAGAATTTTTTGTTTCCTGAACAGCAGGGCAATGTTGGTCGTCTGCTGCTATATCAAGTTCAAGGGGCTGCGCGGGTAGTGCTGGGGCCTCGGTGTCATGGCTACGGCGTATGTTTTTTGCTTGCAGTCCTTTGTCACTTTTTTCGATATCAAATTCTACAGCTTCGCCATCTACGAGAGTTTTATACCCTGACATGCTGATTGCCGAGTAGTGCGCAAATAGCTCATCGGGATTATCCTCTGACACTATGAAGCCGTAACCTTTTGCGGTGTTAAACCACTTAACTGAACCCTTAGCCATATTAATTCTCCAAGCAGATGCAAACTGTGTTGCATAAGGGGTATATAGTCAAGGGCTATGACATTTTCTAGAGCTGGCTTCGGTATGGTTTTTTTTTGCAGAGGGACGCATAAAGTTGGTGGCGTATTGCACACAAAATACACGCTATGATTGTTATTCTTACAGGATACCGACTATGGACAAATACTAGACGTGGATATGTATCACAAGCCGGCAAGCTTGATTTATCACGCCAACGCCGGAGACGGTGATGGTGGCGCAGAAGGCGATCATGATCTTGGTACCATCGCTGAGGTCGCCGAGCCTGAGTTAAAACGGCCGCCTATGTACAAGGTGATTTTGTTAAATGACGATTACACCCCAATGGAGTTCGTCGTGCACATCTTGGAGAGCTTTTTTGCTATGAACCGAGAAAAGGCCACGCAAATAATGCTTGTGGTGCATTCTGAGGGTTCTGCGGTTGTTGGAATATTTCCACGAGACATCGCAGAAACGAAATCGGAGCAAGTCAACGTCTACGCGCAAGAGAATAACCATCCATTGATGTCGACTGTTGAAATGACGGATTGAAAATTCACTTGTAGGACACATTGTTTGAACGTAAGAACGAGCAATGACTGATAACTTTGAGAAGATTCCTTACGAGACAAGCTGAAGGCACAATGACGATGTTTTGGACAGCCACAGCGTAACTAATGAAACTAATAAAGGAAGGGCGCTAAAGCCCGGAAAACGGCGAGTAAAAAATGCTGAGCAAAGACCTAGAAAAATCATTGAATGGCGTCGCCCAAGAAGCAAGCATAAAGCGTCATGAATTCGTAACCGTCGAACACCTGCTGCTGGCGTTGTTGGGTAATGAACAGGCCATCAGCGTTTTGATCAACGTGGGCGCTGATGTAGAGGCATTGCGTGCTGAGGTTGAAAAATATATTGAGGATACGACACCAACGCTAGACGCGGGTGATGACGAAAGGGGTACGCAAACCACCTTAGGTTTTCAACGCGTGGTTTCGCGAGCATTATTTCACGTGCAATCCTCTGGGCGTAAAGAAGTCACAGGAGCCAACGTCTTGGTGGCGATTTTTAGCGAGCAAGAAAGTCAGGCGGTCTACCTGTTGAAATCTCAAGGGGTATCGCGAATCGACGTGGTGAACTATATCTCGCATGGAATCAGTAAAATTGAAGATGATAGTGACGGCGAAGAAAATGCGGAGCCAGGGGAAGCTGATGAGGGCGCAGAGGAGCAGCGTTCCAGCGCGCTAGACTCTTTTGCAACCAACTTGAACGAAGAAGCCAAGGCAGGGCGAATAGATCCATTGGTGGGTCGCGACGAAGAGGTCGAACGCGCAATCCAAATTCTCTGCCGTAGGCGTAAAAATAATCCCCTTCTCGTTGGTGAATCAGGCGTTGGCAAAACGGCGATAGCGGAAGGCCTAGCAAAACGTATTGTTGATGCGGAAGTTCCAGAGGTTGTTGCTGAGAGTACGATATACGCACTAGACCTAGGGGCGTTAGTCGCAGGAACTAAATACCGCGGAGACTTCGAAAAGCGTTTTAAAGCTGTTTTGGGAGAACTGAAAAAGCAAGAAGGCTCGATTCTGTTTATTGATGAAATTCATACCATCATTGGCGCTGGGGCGGCCTCTGGTGGCGTCATGGATGCCTCGAATTTGCTGAAACCGTTGCTGACCTCAGGCCAGATACGCTGCATGGGATCCACAACTTATCAAGAGTTCCGGGGCATTTTTGACAAAGATCGGGCCTTATCGCGACGTTTTCAAAAGATCGATGTTATCGAGCCGGATGTTGATGATACCTACCGGATTCTTAAGGGGCTGAAAAGCCGTTTTGAGGACCATTATAACTTACGTTATACAGACAAGGCTTTGCGCACAGCGTCAGAATTGGCAGCCCGTTACATTAACGATCGGTTCATGCCTGATAAAGCAATTGATGTGATCGACGAGGCGGGTGCTGCTCAACAGTTACAACCACCCAGTCGGCGCAAAAAGAGTATTGGCGTAACTGATGTAGAGCAGGTGGTTGCAAAGATTGCACGGATACCCTCTAGCCAGGTAACGGCATCGGACAAGGCCTCGCTGCGCGACCTAGACAGCAATTTGAAGATGGCGGTGTTCGGTCAAAATGAAGCGATTGAGCAATTGGCGACAGCAATAAAGCTCTCTAGAGCCGGTCTGAAGAGTGGAGAGAAGCCTATTGGCTCATTCTTATTCGCAGGTCCTACAGGTGTTGGTAAGACTGAGGTGTGCAAGCAACTTGCCCATACCATGGGTGTTGAATTGCTGCGGTATGACATGTCTGAATACATGGAGCGGCATACCGTTTCACGACTTATTGGTGCCCCGCCAGGATACGTTGGATTTGACCAAGGTGGTTTGTTGACCGAGGCGGTAACCAAACATCCACATAGCATCGTGTTACTGGATGAAATCGAAAAGGCGCATCCTGAGGTGTTTAACCTGCTTTTGCAGGTTATGGATCACGGTACGCTTACTGACAATAATGGGCGTAAAGCTGATTTTCGTAATGTCGTACTCGTAATGACCACGAACGCGGGAGCGCAAGAAATGAATCGCGCTTCTATTGGATTTTCGGAACAAGATAATTCGACGGATGGCATGGAAGTCATCAAGCGTATGTTTACGCCCGAGTTTCGTAACCGCCTAGACGCTATCGTGCAATTCAGTGCGTTAAGCATCGAAGTCGTTAAGACCGTAGTAGATAAATTTCTTACTGAACTGCAGGCTCAATTGGATGAAAAGCGGGTAACGTTAGAGGTTGACGATGCGGCTCGTGATTGGCTCGCCCGTGAAGGCTATGATGAGAAAATGGGCGCTCGCCCCATGCAGCGTTTGATTCAGGAAAAGATTAAGCGCCAACTCGCAGAGGATCTTTTGTTTGGCGAGCTATCAAGCGGAGGCGGGGTGGTACGCGTTACGGTAGAAAAGGGTGAGTTGTCGGTGGAGGTCGACTCACCCGTGGAAGCTTAGTACCTACAGCGTCCAGCCAGTGCGCTTCAATTTTTTAGTTACGGAATGTGATGCGGCCTTTGGATAGGTCGTAGGGGGTCAGTTCAACCTTGACCTGATCACCGGTAAGTATACGAATATAATTCTTGCGCATTTTTCCGGAAATGTGAG
>ERZ802819.1113-NODE-1113-length-17068-cov-75.5774_pt1 | contig 17068 bp, 17 predicted proteins | sample MGYA00345647_ERZ802819 | MGnify/ENA primary metagenome ERZ802819 (study PRJEB30503, sample SAMEA104212355) | marine metagenome | biome: Westerlies Biome; feature: [SRF] surface water layer (ENVO:00010504) within the epipelagic zone...; material: water... | reverse complement strand
CTTCAAATTAAACAAGCATTTAGCCCATCACTAACCCATCTATGGAATGAAAGAGCTCCAAGAATTTCAAAAGCGTTAATGGAAACTATATCGATCATTGCATATAAACAACCTGTGACAAGAGGAGATATTGAAGACATTAGAGGTGTAAGTGTTAGTACTAATACTATAAGATCTTTGTTAGAAAGAAATTGGATAAAAGTATCAGGCTTTAAAGATGCTCCTGGGAAACCAGCATTGTATGCTACTACTAAAGAATTTTTAGATGATCTAAATATCAAAAACCTATCAAGCTTACCTGATTTACCGGATTCTATTGAGACAGATGATGGTGAAATATTTTCTCAAGTAGTTTAATTTTCTTAAAAGAATGTCAGAAAGATTGCAAAAATATCTAGCTAAGGCTGGTTTAGGTTCAAGGCGAGCATGTGAAAAATTAATTCATGATAAAAAAGTCTTAATTAATGGAAGGGTTGCTAGCATAGGAGTTTCAGTCTCTGAAACCGATATTGTTGAATATGACGGAAAAATAATTAATGTTATAGACAACGATCTTAAAGTTATCATTCTTAACAAACCTGAAGGCGTCCTTTCTTCGAATGTAAGAGAAAAAAAGATACCAATTGTTTTTGATTACTTACCTAATTCTCAAAATCAAAGGAACTGGATATCTATTGGAAGGCTGGATATCAATACATCAGGATTAATGTTATTTACAAACGATGGTAGTTTTGCAAATTATTGCATGCATCCCTCTAATACATTAGATAGAGAGTATCTAGTAAGGGCTCGAGGAGAATTTAATCTAGAAAAAAAGAACTTAATGCTTCAAGGCATAACCATTGATGACGAAATATATAAATTTACTGATGTCGTTGAAGGCGAAAAAAATGGGACAAATCAATGGTTTTCAGTATGCTTAGTAAGTGGCAAAAATAGGGAAGTAAGAAAAATTTTTCAATCTCTAGATTTTGAAGTTAGTAGGCTTAAGAGAACAAGATTTGGTCCTATATTTCTTCCATCATCTCTTCAAAAAGGAAAAACCAAGGAACTTTCAGAAGAAGAAATAAATCTATTAAGAAAATATGGTAAATAAAAAGATATCGGAAGAGGCTTATAGAGCGCTAATAAAGATTTCTAAGAAAAAAAAACATGATGAGCTAAATAAGTATCTAATAAACTCAGAAATACTCTCAATACAATCTAATACGAACTCGAAACTATCTCTGCAATACTTTTTAATAAAAACAATAATTGGTCAACAATTATCTATCAAAGCAGCAAGCTCTATATGGAAAAAGGTTTACAAAATAATTAATAGCAAAGATAAAAATATTAATTTGGAGATTTTAAGAGAAGCAGGATTGTCCAGATCAAAGGCAGACTATGTTTATGGGGTACTCCAAAATAAAGAAATACGATCCTTAACTAAAACGAAATTAAAAAAGCTATCCGATGATGATTTAGCTTCTTTTTTTTTAAATATTAAAGGAATAGGGCCATGGACATTAAATATTATTAAAGTATTTTTTTTAGAGGATGCTGATGTATTTTTAGATGGTGATTTGGGCATACAGAAAGCATCTTTTAGTTTTTTTGGAATCAAAAATTATAGTGCAGGTGATTATTCTCCTTATAGATCTTATCTTTGTTTATATCTATGGAGCAGTCTCAAGAACTAAATGTGATATAGCTATTTTCTTGATTATTACTATTTTCTGAAAACATCCATAAATAATAATTTACCAGGGTTGAAGGATGTTTTAGATCCATTGGATTTTCAGCAGGATACGCAAATGCCCTCATTGAGGTTCTTGTTGCCCCCGGATCAAAATTAAAAACTTTTATATCTGAAATCGATTCAAGCTCATCTTGTAATATTTCAGCAAGTGACTTAACTGCAGCTTTTGAAACTGAATAAGCACCCCAAAAGGCTCTTCCCTTATTTACAACTCCAGAGGAAGTAAAAATTATTCTTGGGTTGGTAGATTTTTCCATTAAAGGCAACAGATATTTTACCAATAGGTAAGAACTAGTTAGATTTACATTTATTACCTTTTGCCACGTATCTAGATCATAATCAGAGATAGTCGACATTTTGCCAAGTATAGCGGCATTGTTAATTATTCCATCAAGTTGTTTTGTGTTGTTACTTATAACATCTGAGATCTCTTCTAACTTTTCTTCATTTAATTCGTTTAAGTCGCACTTAATAATCATTGGATTAGTTTTATACTTTTTAACAATTTCATCGTAAATATTGTCAAGAGCTTGCTCGTCTCGACCATGAAGAATAACATCAGCACCGTATTTACTTAGACCTAAAGATAACTCTCTTCCAATGCCTTTTGAAGAACCTGTCACTAGAATATTCTTACCAGCTAAAAATTTATCTTTAAAGTTGAAATCCATAATTAGTTTATTAATTTAATAATTTCTTTAGGCTCTTTTATCAATATTGTTTCACCATAATCATCCTTTGAGTTAAGTGAATAGCCATACAAACAGCCTATGGTTTTTGAGCCTGCATTTATTCCAGCTTGTATATCTTTTTGATGATCTCCAATATACACACAGTTTTCTGATTTAATGTTAAGTTTTGAACATGCCAACAATATACCCTCAGGATCAGGCTTGGCATTTTGAATATGATCGGGACATACAAGAATTTTAGAGTGATTTAAAACCTCAAAATTTTTCACTACTGGCTCAGCATATTTATAAGGTTTGTTAGTAACAATGCCAAAAGGAATATTAATATTATTAAGATGCAAAATTACTTCATTGATTCCGTCAAATAGCTTAGATTCATTTACTAAATTTTTTTTATATTCAGTTAGGAGCTCATTTCTATATTTTTTAAAATTAGGATGATCATTAGTAATTTCAAAACCTAGTTCAATAAGTTTTGCAGAGCCATCTGAAACATAAGATCTGATTAAATTATCATTAATGGCTTCTTTGCCATTTGAAATTAAAATATTATTAAGTGAAAGAACAAAATCTGGAGCTGTATCTACTAAAGTACCATCTAAATCAAATAATACTAATTCTATACTATGGTTTTGTTGCATACATCATATAGTTAACGCCAAGATCGTTATTTAAATTGGCTTTATGAGTAAGAGGATTGTAGAACATTCCCTTAGATTCAATTAACTGAGCATCGCCACTTCTTATGAAAGAAGCAAGATCAGAAGGCTTTATAAATTTATCAAATTCATGAGTACCTTTAGGCAATATATTAAAAATATACTCAGCTCCTACAATTGCTGTTATCCATGATCTAGGATTTTTGTTAATAGTTGATAAAAAAAGTTTTCCACCTGGACGAAGAAGATCGATACAAGTTTTTACAAGCAACTTAGGATCTGGCACATGCTCAAGAACTTCTAGACAAGCAACAACATCATATCTATCCTGTGAATTTTGTATAAGATCTTCAGCGGTGCTTTCAATATAAGTTATAGATTTTGAATTTTTTTCGGCATGTAATTTAGCAATTTTTATTCCTGGTCCTGCTGCGTCTATGCCAGTTACAACTGCACCTTCGTCATGAAGGGCCTCCGAAAGTATTCCGCCACCACAACCAACGTCGAGAACCTTTTTATTTGATAAATCAATTTTACTTGCAATATAGTTAGCTCTTAGAGGATTAATTATATGTAAAGGTTTAAAGTCTCCTGACTTATCCCACCACTTCTCTGCAAGCTCTGAAAATTTTTGAACCTCTTGTTGATCGATATTCATATCAATATTTTACCTTTATTAAAATTATTTAGACACAGCTTAATTTATTAATATTTGTAGCAAAACTACACTTCATGACAGGTTATATTGTGGTTCTTGTAACCTTTATAAATTGAATTGACTTTCAATATCCTTTAAGATTTACTTCACTACAAACAAATACCCAAAAATTATTTTGATAATATCAGCACTTAAATCTAATGATGCATCTGATCATAGGTCTCCAATACACATAGACACTATTTCGGCACTTATTGAACTTGATTCTGAAATTTTATTTGAAGAAGGCATAGGCGAAGGTATATATACATCAGACAAAGAATTTTTAGACAAAGGCTTAAAAGTAGCATCTCGAGATGAATGTATTTCCAGCTCTGATCTTGTTATAACTAATCAGCCATTGAATGAAAATGAAGTAAGCTCAATGAAATCAAACTCAACAATTTTAGGTATAGTTAATCCTTTTGCTAATCAAGAACTTATAAACTTATGTGCAGCCAAAAAAATTAACTTAGTTAGTATGGAATTTATTCCTAGAATAACTCGAGCACAAAAAATGGATGTTTTGAGCTCTCAAGCTAATCTCGCAGGTTATGCAGCTGTTATTGAATCAGCTAAGTATTTATCAACAGCTTTGCCAATGATGATGACCGCAGCGGGAACACTAAAACCTGCTAGAGTTTTTGTAATAGGGGTTGGAGTTGCAGGATTACAGGCAATTGCTACAGCAAAAAGATTAGGAGCTAGAGTTGAAGCTTTCGATACTAGAGATGTTGTGGAGGAACAAGTTAATTCACTAGGCGCTAAATTTGTAAAAATAGATTTAGGTGAAACTGGTGAAACTGATCAAGGGTATGCAAAGGAATTAACGCAAGAACAAATCCAAAAACAGAAGGATTTACAATCACAGGTTTGTGCAAGATCAGATATTGTAATAACAACTGCACAACTTTTTGGAAGACCAGCTCCTCAGCTTATAGATAAAAATACAATCGACAAAATGAAGCCAGGAAGTGTCATTTTTGATATGGCAGTTGAATCTGGAGGAAATGTCGAAGGTTCCAAGGTTGATGAAGTTGTTGAAATCAACGGAGTAAAAATAATTGGTGTTTCTAATTTAGCATCAAGAGTCGCTAATCATGCCTCACTCGCATTGTCTAATAATTTTAATCATTGGATATGTGATTTTTTTGACACTGAAGGCAACAATATAAATTTTGATTTTGAAGATGAGATTATAAATAGTAGCGTTATTGTTCATGCTGGAAAAATAATTAATGAGAGGTTTCAATAATGGAAACATATGTTTTATTGGGTTTTGTTCTGATTTTATCTATATACCTAGGTCTAGAACTAATAGCTAAAGTTCCAAGTACACTTCATACACCTCTAATGTCAGGAGCAAATGCTATTTCAGGAATTGCATTGGTAGGAGCTTTAATTCTATCTACTGATTCTAATCTTCAAACTGCAATTGCTTTTTTGGCAGTTACTTTTGCATCTATAAACGTTTTTGGTGGATATCTTGTTACTAATAGAATGTTAAAAATGTTTAAGAAGAAGTAGTTATGGAATTTATGACTGAAATATCTTCAATACAAAATATTATTTATATTATTTCATCGATTTTATTTATCACAGGAATTAAAATGCTTGGTAAAGAAGATACTGCTGTAAAAGGTAATTTTCTGTCAGCCTTGGCAATGTTTATTGCTGTAAGCATCACCCTCATAGATGTTATTAATCCTATGGTTTTGTTATCTGGCATTGCCGTTGGAGCTGTTATAGGCTCTGCAATAGCTCTGCGTGTAAAAATGACTTCGATACCAGAAATGGTTGCTTTATTTAATGGTTTTGGAGGAGCAGCTACTTTCTTAATTGCATGGTCAGAGTTCAATTCAATACCCGATTCCCTTTTTCAGCATATTTTAATAATGATAACAATATACATTGGTGGAGTTACCTTTACTGGAAGTTTAATAGCTTATGGAAAACTTTCTGAGAAGATTTCTATAGCAAAAACTTCAATAATTACAAAAGTATTCACAACGTTATTTTATGCATCTTTGGTTTTTTTAATTTATGCAATAATACAACCCATCACACCATCAGTAGAATTTAATTTCTTTACTATTTTATTAGCGTTAACCCTTCTTGGAGGAATTGGTTTTGTTCTTCCAATAGGCGGAGGTGACATGCCTGTAGTGATTTCCCTATTAAACTCATTCTCAGGAATTGCAGCTGCTTTTGCAGGACTACTGTTATTAAATAACGTTTTAATTGTTGCAGGCTCTCTTGTTGGAGCCAGTGGTTTAATACTTACTATTATTATGGCAAAGGCCATGAATAGGTCTATTAATAATATTTTATTTGTTGGTTACGCTAGTTCGTCATCTAGCACTTCATCTGAAGAGCAAGGTGAGGTTAGTCCTATAAGTGTTTCTGATGCATATTTGATTCTTGAGAGTGCTAGTTCTGTTTTAATCATCCCAGGTTATGGAATGGCTGTAGCTCAAGCGCAACATGTTGTAAGAGAGCTAGGTGAGTTACTTGAAGAAAATGGAACCGAGGTCAAATATGGTATTCATCCTGTGGCTGGAAGAATGCCAGGACATATGAATGTCTTATTGGCTGAAGCTAATGTCCCATATGATGTATTAGCTGAACCTGATGACGTAAACCCAACAATGGATGTGGTAGATGTAGCAGTTGTAATAGGTGCAAATGATGTTGTTAACCCATCTGCAACTGAAGAGCCTGGTAGTCCTATTTACGGCATGCCTATTATTGAAGTACATAATGCAAAAACAGTATTTGTTTTAAAAAGATCAATGTCATCTGGTTTTGCTGGCGTTCAAAATCCACTATTTTTCAAACAAAACACAAGAATGTTATTTGGAGATGCAAAAGAGTCTATTGGCGGCTTAGTTTCCGAATTTAAGGAATAATTCTCTTATAAAATATGTTAAAATTACCTTAAATTTAAGGACGCATTTTTATCCAAAAAACATAGCATATGAGTGATTTTGCAAAAGAAATACTTTCAGTAAATATTGAAGATGAGCTCAAGCAGTCTTATCTTAGTTATGCACTAAGCGTTATCCATGGAAGAGCCCTTCCTGACATTAGAGATGGACTAAAACCAGTCCATAGAAGAATTTTATATGCAATGTATGACCTAAAAAATTCTTATAACAAGCCTTATAAAAAATCTGCAAGAGTAGTTGGTGATGTAATTGGTAAATATCATCCCCATGGCGATAGTGCCGTATATGATGCCATGGTTAGAATGGCGCAAGATTTCTCAATGAGGTACCCAATTGTAGAGGGACAAGGTAATTTTGGATCTATTGATGGCGATCCTCCAGCTGCAATGAGATATACAGAAGTAAGAATGGCAAAGATTACCGATCAGATGTATGGAGATATTGAAAAGGACACTGTTTCATATTCTCCAAATTATGATGGAAGTGAATTTATTCCTGATGTTTTGCCTACAAAAATTCCGAATCTTTTAGTTAATGGGTCTTCAGGAATTGCTGTTGGAATGGCTACAAATATTCCTCCTCACAATCTTACTGAAGTTTTGAACGCCAGTATCAATTTAATAAATAATCCTAAAATTTCTATTGATGATTTAATAAAAGATATTTCTGGCCCTGACTTTCCAACTGGTGGAACTATTGACGGTAAGGCTGGTATATATGAGGCATATAAAACTGGAAGAGGAATTATTCATACAAGATCAAACACATCCATAGAAGAAGATGAGAAATCAGGAAAACAGTCTCTAATAGTTAACGAAATTCCTTATATGGTGAATAAGGCAAGAATGCTTGAAAAAATAGCTGAACTAGTTAAAGAAAAGAAAATTGAAGGCATTACTGAAATAAGAGATGAGTCTGACAAGGATGGCCTTAGGGTTGTAATCGAAGTAAGAAAAGGAGATTCAGTAGAAGTTCTTGAAAATAATCTATTCGCACAAACTCAGCTTGAGCAATCTTTTGGAATAAACTTTACAGTTTTAGTTGACGGTCAGCCAAAAGAAGTCAATTTAAAAGAAATGCTAGAGGCTTTTGTTAAGCATAGAAAAGATATTATTACTAAGAGAACTAAATATGATCTAAAAAAAGCAAAAGAAAGAGGTCATATAGTTGAAGGTTTAATGGTTGCAATTGCAAATATAGATGAAGTGATAACCATAATAAAGAAATCTAAAGATCCAAAGATTGCCGCTGAAGCTTTATGCAAAAAATCATGGAAAGCAGGTCCTGTAGAAGCAATTCTTAAGAAAGTTGGAAATGATGCATGTAAACCAAAAGGCTTAAGTAAGGAACTTGGCATAAAGGGCAAGAAATACAAACTGTCATCTGATCAAGCTAAGGCAATTTTAGAATTAAGATTAGGACGATTGACTGGATTAGAACAGGATAACCTCAGTAATGAATTTGCAGATATAGTTTCAAAAATTATTGATCTACAAAAGATACTTGATGACAAAGAAACTTTAAAAAATTTAATGATTGATGAATTAGATGAAGTTAAGAAAAATTTTGGAGACGAGAGAAGAACCCTAATCAATGATACAAGAAGGGGTATAACCAACGAAGATCTTATACCAGAAGAGATGCGAGTCCTCACCGTCTCAAGAAGCGGTTATGCAAAAACTCAACCCCTGGATGAATATAGAGAACAAAGAAGAGGTGGCCAAGGAAAAGCTGCAGCTGCTGTCAAAGAAGAGGACTTAATACAGAATTTGTATGTTCTTAGTAGCCATATGCAGATTCTTTGTTTTACAACTAAGGGTAAGGTTTTTTGGTTAAAAGTTTATGAAATCCCTGTAGCATCAAGAACGTCTAAAGGAAGACCGCTAGTAAATATGCTTAATCTTGATGACGATGAGTCTGTAAGTGATATTTTACCTGTTAGTGAATTTTCAGAAAATGAATACATATTTATGGCTACAAAAAAAGGGACTACTAAAAAAACTAACCTAAGTTTATTCTCTAAAAAATATAAATCTGGCATTAAAGCAATTAATTTAGATGAAGATGATAAGTTAATTGGTACTGCTATTACTTCAGGTGAAGAAGAAATACTTTTGGCTTCTTCAGCCGGAAAACTTATTAGATTTAATGAGTCGCATGTAAGGCCTATGGGAAGAACTGCTAGAGGCGTTCGAGGAATAAGATTAAAAAAAGATGAAAAATTAATATCTCTTATGGTTGGCGATCCATCTAAGACAATACTTTGTGTCTCTGAAAATGGATTTGGTAAAAAAACTAAGTTAGATGATTTTCCATCTCATAATAGAGGTGGCCAAGGTGTTATTTCAATGAAAACAAGTGATAGAAATGGCTCAATGGTATCAGCTGCATTAGTTGAAGATGAAGACGGTATTATGCTTATAAGTGATAAAGGAACGATGATTAGAACATCTGTTTCACAAGTTCCGACTTTAAGCAGAAATACTCAAGGCGTTAAAATAATTTCTCCAAAAGATGGGGAAAAACTTATAGAGTGCGTCACTATACCTAACGAAGAAGATCAAGAGGATTAAGAATGCGTAAATGGAATTTCTGTGCTGGACCTGCAGTAATTTCTGAAGATGTTCTTCAAGAAGTTAAATCTGAACTACTAGAATTTAATAATTGTGGCGCTTCTATCATGGAGATAAGTCACAGATCTCAGACTTACTCCTCTGTTGCTGAGGAAGCAAAAAATGATTTGATAGAAATTTTAAATATTCCAGATAATTATGACGTTTTATTTCTTCAAGGTGGAGCCACTCATCAGTTTTCGATGGTTCCATACAATTTTGGAAATACTTCTAAAGAAGCTGATTATATTTTATCTGGAACCTGGTCAAAAAAAGCTATAGCAGAGGCTTCTAAAATTATTAAGGTAAATACAATCGCCTCATCTGAAGGCAAGAATTTTACTTACGCACCTGATTCAAATGATTGGAATATATCTCAAAATGCCTCTTATGTGCATTACTGTCCTAATGAAACGATTCAAGGAGTTGCATATCATCAAATACCTAATATAAATAAACCTCTAATTGCAGATGCATCCTCAGTAATATTAAGTGAGCCTTTAGATGTTAATAAATTTTCATTAATTTATGCAGGCGCTCAAAAAAATATAGGACCAGCTGGGTTAACTATAGTGATCATTGATAGAGATTTTATGGAATATGGAAATCAAGATATTCCAAACATTTTAAAATATTCTGAACACTCATCATCAGACTCTATGTTAAATACTCCACCAACATTTGCATGGTATATGGCAGGAAAGGTATTTAAATGGATTAAAAAATCTGGTGGGTTAGTTCATTTTAAAGCTCAAAATCATAAAAAAGCTTCAAAGTTATACGAATTTATAGATAACTCATCTTTTTATTCAAATAATGTAGATATTGAGAACAGGTCCATTATGAATGTTCCTTTTTTATTGGCAGATGATAACTTAGATAAAATTTTCTTAACTGAAGCAGAAGATAATGAATTACTCAACTTAAAGGGTCATAGATCAGTTGGAGGAATGAGAGCAAGCATATATAATGCAATGCCTTTAGAGGGGGTTAATCAGCTTATAGACTTTATGAAAGTCTTTGAAGCTAAATATGGCTAATTGAAATGACAAAAGAAAATTTAAAAAATTTAAGGTCAAAAATTGATAAAATAGACAAGGACCTTTTAACACTTATTCAAAAAAGAGCATCTCTTGCAGTTGATATTGGCAAGATCAAATCTAAAATTAGTCCAAACTCATCTTTTTATAAGCCAGATAGAGAAGCGAACATAATTAGAAATATTTTAAAGGCTAATGAGAATGGCGCTTTATCAAATTTAAAAGTTCGCAGTATTTATAAAGAATTAATTTCAGGGTGTCTCTCCCTTGAAGAGGCATTAAAAATATCTTATTTAGGTCCTGAGGGTACTCACTCTGAGGCAGCTGTGCACAATCATTTCGGTTCTTTAGTATCAAGAATCCCGTCATCAACTATTGATGATGTTTTTTATCAGGTCATAAAAGGAGAATCAGATATAGGCGTTGTTCCTGTTGAAAACTCATCAGAGGGGGTAATAAATACTACTTTGAATTGCTTAGCAGACAACGAAAATATATCCATTATTGGTGAAATATATTTAAATATAGATCATCAATTAGCATCAGGAAACAAATTTGAAATTAAAGACGCCTTTGCAATAGCTTCACATCCTCAAGCTTTAGGGCAATGTAGTAAATGGATTGAAAAAAATATTGGTTCAATTAAAAGGCTTGAAATGCCAAGTTCAGCTGTAGCTGCAAAATATGCAAAAGAAAACAAAAATATCCTATGTATTGTTAATTCATTAGCAATTGATAAATATAAACTCAAAATACAAAAAAATAATATTCAAGATTATTCTGATAATAAAACTAGATTCTTGGTTATTGGTAAAAATGATATTGGCTCTACTGGAGAAGATAAAACATCTTTTCTAATACAAACAGTAAATAATCCTGGAGCACTTATAAATATTTTAAAGCCTTTTGAAAAAAGGAAAATTAATTTAAGCAAAATTGAAACGCGTCCATCTAGAGGCAATATTAATTCCCATGATTTTTTTATTGACTGCGAAGGACATCAAAAGGACAAAAAATTAAAATTAGCAATCAAAGAAGTTAAAGATACAGGGTCTTTTGTTCGTATCCTCGGGTCCTATCCACAACATGTATGAACAAGATTCTAGATTATTTAAATAAAGGAATTTCAGATCTACATCCCTACGAGCCAGGAAGATCAATTGATGATGTAATTGCTGAATATAAACCAGAAAAAGTTGTAAAACTTGCAAGCAACGAAAATCCTTTGGGCGCATCTCCAAAAGCAATCAAAGCATTAGAAGCTGCTACTGATAGCCTTCATCTATATCCTGATGGAGACTCTAAAAATTTAAAACTATTAATTGCAAAACATGAATCTATAGATATTGAGAATATTATTGTAGGTAATGGTTCTAACGAAGTTTTGGAATTAGCAGCTAGAGCTTTTTTAAATAAAGACTCTAGTGCTGTCATGTCAAAACACGCTTTTGCGGTTTATAAAATTGTTACTCAGTCAAATGGCTCAAAAATTATAGAAGTACCAACAACTGATTGGAAGCATTCTCTAAATGACTTTAGTAATTATTTTGAGGACTCTACTAGAATTTGCTTTATAGCTAATCCTAATAACCCAACTGGCACTTATAACTCTCATGATGAGGTTGAATCTTTAATGCTAAAGATACCATCTTCGGTTTTAGTTATTTTAGATTTAGCATACTTTGAATATGTTGAAGAAGATGATTATGTTGATACAAACCGACTTCTTTCTAAATTTCCAAACCTATTAATTACAAAATCTTTTTCAAAGATTCAAGGTTTAGCTAGTCTGAGAATTGGATACGGTTTTGCAGATAAAAGTTTAATTCAAGCACTAAATAAAATAAGACAACCTTTTAACTCTAACTCACTTGCACAAGAAGCAGCATGCTATGCGATTCAAGATAACGAGCATATAGATAAAAGTGTAAAACTAAACGCAGAGCAGCGTTCATATCTAATGAAAGAACTTACTCATATGGGTATGGATTGCATACCTTCCTATGGAAACTTTATTTCTTTTAAAGGACCCTTTAATTCTGAAAAATTATTTATTGATTTAATGAAGCAAGGGGTAATCGTTAGACCAGTGGCACTATATGATATGCCAGAATACATAAGAGTTACTGTTGGTACTGAGGATGAGAATAAATATTTTCTTCAAAAACTTAGCGAGGTCTTGTCATGAGTAATTCAGTAAATGAAATATTGATAATAGGTCTTGGATTAATAGGCGCATCAATAGCTAAAGCATCTAAAGAAAAAGGAATAATAGTTCATGGGTACGATATTAAAAAATCTGTTATTAAAACAGCAATCGAAGATAATGTTATTGATCAAAGCATTGATTCAATTGAGGGACTTAATAATAAAAGCCTAATAGATAAAATAGACTTAGTGATAATTTCGGTTTCTCCAAAAGCTACACAAGAAATAATTAATCAGATTCCAAATTTGTTGAATACTAAGATAACAATAACTGACACATCAAGTGTAAAAGGTCATTTAAAAATATCTTCGATATCTAATTTTATTTTATCTCACCCAATTGCAGGTTCAGATAAGTCTGGAATAGCTAGCTTAGATCAAAATTTATTTGAAAATAAAAAGACGATTATATGCAATCCTAATAACGTTGAGGATGTTCATCTAAAAAAACTAACAGATTTTTGGAAATATGCTATGCAAATGAGAGTTTCTGAAATGTCTGTAAAAGAACATGACTTATTATTTGCTATGACAAGTCATTTGCCACATTTAATATCTTATGCATTGATAGATTCAATAAGATTATCTTCAAAAGATATTAAGGACAATGCAGGAGGAGGGTTAAAAGAATTTATAAGACTTAGTGGTTCGAATGCCGAAATGTGGAGAGATATCTTTGAACTTAATGATAAAAATATTATTAAATCACTTGCAGGTTTTCAATTGTCTATAAATAACTTGCTTGAATTAATTGCAAAGACAAAAGAAATACCAGATGTTTTTTCTCATTCAGATCTTTTAGAAAAAGAACTTGATGAAATTAAAAAATATAAAGAAGATAACCTTTGAATTTATTTGCTCTTAATTCTCCCTCAATAACTGGCGAAGTTTTATGTCCTGGTGACAAATCAATATCACAAAGAGCTGTCATTATTGGATCCTTGATTAATCAAGATATGACAATTGAAGGATTCTTAAATGGTGAAGATCCTATTTCAACGATAAATGCTTTAAATGCAATTGGGTCATCAATAGAAATTAATAATACTAGTGTAACTATCAAACAAAGAGAAACAGCTTTTATTTCACCTAAAGAAGATGTTGATCTGGGAAACTCTGGAACAGGCATGCGGCTTATGATGGGCTTAATAAGCAGTCTAGGAATTAATGTCAGGCTTGTTGGTGACAAATCATTATCAAAAAGACCAATGTTAAGAGTATCAGAGCCACTGAATTCAATGGGTGCAAATATATTATGTAGAGATGGAATGCCACCAGTGCAAATAACCAAAGGCAACATTAAAAATAATTTTTCGTATGATATGCCAATTGCAAGTGCGCAGGTAAAATCTTCAATCATTCTTGCCGCGCTAGCAGCTAATGAGAGCGTTACAGTAAAAGAAAAATATCAAACTAGAAACCATACAGAAAAAATGATTGATTATTTTGGAGGATCAATAAAATCAGAAATTATAGATCAAGAAAATGTTATCTATTTAAGCCCATCAAAACTTGATATAACAAAATCCTATAAAGTTGTTGGTGATTTTTCTTCTGCAGCTTTTTTAATTGTTGCCGGCCTCATTGCGAAGGAATCAAATATAATTATTAAAAATGTTGGTATTAATCCAACTCGATCAGGCCTTATTGATATTCTCAAATCAATGGGCGGTGAAATCTCAATTAGAAATCAAGAAATAATATGTAACGAAGAGGTTGCTGATATTCATGTTCAATCCTCAGCTCTAAAAGGAATAAATATTAAAGGAAGCATTATTCCAAATATAATTGATGAGATACCTGTTCTTAGCATTGCAGCTGCATTCGCTGATGGCCAGACAACTATTTCAGAAGCATCAGAGTTAAGAGTAAAAGAGTCTGATCGTCTTTCTGCAATTTCTTATGGACTAAATAGTATTGGTAAAAGTCATGAATTATTTGAAGATGGTATAAAGATTAATGGCTCAAAAGATGATATCTCTGGCATTCCTGAGATTGATTCATTTGGTGATCATAGAATAGCAATGAGTTTTTTAGTAGCTAGCTTGAGGTCTTCAGAGGGTATACATGTTAGAGATTGCGCAAATATTTTTACATCATTTCCAGGTTTTATTGATGTAATGCAAAACCTTGGAGTATCAATTAATGAAACTTAATGTAGTCACCATTGATGGTCCTTCTGCATCAGGCAAAGGCTCATTGGCAAGAAATTTAGCTGAATATCTTGATTTTAGTATTTTAGATAGTGGTCTTTTATATAGAGTGTATGCATATTTTAATAATTTAAATTTAGGCACAGAAGAAATTCCGCTATTAATTCAAAAAGATATCTCTTTTAAATTTAATCACAAAGATGTCATTGTTTTAAATGATCAGGAAGACATAACTTCAGAACTAAGATCTGAAAAAATGGCAAAAAAAGCCTCAGAGTTAAGCTCTTTGCCAACTACAAGAGAAAACCTTTTAGCACTTCAAAGAAACTTTTACCAGAACAAAGGTTTGGTTGCAGATGGAAGAGATATGGGAACAGTTGTTTTCCCAGAAGCTAAATTAAAAATATTCTTAACTGCTTCAGCTGAAATAAGAGCAGAAAGAAGGTATTTAGAGTTGCAGAATCGTGGACAAGAAGTTAATATGCTCGCTCTGATTGAAGACATAAAACAGAGAGATTTGAAAGATAGCACTAGAACATTATCACCATTAATCCCTGCAGAAGATTCAGTAATCATTGACTCATCTGATATGTCTATTGAAGAAGTACTGAGTTTTACTAAAAAACTCACAAAAGGAATTGAATAAATGACAGAATCATTTGCTGCTTTATTAGACGAGAGTCTTAGCACACTAGATATGCAACCTGGATCAATAGTATCTGGAGTTGTATTAGATGTTGATAACGACTGGGTAACAGTCCATGTAGGTTTAAAATCAGAAGGAGTTGTCTCTCTTGATGAATTCAGAAATAACGAAGGAGAAGTAAGCATTGCTGTTGGCGATGAGGTAGAAGTTGCCCTAGAAGCTGTTGAAGACGGTTATGGGGAAACAAGAATCTCTAGAGAAAAAGCTAGAAAGATATCAACTTGGAAAATGCTAGAAGACGCACTTGAGTCTGGAGAATTCGTAACAGGCAAAATTCATAACAGAGTCAAAGGTGGATTTGCTGTAGAAGTAGAAGTTGTTAAAGCATTTCTTCCTGGATCATTGGTTGATGTAAGACCCTTAAAGGAAGCTCCTGACATTGAACATACAGTTCAAGAGTTTAAAGTTATTAAACTTGATTATAAAAGAAATAATGTTGTGCTTTCTAGAAAAGCTGTTCTCGAGAAAAATAATTCAGCTGTTAAAGTTGAATTATTAAAGAATCTTGAAGAAGGTCAGATAGTTAAAGGAATTGTAAAAAATATCACAGACTATGGCGCATTTGTAGATCTTGGTGGTTTGGATGGTTTGCTGCATATTACTGATATATCTTGGTCTCGAGTTTCAAATCCTGCAGAATTTTTAAGTCTAGGTGATGAGATTGATGTAAAAATCCTTAGCTTTGATAAAGAAAAACTCAGAGTTTCACTTGGCCTTAAGCAAATTCAAAATGACCCATGGGAAAATGTAGAAAATAATTATGCTGTTGGTGGTGTATATGAGGCTTCCGTTTCAAATATTACAGATTACGGTTGTTTTGCTCAATTGGAAGAGGGCATTGAAGGCCTTATTCATTTATCTGAGTTGGATTGGACATCAAAAAACATTCATCCGTCTAAAGTAGTTGAAATGGAACAAAAGATTAAGGTTATGATCTTAGAAATTGATCATGATAAAAGAAGAATATCTCTAGGCTTAAAACAAACTAAAGCGAATCCATGGAGTGAATTTTCTAACAAATATGGTATTGGAGACAAAGTAGATGGCCAGATTAAATCCATTACGGATTTTGGTATCTTTGTTGGTCTTGAAGGAGATATAGATGGCTTAATTCACCTTTCAGACATATCTGAAGACGATGATCCTAAAGAAGCATTAGAGAAATATAAAAAAGGCGATAAATTAGATTGTATTGTTTTTGCTGTAGATGCAGATAGAGAAAGAATTTCATTAAAGTTGAGTGAGTAGTAACAAACAACAAACTTTTAATCGTTCAGATATTGAAAAAGCCTTAAATAAAGAGTTTCCTAAGTTAAGTAAATCACAAATATCATTAGCGATAGATTCTATATTAGAATCAATTGTTGATGCTGTTGCACTTGACGATAAGGTTGAAATAAGAGGATTTGGCACTTTTTCAAAAAAGTATATAAGACCTAGAAAATTTATTAATCCGAGAACAAAAGAAGTCTCTTATCTTGGAGAAACAGCTACTATGCATTTCAAACCGTCTAAATCATTGATTGAGAAGTAACTTTTAGTTTAAGATTCTACAACTATGTCTAAAACCATTATCACAGCAGTTGATGAAACCGACTTAGACTCTTTTAAA
>ERZ802819.1111-NODE-1111-length-17070-cov-31.6658_pt1 | contig 17070 bp, 17 predicted proteins | sample MGYA00345647_ERZ802819 | MGnify/ENA primary metagenome ERZ802819 (study PRJEB30503, sample SAMEA104212355) | marine metagenome | biome: Westerlies Biome; feature: [SRF] surface water layer (ENVO:00010504) within the epipelagic zone...; material: water... | reverse complement strand
CCTTGAATAAAATCACCTTCAAGAAACACCTTAGTATTATTATAATCTAAAGTTATGGTTTCTTTTGCAACACAAGGGTTTAACTTAAAAATAAATAAAATAAATAAAACTTTAATCAAATTATTCTGCAAATTTTCTATTATTTTTTTTTCAATCATTTTTTATCTTTTTTCTTCAGGTATTAAGCCTCTTGGAGCAAACCTTAAGGTTGCGAGTAAAATGACACCCATAAACATTAGTCGTATATGAGCTGCGTTTTCTAGAAGATGGCTCTTAATAATATTTGTATCAGAGATGTGTGACGTTATGAAAGACAAAAGCCATAAACCAAGTGGTTCAGATTGTATCCAAAAAAACCAAATTAAAAACGCTCCTATTATGGATCCAAAGTTATTTCCAGATCCACCAACAATTACCATAATCCAAATTAAAAAAGTGTATCTTAAAGGTTGATAAGAAACAGGAGTAAATTGTCCATCGAGGGTTGTTAACATTGCTCCTGCAATTCCGACTATAGCAGATCCAATTATGAAAACTTGCAAATGCCTTTTTTTAATATCCTTCCCCATAGCATTGGCTGAAACTTCATTATCTCTTATGGCTCTCATCATTCTACCCCATGGAGACTTAACAGCTATTTGAAGTAAATATAAAATTACTAATAACACTAAACAGAATAACATAGAGTAAGATAATTTAACTATAATTGAAGAAACTTCTGGAAGTGGAATCTTTAGTATGTTTGCAGTTTCTAATACCCATTCTTTAGATTGTAATTCAATTTCGTAAGGAACAGGTCTTGGCAATCCATTGACATTTTTAACTCCTCTAGATAACCAATCTTCATTTTTTAAAAAATAAATAATAATCTCTGAGATACCAAGAGTTGCTATTGCTAAATAGTCTGATCTCAAGCCAAGAGATATTTTGCCAATTATAAAAGCAGCAAAAGCTGCAAGCAATCCTCCAACAGGCCAAGACATTATTACTGGAAGATTAAATCCACCTAAGTACCCTGTTTTTGCAGGTTCTATGGCTTCTATTTTTTCTATAGGAGAGTCTACTAAGAGCCTCATCACAAAATAACCAGTAAATATGATTATGAAAGAAATAAGGTATTTTAATCTTTTGTTTAATTTAATTTTTTTGAATAAAAATACTGAAAAAATTATTGATAAAACAAATATTATAAAACCAATTATTATAGAGTTTCCCCCTATTTCCCATGCATTACTCGTCGGAGGCATTGAAATAATTATGTTAGCTAGACCACCTAGGGCTGCAAAGCCCATAACGCCAAAGTTCACAATTCCAGCATTACCCCACTGAATATTAATGCCAAGGGTCATTATGGAAGATATTAAACATAGATTAAATATCGTTAATGCTACATTCCAACTTTGTAATATCCCAACAGCAAGTAATATTACTGCCATAAAAAAATATAAAATTTGTATTCGTAATCTATTATTCATATCTAAATTTTTAAATTATTTTACCTTTATAAATTCCTGTTGGTTTTATTAGTAAAACTAATACTAATATTATAAAAGAAATAGCTATCTTGTAATCTGTTGAGAGTATTTGTAATAATCCATCGGGTACTAAGTAACTCGGAAGAAAATAAAAAAATATTTTTTTGTATGCAAACGTAACTATTAATTCAGAAAATGCTATTACAAACCCACCTATAATTGCACCTATAGGATTGCCAACTCCACCTACGATGGCTGCAGAAAAAATTGGCAGAACTAAATGTAGATATGTAAAAGGTTTATAGCTTTTATCAAGTCCGTAAAGGGTGCCTGCCACACAAGCTAAGGTTCCAGTTATTATCCAAGTGATAAAAACCACCTTTTCTGGATTAATTCCTGATAATAAAGCTAATTCTTTATTATCTGCATAAGCTCTCATAGATTTTCCAGTTTTTGTTTTATTTAAAAACCAAAAAAGTAAAACAACTAAAATTATGCTTAAACATATAGTTATACCTTGTGTCGTTTTTAATGCTAATCCTTCGTTTAACCCAGTATAGTTTTTGAAGGCTTTTGCTTTAAAAATAAATCTTTCACCATCAAAGAAATTTTTGTCACCTGGTCCTACTATGAACCTAATTAATCCACCTGTAAAAAACATTACTCCTATTGAAACAATGAGATTAATTACACTCTTTGAGTTTTGTTGCCGAAAAAATTTAAAAACTATTTTATCTACTAGTAAGCAATAAAAAATAGTAATTATAATTGCAAATGGCAAAACTATAATTGCTGTTGGAAAAGGATTTAAGTTTATTTCAAGACTTAGAAATAACCAGCACAAAAGAATTGAAGTCATAGCACCAAATGACATGAATTCACCGTGAGCAAAATTAGAAAATCTTAGAACACTATAGACTATTGTTATACCCAAAGCCCCGAGTGCTAGTTGACTGCCATAAGTTAGACCAGGTATTAAAATATAGTTTGAAATTAATGTGATTCCATTTAGAAAATCCATGAAAATTTAACCTCCTAAAAAAGCTTGTCGAACTTCTTTATTTTCTAATAGGGAATTTCCACTATCTGTAAAAAGGTTTTTTCCTTGATTTAAAACAAAACCCAAATTAGAAATTTTTAAGGCTTGCTTTGCATTTTGTTCAACCATTAAAACAGCAGTTCCTTGATTAGCTATTTCGGTAACCTTCTTAAATAAACCATCCATTATAATTGGAGAAACACCTGCTGAGGGTTCATCTAACATCAACACTTTAGGTTTTGTCATTAAAGCTCTTCCTACAGCAACTTGTTGTCTTTGACCACCAGACAGTTCACCGGCTAACTGATATTGTTTATCTTTTAAAACAGGAAAGAGTTCGTAAATATATTCCAGCATTTTAGTACAATCATGTTGTTCAATAAATGCACCCATTTCCAAATTTTCTTCAACGGTTAATGAAGGAAATATATTATTGGTTTGTGGAACAAAACCCATACCTTTTAGCACACGTTGCTGAGGTAGTAGATTAGTTATATCTTCACCATCTAAAATAATCTTACCTTGTTTTATAGGAAGAAGCCCAAATAATGCTTTCATAGCAGTTGACTTTCCTGCTCCATTAGGACCAACAATGGATGATATCTCTCCCTTATTAACCCCAATATTGCAGTTAGAAATAATATCAACTGATCCATATCCACAAGTTATATTTTCTCCAAATAATAAATACATAGCTTAAGGTTTATTCATTTAATTTTTACCTAGATACACTTCTATAACTTCTTCATTTTTTCTTACTTTTGATATCTCATCTGTCATTAATATAGACCCTTCAGCCATTACAATAACTGGGTCACATAACCTACTAATAAAATCTATATCATGTTCAATCATGCAAAAAGTGTAATTTAAATCTTTGTTAAGTCTTAATATAGCGTCACCAATTGTGTTTAACAAAGTACGATTTACACCTGCACCGACTTCATCAAGGAGAACAATTTTTGGTTTTACCATCATTGTTCTTCCTAGCTCTAATAATTTTTTTTGTCCTCCAGAAAGATTACCTGCATATTCATTTGCAATATGTTTTAATTGTAAAAAATCTAAAACATCATTTGTTTTTTCTAAAATGTCTTGTTCTTCTTGTTTTATTTTCTTTTGTCTAAACCACGTGTTCATTATTGATTCGCCCGTTTGATTAGGTGGTACCATCATCAAATTGTCTCTTACAGTTAGGGATGAAAATTCATGAGCTATCTGAAAGGTTCTAAGTATACCAAGATTAAAAAGTTGATGAGGTTCATAACCAGTTATATCTGTATCATTAAGAGTAACACTTCCAGAATCAGGTTTTATCGAACCATTAATTATATTAAATAGAGTTGTTTTACCTGCACCATTAGGTCCAATAAGGGCAGTTATTGAAGATTTTTCAATTTTTAATGAAACATCTTTTATGGCTTGTATGCCACCAAAACTTTTGTAAAGACTATTTATACCAAGCATATGAAAGAACAAAAAAGGCTTAAGATTATATCTTAAGCCTTTTTAACTTTATCTATAACTAACTTTATTTGTTTTCTCATTATCAATGAGGATTTCAGCAAAGCTACCAGAAGACTCACCAGAACCAACAAGTTCTAGCGCTGTTGCTCCAACATAATCAATGTCTTTACCGGCTTTAATTAATTTTAATGCCTTTCCAAGTTCACCCGGATATATTTTTTCACCAGGCGCATTAGCGACATCCATAACACTTTTCTTAAAAACATTACTTACAGTGGATTTAGATTTTTCCATAGCTAACATAATTAAAGCTGCGGAATCGTATGATTCTGGTCCATAAGGTCCTGATTCAAAGCCTGCTTTCTTAGCTAATTCAGAATACTTTGCAGCGCCAGGACTATCTGTTCCAGGAACTGATCCTATTGATCCATTTAGATCAGGACCAATTGCTTTTGGTAACGAATCGCCAATCATACCGTCTGGTAAAAAGAATTTATCGAAAGCACCACTATCTAGGGATGTTTGTATTATTCCCTTTCCACCTTGATCTAAATAACCTGCGACAATCAGGATGTCACCACCTGCTTGTGCTAATGCAGCAACCTCTGCACTATAGTCAGCTTTACCATCTTCATGGGCTGCTGTTACAGTAATTTTACCTCCTCTTGAGATAAAATTCTTTTGAATACTTGCAGCCAGGCCTTTTCCATAATCATTGTTAGTATGTGATAGAGCAGCAGATTTAAAGCCTTTTTCTATTAATAAATCAGCAATCACTTCACCTTGTCTAGCATCGGATGGTGCGGTTCTAAAGAAAAGTCCGTTGTCAGGTTCAGTTGATAAAGCTGGTGAAGTTGCAGATGGAGATATCATAACTATTCCATTAGGCATAGCTACGTTTTTTAAAACTGCTGTAGTAACACCAGAGCAATCTGCGCCCATTATGGCGTTGACTTTATCAGAAGTTATTAATCTTTCGGCCGCAGCTTGGGCTGCCGCTGCATCAACACATGTAGAGTCTGCTCTGACACCGTCAATTTTACCATGCATGAAATTACCTGAATTATTTACTTCTTCAATGGCTAACTCTGCACTTTTGGCCATCACAGGTGCTAAAGATTCAATAGGACCTGTAAATCCTAAAATAATTCCAATTTTTACATTCTTTGCAAACGCTGGAAAAATAAGGAATATTGATAGCATAAATGAAATTAGAATTTTTTTCATAAACGTTTCCCCTTTTGTTTTAAAAATACAGTTTATTTTATAAAGAAATAATATTATTAAGCGAATCAAATTTTATGTTGTTATGTAAAATATCCTTTAGTAAGTTATTAACAGATTTACTTAAAAGAAAAGATGCCCACCGTATGTACTACAATATCCTAAAATTATTAAAAGAAGGTTTTAATGACAATAAAGGATGGAAAAAAACTTGGCAAAATCCAGAGATAAAGAAAAAATATGATGTAATTATTATAGGCGGTGGGGGACACGGACTAGCTACAGCTTTTTATTTAGCTAAAGAATTTAATATAAAAAACATAGCAGTACTTGAAAAAAAATGGATTGGTGGAGGAAACGTTGGACGAAATACTACTATAATTCGATCAAACTATTTACTAAATGAAAATGAAGCCTTTTATGAATTTTCTTTAAAATTATGGGAAACACTTGAAAAACAAATTAACTATAATGCAATGGTTAGTCAAAGAGGAGTTTTGAATGTTTTTCACTCTGATGCACAAAGGGACTCCTTTGTAAGACGAGGTAACTCTATGATAATTAATGGAGCAGATGCCGAGCTATATGATGTTAATAAAATCAAATCAATTTACCCCTTTTTAGATTATAACAACGCCAGATTTCCAATTAAAGGAGGATTATTCCAAAAAAGAGGTGGTACAGTCCGGCATGATGCAGTTGCATGGGGGTATGCTCATGGTGCAGACGAATTAGGTGTTGATATTATACAAAATTGTGAAGTTACAGGATTTAAGTTTAAGTCTGGAACGTGCGTTGGTGTAAAAACTAGTAAAGGTGATATTTTAGCAAATAAAATTGGTTGTGCAGTTGCAGGTTCTACTAGTGTATTAATGTCCAAAGCAAATATGAATCTTCCTTTAGAAAGTCATGTTTTACAAGCTTTTGTTAGTGAAAGTTTAAAACCTCTTATTCCAGGTGTAATTACTTTTGGGGCAGGGCATTTTTATATTTCACAATCTGATAAAGGTGGCTTAGTTTTTGGCGGCGACATAGATGGATATAACTCTTATGCTCAAAGAGGAGGGATGGATATGTTGGAAGATGTTTGTGAGGGTGGTTTAGCATTAATGCCTACAATAGGTAAGGCAAGACTTTTAAGAATGTGGGGAGGTATTATGGATATGAGTATGGATGGTTCTCCAATTATAGATAAAACTCACATTAAAGGATTATATTTGAATGCGGGTTGGTGTTATGGGGGCTTTAAAGCAACCCCAGCTTCTGGCTGGTGTTTTGCTCATTTACTTGCAAAAGGTGATTCTCATTCATTATCTGAAAACTTTCAATTAGATAGATTTAAAAATGGCTATATGATTGATGAAAAAGGTCAAGGAGCCCAGCCAAATTTACATTAAAGTAGACACTAATGATTATTGACCACCCACTTCTAGGTCCAAGGGATATAAGCGAATTTATCTATTTAGGTGACGCCACACTATTGAATAGGCCTAATTGGGATGATAAAAAAGCAGAAGATAATTTTTATAAATACTTATATCTCAGAGAAAATGTTGCAGGAATGCATAAAGAACTTTGGTTTCATCAACAAGGAGATAGGAGTTGGCTTGTGATTTCAAGAAATACTGTTACTCATGAAATTATAAAAGTTGAACTAGCAACTGAAATTAAAAAAAAATTGGAAAAGTCTAATGACTAGACTCACAAGAAATAAATCTAGTTTGATCAATACACATAAAACATTAAGTTTTGTGTTTGATGGAAAAAAATACAAAGGGTTTGAAGGTGATACTCTAGCATCAGCTCTACTAGCCAATGATGTTAAATTAATTGCCAGATCATTTAAGTACCACAGACCAAGGGGGATTATAACTTCGGGTTCTCATGAACCAAATGCCTTAGTTGAGATAACACGTGATAATTATAATGAACCTAATAGCAAGGCTACAACTGTAGAATTGTACGAAGGCTTAAAAGCTAAAAGTCAGAATTGCTGGCCTTCTTTAAAATTTGATATGATGTCAATAAATGACAAATTTTCAAACTTTATTGGAGCTGGATTCTATTATAAAACTTTTATGTGGCCCTCTTCTTTTTGGGAAAAAATTTATGAGCCATTAATAAGAAAAGCTGCTGGTCTAGGTAAACTATCAAGAAGCCAAAATAATGGAAATTCTGAAAAAGGCTTTTTACATTGTGATCTATTGATTATTGGCTCAGGACCCTCAGGATTAATTTCTGCTTATATTGCAGGTTTAGCTGGAATTAAAGTTATATTAATTGAAGAAGATTATATTTTCGGTGGTAGCCTCAACAATGAAATTTTCAAAATTTCTAATATGTCTGCTCAAGATTGGGTCCAGTCTATTTTAAAAGAGATTAGAAAACTTCCAAACGTTAGATGTATAAAAAACACCTCTGTAATAGGAATGTTTGACCATGGTATCTTTGGAGCTATTCAAAAATTAAAACAAAATAAAATAGAACAAATATTTTGGAAAATAATGTCTAAGAAAGCTTTACTTTGTTCAGGTTCACTTGAAAGGTTGATCCCTTTTCAAAATAATGATTTACCTGGAATTATGTTGTCTGGGTCAATACGTAGTTATTTAAATAGATGGGGCGTAAATAACTTTGGTAAAGTTTTATTATTTACAAACAATGATGATACTTATTTAACGGCATTAGATTTAATCTCAAGTGGAATAAATTTGATTGGAGTTGTTGATACAAGAGATAATCCTAAAATTTTCAATTCCAAAATCAAGGTTTATAAAAGTTCTCAAGTAGTTAACGCTAAAGGAAAGTTTTCTCTTAAAGGTGTCGATATAGTTAATCAAGAAGGTAAAATTACCCACTTAAAATGTGACTTTCTTGGTGTTTCAGGAGGTTGGAACCCAAATATTCATTTAAGTTGTCATACTGGGGTAAGGCCTGAATGGAATGAAAAAATACATGCATTTGTTGCTGGTAAAAAAAATATTTCAACACATTTAAAAACTGTTGGTTCGGCAAATGGAAAATTTTCATTAAATGAATGTGTCCTAGACGCTGAAAAACAAGTATTAGAAATACTGTCTGATTTAAAGATGAAACCTAAAAAATATAACCTCCCAAAAATTAAAGAGCAATCTTTTGAAATAGATCCATTCTGGTTTGTAAAAATTGGTTCTCAAAGAAAATGGGTGGATTTACAAAATGATGTGACTGTTAAAGATATCGAAATGGCTTATGCTGAGAATTTTAGATCAGTAGAACATTTAAAGAGATACACAACTTTAGGAATGGGAACAGATCAAGGTAAAACGTCTAATGTTACTGGGCTAGCCATTCTAGCCTCCTTATCAAACAAATCCATCCCAGATGTAGGAACTACAGTATTTAGACCACCATACGTTCCATTATCTATAGAGGCTTTAGTTGGTTCCTCAATTGGTAAAAATTTTAAGCCAACAAGATTAACTCCAACCCACAATTGGGCTAGAGATTATGGCGCTAGTTTTACTGAAACAGGATTGTGGCTAAGAGCTGAATGGTATTCTCAAAAAAATGAAAATCATTGGAGAATGAGTGTTGATCGAGAGGTGAATTCTGTCAGAAATTCAGTTGGATTTTGTGATGTTTCAACCTTAGGAAAAATTGATATTCAAGGAAAGGATGCCCTAGAATTTGTAAATAAAGTTTACTGTAATGGATTTGCAAAATTACCGGTTGGAAAAGTTAGATACGGCTTGATGCTTCGAGAAGATGGAATTGTTATGGATGATGGAACCACAGCCAGAATGACTGAAAATCATTTCATTATGACAACTACAACTGTCAACGCTGAGAGTGTTTATAGACATCTAGAATTTTGCCATCAATGTCTGTGGCCAGAGATGGACGTCCATCTAATTTCAACAACAGACGCTTGGGCACAAATAGCAATTGCAGGTCCAAATTCTAGAAAAATAATTTCTAAAATAGTTGATAAGCAATTTGATGTTTCTAACAAAAATTTCCCTTTTATGGCTTGTAAGGAAATAACAATTTGTGGAGGTGTTTTAGCAAGGCTATTTCGAATTTCTTTCTCGGGTGAATTAGCTTATGAATTATCTGTTCCAACTCAATATGCATCATCATTAGCTTCCTATCTTATGGAAATTGGAAAAGAAGAAAATATAATTCCTTATGGTACTGAAGCGCTTGGGGTAATGAGAATTGAAAAAGGACACGCTGCTGGAGCAGAATTAAATGGGACAATTTCTGCATTGAATTTAAATATGGGTAAAATGGTATCAAACAAAAAAGATAGTATTGGCATGATTCTATCAAAAAGAGAAGGTTTGAATACTTTAGACGGATTACGATTAGTCGGCTTGAAGCCTATTAAAGCCAATAATCAATTAATTTCTGGCTCACATTTGTTTGCATTAGACGATAAAATCAATCCTAAAAATGACCTTGGTTATATAACCTCTTCTTGTTATTCACCGACTTTAAAAAGCTATATTGCACTTGGATTTCTAAAGAATGGATGTAACCGTCATGGAGATAAAATAAAAATTAGCAACCCGATTTTAGGAAATGAAGCTTTTGCTGAGGTATGCAACCCTATTTTTGTAGATGCCAATGGAGAAAAATTACGTGCATAAAGTCTCTCCACTTTACCCAATAATATATTCTTCTGAAAATGTAATCGTTAAAAATGATTTAAAATTTAAGTTGGATAACACAAAAAAAATCTTTTCTTTAAATCAAAATGTTGGCCAATCAAAAAAATTTAATTCGACCTTTAAAAGTTATTTTTTATACGCGCCCCCTCCTGTTTCAAATGTTCATGAAAATAAAAAAACATTAGTTTTCTGGACAAGGAAAAATAGCTACTTCGTTTTGGGTGATATTAATGCTAAAAGTTTAATTTCTTCTTTTAACTCAATTGCATCTATAACTGATCAAACAGGTGGATGGGTTTGTTTTGGTATAAGTAGTAAACATTCTAAATCAATATTTGAAAAGCTTGTAACTTTTGATATTGACTCTTTTAAAGAAGGAGAAGTGACTAGAACTTCTATAAATAAAATTAACTGTTTTGTTTTATGTAAAGAAAAATATTTAAATTACACGATAATTTGTCCAATATCTTTTATGGAATCAATGAGAACGAGGCTGATAAGTTTGATTAACTTAATTGCATAGCGTTTGGTAAAAATAAGACAATGCCTGGAAATGCAATTAAAACACCCACGGTTATAACATCGGCTACAAAAAATGGTGCACAGCCTCTAAAAACATCTTGTACAGGGATATCTGGCCGGACTCCACTTACTACAAAACAGTTTAAACCAATTGGCGGTGTTATAAGGCAAAGCTCAGCCATTTTTACAACTATTATACCAAACCAGATAGGATCATATCCAAGAGCGATTACTGCTGGTTGTACTACAGGCAAAGTAAGGAGTAACATTCCTATAGCATCCATAAACATACCTAAGACGGCATAAACTAATAATATACATAGTAAAATAGTTAAAGGTGCATAATCTAATGAAGTTATCCAATTACTGAACGCATTTGGTAACCCAGCAAATCCTAAGAACCTTACATATACCAAAACACCCCATATTATTGAAAAAATCATTACTGTAAGCTTAGCTGTTTCATAAAGTGCAGCTTTCAGAGCACTAGCCTTCATTCCTTTTAAAATTGCGATAATAAAGACGACAAAAGCGCCTAAAGCCCCAGCCTCAGTAGGAGTGGCCCATCCAAAATACATAGAACCAAAAATAATAACTATAACTGAAAATATTGGAATTGTTGAAGGTAGCGAAACAATCTTTTCCTTAAACGAATATATCCTAGTTTTAGGCCCCATATCAGGTTTAAACGATACTATGCTGACAATAATCAAACCATAAATTATTGCTGAAACTATTCCGGGTAAAAATCCAGCAAGTAAAAGTTGTCCTACTGATTCCTCTACAATTATTGCATATATAACTAAAATAGCGCTAGGCGGTATTAAAGTTGCTAACGTTCCACCAGCAGCTACTACTCCAGCGGCAAGTTTTCTGTTATATCCTTCACGCAACATCTCAGGTATTGCAACTCGAGCAAAAACTGCAGCTGTAGCTGTACTTGCGCCTGAAACAGCAGCAAAGCCAGCAGTTGCAAATACTGTAGCTACTGCCAATCCTCCAGGGAGTCTTCCCAACCATCTTTTGGCAGCTTCAAAAAGAGATTTAGTTAATCCAGCATGAAAAGCTAAAAATCCAATTAAAATAAACATTGGTAAGATTGACAATGCATAAGTAACAGCTTTTGAATGTGGTATAGTTCCTGCCATGCCAAGACCTGCAAACATTGCTTTTTCAAGTCCTAGTTTTGTTGATAATATCCAGACTAAACCAGCTGTGCCAGCTAATGCACTAGCAAAGGCTACGCGCATTCCAAAAAAAATCATAAACATCATTATTGATGTAACTGTTATACCAATTTGAAGAGGATCCAATATTTAGTTCCTTACCTATTTTGTAGTTTCTATTTGAGATGCTTCTTGTTTTGCTTGGTTTTCCACATCTACTATTAAGGGAACTCCAATAGGCTGAAGCTTTGGATCTATAATTAATCTAACATACCCAGCAAATTGAACAATAAGCCGTAAAGTTAATGCTGCAAATGCAATTGGTATCATTAACTTTGATGGCCATGTTGGTAATTGTATATCAATTGTACTATCACCAATAGTCCAAGCTCTTTGAAAGTGTTTAAATGAGTAATATGTCAAAATACTTATAATTAATATGGTTGCAGCAGTTTGGATGGCTTCAGCTATCCACTTTGAACGGCCATTTAACATAGACAGAAATATTTCCATACGCACATGTCCGCCTAGTCGTTGACAATAGGCTATTCCAATAAAAGCAAAGATAGCAATTGATTGTTCAGCAAAGTCAATATAACCAGGAATTGGCATATTTAAGATTTTTCTACTCACTATTTGAACAGTTGCTGTGATCATTAATATGAAGATTGCTAGCGCAGAAAAACTGGTTAAAAAATCTTCAATTTTTTCAAGAAATTTATCAAAAGTATTTATCATATTTAACCATTACTAAAGAAGGATAAAAAAATTTATCCTTCTTTAATTATTATTTATTTACTAGCTTCTTTTGCAGTTTTAAGAACAAGATCAAGAAGTTCTTGTGCTGGTAAACCTACAGCATTTGCTTCTTTAATCCACTGATCCCATACTGGCTGAGCGGCGGCTTTTCTAAAAGCATCTAAATCAGAAGCAGAATATGTAATCTTTTTTATACCCTGTTTTTCTGCGACAGGTGTGTACTTATCAATTGAAGCTGAATAAGCTTTATCAAGTGCTGCATATCCTGCATCGACTGCATCTGTTAAAATTTTCTTATTTTTATCAGACAAGCTATTGTAAGCGTCAATATTAACAACTAAAGGACAATTCACAGAACCAGGTGATAGATTTGTTGTTCTCCATTTAGACACTTCATTAATTTTATATGAAAAGTGTGAGTAAAAAGCAAAAGCCGCAGCATCCACTGTTCCTGTTTCAATAGCCCTGTATGTCTCAGGGGCTGTTACTGTAGTTGGAACTGCTCCTATAACTTTCATTGCTTTACCTATTCCGCCAAGAGCTCTAACTCTCATACCTTTAAAGTCAGCAATTGTTCTAGGTTCTTTACCTCTGCCCATAAACTCATATTGTGGAAGAGCTGCAGACATTAGAAGTTTTGCATTCCACTTTTTCATTTCTTTTATAGTAGCAGGGTGACTGTAAACGGCTAAGTCAGCAGCCTTTTGGACATCTCCATTTGTAATAGGTAAAAATGGTAATTCTAGAACTGTAACTGCTTTGTTTTTATCAGCATGATATGAAGCACAAAATGTTGCAGCCTCAAATGCTCCGAGAGATATACCATCAAGGTTTTCTCTAGGCTTTGATAAAGTTCCACCATAGTTAATTTTAATTGTAAAATGTCCACCTGACTTATCAGCCACATATTTAGACACCGCTTCGATACCTTCGGTAAAAGCTCTTCTTTTACCCCATGTTGATAAGTTCCAATTAACATTTTTTCCATGACTAGCTGCTAAAGCTTCCTTGTTAATGCTGTCGACGGGTCCTCCAAAAATTAAACCTAACGACAACAGAGATAATAATGGTAGTGATTTCTTCATTTATTCCTCCGAAATAATATATTTAATGATAGTTTATAGATTCTAGTTATAATATAAAAGTCTTATATTAAATTAAATTAAGAACAAGTTAACTTGTTTAAACAAATTAGATATTAAAGTAAAAACAAATGGAACCAGGTAAGCCAGATTTTAACTATTTACCTTTTAAAGTTCATAATGAGGTTGTGTATCTAGCTGGTCAATTGGCAAAAGAAAGTGGTGCTGTAAGAAAAACAGGACGAGTTTTAAAAGAAATTACTGAACTTGAGGCCTCAAGACAAATAAAGATTTGTTCTCAACATGCTTTTAGTTGGTTACAAATTGCAGCTGAAAACAATAATAGTGAAATTGATTCTATTTTGGATCTTAAGGTTTATGTATCATGTGATAGGAGTTTTGAAGGTATTTCAAGATTAGCCGATAAAGCTTCTGAGGTTTTTATAGAAAAATTAGGAGAAAAAGGAAAGCATCCGCGGTCTGTTTTAGCTGTTTTAAGATTACCACAAAATGCACCTGTAATGATTGATCTTAGGGCATCAATTAAATTAAAATAAGGAAGAATAATGAGTAATGTTAGTAAAATCACATTAGAAGAAATTAAAATATTAGTTACTAAAGTTTTTCTTAAACAAGGGTGTAATACAGAAAACGCTAGCGCCTTAGCTAACACAATTGTAAAAGCAGAAGAAGATGGATCTAGTTCTCATGGTTTGTTTAGAGTTCCGGGCTATGTTGCTTCTTTGCAATCAGGTAAAGTTAATGGTCATGCTTCTCCAAAGATTAAACAAGTTTCTCCTGTAATATTAAAATGTGACGCCGATAACGGTTTTGCCTCTACTGCTCACGAGTTATCTTTACCTTACTTAGCTGATGCTGCAAAAAAAAATGGGATATCAGTTTTAAGTATAAGAGGGTGTTATCATTTTGCTGCTTTATGGCCAGAAACAGAATATTTGGCTAAACAAAATTTAGTTGGTTTTGCTTGTACAGCTTTTAAGCCATCTGTTGCTCCTGCAGGAGCTAAAGAAGCTTTTTTTGGAACCAACCCTATTTCAATGGCTTGGCCAAGAAGTAATAATGATCCAGTTGTCTTTGATATGGCAACAGCTACAATGGCTAAAGGTGAAGTAATGATTGCAGCAAGGGATGGTCATAGCCTTCCTGATGGAGTGGGCCTTGGAGAAAATGGAGAGCCCTCAAATGATCCTAAAGATATTTTAAAAGGGGTCTTGCTTCCTTTTGGAGGTTATAAAGGATCTGCAATTTCTATGATGGTTGAACTATTTGCGGCTGGTTTAACGGGAGATGTTTTTTCATACGAAGCCCAAGAAAATGATAATAATGACGGAGGTCCTCCTAGTGGAGGAGAGTTTATAATGGCTTTAAATCCAGAAATTATTGCTGATTCAAATTGGGAAAAACATTGTGAAGACTTTTTCCAAAAATTATTATCAATTGATGGTGTTAGGCTTCCTGGTTCGCGAAGACATAAAAAAAGATTAGAAGGCAATTATCGTTCTATTAATGAAGAATTGTTATTGAAAGTTAAATCTTATCTCTAAGTTTTCAAACTATCTTAGCCCTCATTTTTCTTAATTAGATTTAGATATTTTATAATTTCACCATACTTTTCATCTGGTAAATCTTTGTAGGTTGATCCAAATTTATTTTTAACTTTCAATGCCACATGAGCATATGGATTCCTTCCACTTGGGTGATTTGGATGATCGGGTAATTTATTAATTAAATAATCCCCAGTTGACTGAATTAATTTCCATAAATACTTTTTTTTAGCGTCATTCATTTCAAAAAATTTTCAAAAGAAATAAAGTAATTCCAGGAAATGAAAATAAAAGAATAACTCTGAAAATATCACTTATCAGGAATGGTAACACACCTTTAAACGTTTCAGAAATACTAACATCCCCAGCCATTTTATTTATTATAAATACATTTAATCCAACAGGTGGAGTGATCAATCCAACTTCAACAACTATCAAGGTTAATATTCCAAACCATATTGCCGTTTCTTCAGGTGTCATTCCAAATTCAAGTGTCATAATTAAAGGAAAAAACACAGGAATAGTTAACAGTATCATTGCCAAACTATCCATTAAACAACCTAAAAACAAATATAGTACCAGAATGCAAGCAACAATTAAAAAAGGAGAAAGATTGTTCTCTAAGGCTATTTCACCAAGTTGGTTTGGAAGCTGAGTTAATGCTATGAAAGAATTAAAAAACTCAGCACCTAATAACACTAAAAAGATCATTGCTGAAGTAATTGCCGTACTCTCAATTACCTCTACCAAGTCTCTAAACTTAAAGTTTTTGTTTAAAATGGCAATTAAACCTGTTCCACCTGCTCCAATTGCTCCCCCCTCTGTTGGGGTAAACCAGCCTAAATAGATTCCACCAATCATAACTAAGAAAATTAAAATTATTTGCCATATATTTTTAAATAACAAAAACCTTTCTTTCCATCCAACCCTATCTTTTGTAGGTCCAGAGTCTTTTACAAACCTTACATATAGTGCAATCGCTAAAATATAACCTAATGCTGCTAAAATGCCTGGAATAAAAGCTGCTAAAAACATTTTTGCAATGTTTTGTTCAGTTAGAATAGAATAAATTATTAAAATCACAGATGGAGGTATTAATATACCTAAAGTTCCTCCAGCAGCCAATGTTCCAGTACTTAGAGCTCCAGAATATCCTAGTCTTCTTAGTTCAGGAAGAGCAACTTTACCCATTGTCGCTGCAGTAGCTAGAGAAGATCCACAAATTGCGCCAAAACCTGCACATGCTCCGATTGCTGCCATTGCAACTCCACCTTTTCTATGGCCCAAGCAAGCACCTGTAAACCTAAAAAGTGCTTCGCTCATACCAGCTTTACCAGCAAAATTTCCCATTAGTAAAAAAAGAGGTATGACAGATAAAGAGTAATTTGAAAATAAATGCCATGCACTTGTTTTAACCTGTGACAAGATTGGCAGCCACCCGGCAATTAAGATAGTTCCAGTACAACCAACTATTAACATTGATAGGCCAATAGGTATGCGGAGAGCTAACATAGAAAATAATATTGGAAAAGCTAATATACCAAGTGTAAATTTATCCATAAAAACTAATTTCCTAATATATCGTAGACTTTTAAAATAAAAGTATAAAAGCAACAAATAGTTAGAAGGAAAAAAGATGCGATAACAGGTAAAAATGGTACCCAAACTGGAAATGCTAATAGCATAGTTTCCTCTTGGTAAACGTACATATCTCTTGCTCCTAAAATCATTCTTGAGCTAAAAAAAAGTGCCACAAATCCAAATAATAAAGAGCTAAAAGCATCTAAGAAATTAATTTTTTTTTTAGGTAATTTGGCTGTTATAAAGTCTACAATAACATTTCCGTTTTTAAGATGGCATAAAGGTAAAAATGATCCAATAGCAACGGCGCAAGCTATTTCAACTAATTCAAAATCACCTAAAATAGGGGATAAAAACACAACTCTGCCAAAAATAGAAAATATGCTGATTAGGGCAGCAATTAAAAGAATAAAACCTCCAAATATAGCAAAATATCTAGAGGTTTTATTTAAAATACGACCAAAACTATTATCTGGTTCAATTTTTAAAGTTATTAATTTTTTTATAAAACTCATTAAAAAGTTTTATAATGTTT
>ERZ802819.1106-NODE-1106-length-17105-cov-20.3915_pt1 | contig 17105 bp, 19 predicted proteins | sample MGYA00345647_ERZ802819 | MGnify/ENA primary metagenome ERZ802819 (study PRJEB30503, sample SAMEA104212355) | marine metagenome | biome: Westerlies Biome; feature: [SRF] surface water layer (ENVO:00010504) within the epipelagic zone...; material: water... | reverse complement strand
ATCGCTGCACTGAATTGCCTGGTTTTTCTTAAGACTTCTGAAGGGAATCCTTGGATGCTTTCAAGGTTTGGCTCAGCGTGACGGGACCCAGCGGATGTTCAGCGTGGGGATAGGGGGGGTGGTGATGCTCGTGATCCTGCTCACCGTGTTGATGGCTGTGTGCATGGCTATGAGCCCCAGGCGGGACACCATCGGGTTGGCAGGCCCCTGTGCATTCCAGCTCGCAGAGCGTGCAGCTTTCAGCCAATCCCTCGACGTGATGGTGGTGACTTTCTTGGGCCCGTCCTACATCCTGTTCAAAGCCCAGCACCTGGGCTCTGTACTTGCAGAGGGAGCAATTCATGGCGGTGTCTCCACGGAGCACCTCGTCCACCCGCTCTCGGAATGTGTCCACCACCATCGGGTGTTGGCCTAGGTAGCCGGCGGAGAGGAACTCCACATCGGGATAGTCGGCCGCCACCAGGTTTGTGTGCTGACGGATTCGACTCACAAGAACCCCAGAAAATAAAAAATAAGGAACGACAACGATGCGGCGGAACCCCAGTCGCACCACGTGTCGAAGACCTGGATCCACGAGGGGGAACGTCACTCCGGAATAGACGGTTTCACCCCAGCCAAAGCCAAAACCCTCGACCAACATCCGCGTCACTTTCGCCACATTGGAGTTGGCGTCGGGATCAGAGGATCCGCGCCCAACGACCACGAGCAATGTTTCGGAGACGGGAATGTCGTTGGATGCGCGGTCTAAAGCTTCTTGGACCCTGGCCCCTGCTGCAGCCACCATCAATCGATCGACGCCTAATTCGCGGCCGTAGTCGATGGGAAGGCCCGTTTCCGCTGTGTAGGTATTCAGAACGGAGGGAATGTCGTTCTTGGCATGCCCTGCTGCAAACAACATGGCGGGGATGGCCAACACTTTGGTGACGCCCTGTTGGCGGAGTGATTCCAATCCTTCCCTCAAAATCGGTTGGGCAAACTCCAAGTAGCCGTGCTCTACAGGCATGGGATCCAGCTTGGGCCGAAGTTGTTCGACCATTTGCGCAAATTCTTCAACGGCAAGCCGGTTGCGGCTGCCGTGGCCACAGATCAGAACCCCAAGGCGTTCAACGGATGGTTCTGCTTGGAAGTCGGCCAAGGCGTTCGTTTCGCTATACGAATGGCTAGACCCTATTCGGCGTGCAGCAATGGATCAGGCTCCCCTCGATCTATTCAATCCGCAGGCTCAAGATGCTGGCTCTCTGGGAGTCTTGTGCCCGTCTCAGACTGAGTTGCCCGATTTGCTTCAAGGCTGGTCCGGGCCGCGGCCCTTGCGGGTCTGCAGTGGTGGGACCAGCTCAATGGCAGCAGCCCCTAACCAATGCACGCTTGATCTGCGACCGCAATTGAATCGGATCGCCTGGCAGAGCTCCGATCATTCCGTCTGGGTTGGTGGTGGTTGTCGGATGGGGGATGTGCTTCAAGCCCTGCTTCCCCATGGTCAATCCATCGCAACCGGTTTGTCTGGTTTGCCCGGACTTGGCTATGTCTTGACCGGCGGAATGGGTCCCCGCAGCCGTGCGCTGGGTTTGGCCATTGACCACCTCCTTGAAATCCGTGGGGTGTGGGGACATGGGGAGGAATTTTCGCTTCGGCGCCACCACGATGGCGATACACCCGAGTGGAGAGCTCTTTGTGGTGCTGCGCCGTTTCTGGCTGTCGTTACGGAGGTGCGTCTGCTTACCCATCCGCTGATTCCGCTGTGGGTTCAGCAGTGCCATGGTCCATCCGATGCCCTCCCCGATTGGATCAAAGAGGCTGAAGCATCGGATCCATCCATCAGCCTCCAGTGGCATTGGGGGGATGCTGACCGGGTGGACATCTTGCGGGTGTACGACCAAGACCCTGGCCTTCCAGGACTTGAGTGCATCGACGGTTTGCATCAATTGCCCGCCTTGGTGCTTCCCCGTCCCGGAGCGGATCGTGTGCACTCTGAGGTGGTGGGTTTGTTGGGGCCAGCACGGGCCGCTGATTGGAACGATTGCCTGCCTCTTCTTCGGGATTGCATGCGTCGCCGTCCCCACCCGTCATGCAGCCTGTCGGGCCAGCAATTGGGCGGTGCCACCTCCCTGGTGCCCAGTGATCTCAGCTCGTTCCACCACCGTGACGCTGTTTGGAAGCCTTGGATTACGGCGGGTTGGGTCGCTGGTGATCTAGCGATGCGTCAACGCAGCCTGCAGTGGCTCGAGGAGCTTTGGCATGTGTTGCAACCGCTCTGCCCGGGTGTTCATCTGGCTCAACTCCACGACCATCTTCCATTTCATCAACGTGAACTTGAGCAAGCTTTTGGCGGATGGCTGCCTGGCTTGAAACGTCTTAAGCAGAAGTACGACCCCGCTGGCAACCTGCCGACGCTCTGATCTACGGTCGCGGCAGCCTACGGCGTTGGTCATGGCCAATCGATCCAGTTCCACTCTGGTGAATCAGTGGTTCTCTAATCCCAGTAAGGACCTGCTTTCAGGCCTGGTCGTCGCTTTCGCGATGATTCCAGAAGCGATTGCGTTCTCTGGAATTGCTGGGGTTGATCCCAAGGTCGGACTTTTTGGTGCCTTTTGTCTGTCCCTAACGATTGCGGTCGTCGGCGGACGGATGGCCATGATTACGTCCGCGACCGGATCAACAGCCTTGTTAATGACTGGCCTTGTGGCCAGTGGTGAAGGTATTGGCCCAGGTTTGGGGGTGAAATATTTGTTGGTGGCTGGTCTCGTAACCGGGGTCCTCCAGATTCTCTGGGGTTACATGCGATTGGCCGATCAGATGCGCTTTGTTCCCCAGGGGGTCCTCAGCGGATTTGTGAATGCCTTGGCTTTGCTGATTTTTCAAGCGCAGCTTCCCCAACTTGGTTTTGGCGGTGGGCATGGTGAGGGAGGTGACCATGCGGCGGGTTTGTTGTTGCCCCATGGCGGCCAGGTGCCGGTGGTGTGGGCTTTGGTGGTGTTGGGGCTCGTGATCATTTATGGATTGCCACGGCTGACGCGGGCTGTTCCCTCTCAGCTGGTGGCGATCGTTGTTCTCACGGCCATCAGCATTGGGTTCCACTTCGACATCCCGACGGTCAGCAGCCTCGGCAATCTTCCGGATGGCTTGCCCAGCTTTGGCATTCCCTTCGGACGAGGCAATGGAGGTGTGCCCTTCAACCTTGAAACCCTCGGTTTGGTCTTGCCAACCGCTTTGGCCATCTCCCTAGTGGGCTTGATGGAAAGCTTTCTCACCCAAGACATTCTTGACGATAAAACCGATTCACCCTCCAACAAAAATGTTGAAGCCCGCGGTCAAGGCATCGCCAACATCGTGTCTTCGCTTTTTGGCGGTATGGCTGGCTGCGCCTTGGTTGGTCAATCGGTGATGAACATCGACAACGGCGGCAGAACCCGCCTTTCGACACTGTTCTCGGGCGTCAGTCTGTTGGCCATGATCCTCTTGGCAGGCTCCTGGCTGAAGCAGATTCCAATGGCTGCTTTGGTCGCCGTGATGATCAGCATCGCGGTGAGTACTGCCGATATCAATGGCCTGCGCAATGTGCGTCGGATTCCAAAGAGCGACACCTCCGTGATGCTGATGACGTTTGCCGTCACCATGCTCACGACGCCGCACAACTTGGCGCTTGGCGTGTTGGCCGGTGTTGCCTTGGCCGGCATTTTGTTCAGCCGCAAAGTTGCCAAGGTGATCCGGGTGGAATCGGATCAGATCAGTGCTCAAGAACGCCACTACCGGGTGATCGGTCAGTTGTTTTTTGTCAGCACGATCTATTTCGTCCAAGGATTTGATCTGCATGATCATCCCGAGCGGATCAGCATCGACCTCTCGCAGGCCCATATCTGGGATCAAAGTGGTGTAGCGGCCCTGGATCAAGTGATCCGCAAGTTACGCCTCGGTGGCTCAGAGGTCACCGTTGTGGGATTGAATCAAGAATCCCTTGATTTGTTTGAAAGGATTGGAGGGCAAGAGTCATCCCATGCTTAAGGTTTTAAGGCTGTTTTCTGCAGCATGCTGATGCACATGTTGAGGTCGTTATTCATCGCGACCAAGCGTTGATTGATTTGTTGATTATTCGGTGCAGTGTTCACATAATTCGCGGTGACGTCCGCACCAATACCGAGCAGTAAGCAAAGCGTTTCGATATCACCGTGATCCTGAGCGCGTTCCTTTGCTCCCTCGAGCAAGACGCCTAGAAGGGCCATTTTGTTGTTGTAATTGTTTCGATCTTCTTGCCCCCATGCATGGGCTGGTGTTGTCAAGCCCAGTCCGATGAACCCAGCTAGCAGCCAGCAGCGCAGTTTCATGTTGGGGGCTGTCAGCTCCCAGAAGGTACCGGTGTTTTGGGTTGTTGCCTGAAGATCTGGGACAATCCGATCCGATCCGTCCCATCAACGATGTCCCGACCCATCTCTAGTCGTCTGATTGGTGCCGTCGGCGGTTTGATTGGTTTGATCAGTGGATGCGCCACCCTGAGTGATGGCACGAGTTCCAGATTGGATTTAGTGCAGTCGAGGGGTGAGTTGTTGTGCGGCGTGAGTGGAAAGATCCCTGGCTTCAGTTTTTTAAGTCCTGAAGGGCGATACGCCGGCTTGGATGTAGACATTTGCAAGGCGATGGCCGCGGCTTTTGTTGGCGATAGCGCCAAGGTTCAATACCGTCCCCTTACCGCGCCGGAGCGATTCACAGCATTGCGGTCTGGGGAGATCGATCTTCTCTCACGCAACACGACCCATACCCTCAGCCGTGATGCTGCCGGGGGTAATGGACTCAGCTTTGCCCCCACGGTGTTTCACGATGGGCAGGGATTGATGGTGTCAGTCGGGAGTGGCGTTCGTTCGATGGCTGATCTGAGTGGCAAAGCCATTTGCGTCGGATCGGGAACCACCACGGAACAGAACTTGAATGATGCGTTTGCAGCGCAGGGTCTTCCCTACACCCCGATCAAATACCAAGACTTAAACCAAGTGGTGGGAGGTTATTTGCAAGGTCGTTGTGCCGCGATGACCTCCGATCGTTCACAGCTGGCTTCCGCTCGTTCTGGATTTAAAGACCCTCAACAACACGTGATTTTGGAGGACCGGTTAAGTAAGGAACCCCTCGCTCCAGCCGTCGTTGGGGGTGATCAGCGGATGGCGGATGCCACCAATTGGGTGGTGTATGCCTTGATCGAAGCGGAGGAGCGTGGCATTACCCAAGCCAACCTCGACGATGTTTTGGAACGGGCGGTTGCGGATCCATCGCAGGCCGCGTTGCGTCGTTTCCTGGGGGTGGATGGAGGCCTCGGAGCGAAACTCGGTTTGCCGGACGACTTCGTGGTTCAGGTGATTCGGGCGACTGGGAACTATGGCGAGATCTACAACCGTCATCTCGGCCCCGGGAGTGCCGTCACCATCCCCAGGGGTCCCAATCGTCTGGGTGGTGAAGGTGGTTTGATGATTTCTCCGCCGTTCACTTGATGCCCCAGATGTTTCGTCAAGGACGCTTCTGGGTTCAGCTTTGCGTTGTTGTTGCCCTGATCGCGTTTGCCGGTCTGTTGATCAACAACATCACCGTAAATTTGATTCGCACCGGCCTGGGACTTGATTTCGGTTGGCTATGGCGTCCCGCGGGTTTCGCCCTTGCAGAGACTGCGCTGCCCTATGCCCCAACCGACAGCTATGCCTGGGCCCTGACCGTTGGTTGGTTGAACAGCATCAAGGTGATTTTGATGGGGTTGTTGCTGGCCACCACGCTTGGGGTGGCAGCTGGAGCTGCCCGGAGCAGTCGCAATCGCTTGTTGCGCAGTCTGTCCGGTGGCTATGTGGCGTTGATTCGCCAAGTGCCGCTGTTGCTGCAGTTGCTCTTTTGGTATTTCGTGGCCTTTTTGGGGTTGCCAGACACTCCCGTGGGTGGATTGATCCACTTCTCCAACCAGGGCATACGCCTTCTGGGGCTGAATCTCAGCGTGGAGTTTTGCTCGGTGCTTACGGGGTTGGTGGTGTTCACAGGAGCTTCGATCGCCGAAATTGTTCGTGGCGGTATCAATGCGGTATCCCGTGGCCAGTGGGAAGCCTTTCGAAGTCTTGGTTTGTCGGAGGGTTTGGGTCTCCGCCGGATCGTCTTGCCCCAGGCCTTACCGGCGATTCTTCCGGCGCTCACCAGTCAATATCTCAACCTTGCGAAGAACAGCACGCTTGCGATTGCGGTGGGTTATGCCGATCTCTATGCGGTGAGTGATACAACCATCACGCAAACGGGCCGTGCCATTGAAGGTTTTCTGTTGTTGTTGCTCAGCTTCTTGTTGCTGAATTTGATCCTCAGTGGCGGTATGGCCTTGATGAATCGGGTGGTGCTGGGTCGTTTGCAGAGGAGTCGCTGATGAACCGTTGGTTGGATCGTTGGCTCACTTTGCTTCTGTTGGCGTTGATCGGTTGGGCGGGTTGGTCTTGCCTGCACTGGTTATGGCGTGGGGCCGACTGGACGGTTGTGATGACCAACTTGCCGCTCTATGCGGTGGGCAGTTATCCGGAAGCTGAGCGTTGGCGGCCCTTGCTTTGCATTGCTGCTGTTGTTGTTCTGATCGCGATCACCCTGTTCGGACCGCGGCAAGGCGGTTGGCGCCGCGCCATCCCACTGCTTTGGAGTGGGATGGCTCCCCTTGGCCTCTGGCTTCTTGCTGGGGGGCTTGGCCTTGCGCCTGTGGGAACGCAGAGTTGGGGTGGTTTCAGCCTCACGCTGTTGCTCACGGCTGGCAGCGGCATGTTGGCGTTGCCGCTTGGGGTCTTGTTGGCGCTAGGTCGTCGCAGTGATCTTCCCGTGCTGAGGGGCAGCAGCACGGCTTACATCGAGCTGATGCGGGCAGTGCCGCTGATCGCTGTGTTGTTTTTTGGTCAGCTGTTGATTCCCTTGTTCCTTCCTCCCGGCGTTGAGCTCAACCGTGTGCTGCGGGCTGTGCTTGCCTTTGCCCTGTTTGCAGCGGCTTACATCGCTGAAGATGTACGCGGCGGTCTTCAAGCGATTCCACCCACCCAGCGGGAGGCGGCGATGGTGCTGGGGCTCTCACCGCGACAAACCCTGCAGCTTGTGGTGTTGCCCCAAGCCTTTCGTGTTGCGTTGCCTTCTCTGACCAATCAAGCGGTGGGCTTGCTTCAAAACACAAGCCTGATGGCGATTTTGGGATTGGTGGAACTGTTGGGGATCAGCCGCAGTCTGTTGGCGAATCCAGCCTTCATTGGTCGTTATCTCGAGGTGTACATCTGGCTTGCTGCGGTTTACTGGCTGGCGTGCACGGCGATGGCTCTGCTGGCCCGTCACCTTGAGATCCAGCTCGACCCCGTCCGTTCTGCCCGATGACGATCGCTATTCGTGCCACTGATCTGGTGAAGAGCTATTCCCCGGGGCTGCGGGCTCTCGATGGGGTGTCGCTGGATGTGACCAGTGGCGAGGTGTTGGTGGTGATGGGACCCTCCGGGTCGGGCAAGAGCACCTTGATTCGCACCTTCAACGGATTGGAAACGCTGGATAGCGGCGAACTGGATGTACTTGGTGTGCGCTTGGATGCCGCCCATGAGGAACGCCAAGTGCGGGCGATACGCGAGCGGGTGGGGATGGTGTTTCAACAGTTCAACCTGTTCCCCCACCTCTCGATTCTCGACAACATCACCCTGGCTCCCATCAAGGTGCAGAAGCGTGCCAAGGCCGCGGCGGAGCAGCGCGCGATTGAGCTGCTCGATCAGATGGGAATCCGCGAGCAAGCGCGCAAATATCCGGCCCAGCTCAGTGGTGGCCAGCAGCAGCGCGTTGCGATTGCGCGGGCTCTGGCGTTGGATCCAGAGGTGATGCTTTTTGATGAGCCCACCAGTGCGTTGGATCCAGAGCGGGTGAAGGAGGTGCTGGATGCGATGCGTCAGTTGGCGCAAGGTGGGATGACGATGGTGGTGGTGACCCACGAGCTTGGCTTTGCGCGCGAGGTGGCCGACCGGGTGATGTTCATGGATCAGGGACAAGTGGTCGAAACGTCAGACCCGCAGACCTTTTTCAGCAATGCCCGGGAAGAACGCAGTCGGCGTTTTCTCAGCCAGATGATGTGATCGTGTACTCGATTTTCTCGTCGTCCGAGCAGCAAAAATCTCTGTAATAACGCTCCAGTTCGTCGTAAGCCGCGTCGTAGCTCTCGAACGTGAGGGCCGTCACCTTGTCGGAACGGCCATCACTTCGCACCAGTACGTAGGAGTTGTTGGGCCTTCGGGCCTCAGGCATCACACAGGGGAAGTCGTTGTAGTGCCCGTTCGACCGCGGTGATTTCGCGTTCTGTTTCCAGCCAGCTTTCGTTCTCGACGGGTAGCGATTCCACCTGCTCGGCGAGCACCGTCATCAGGTGTTCGAATCGTCGTTGGAGAGTTTTGCGAAGCATGCGTCTCTTGTGGACGATTGCCACCCTGGCACATCGCGGGGCGCCTCCTAAGTTTTTGAAGTGTTCCTGCGGCGTGCGTTCTGCGGTTCCTGCTTGAGCTGCTTCCGTGCTTGCTGATCGGTTTTTGGATCGGTGGGCAGCATCCGAATTTGGCTGGTCGCTTCGCTGTGCCGCTGGTGCGCTTCGGCGTTCCGATCAGTGTGATGGGGCTGCTGTTGAAAAGCGGCCTCCATGGTGATGTGTTGCAAGCCGCGGGCCTTGCCGTGTTGGCGGTGTCCACGGTGTTGCTGGTGGGTGGCTTGCGATCCAAGGCGCTAGGGCTTGTCACCCCTTCGCTGTTGCTGGGGAGCTGTATTGGTAATACGGCCTACTTCGGTGTGCCCCTGGCGTTGGCTTTTTTGCCGCCCGAGGCCCTCACGATCACCATTGGCTACGACCTGGGCGCAACATTGCTCACCTGGAGTGTTGGTCCCCAACTGCTTGGTGCTGCTGCCGCCAGTCGATGGCTCGCCCTGCGTCAGTTGCTCGTCAGCATGGGCCGTAGTCCGGCGACGCGCGGACTCATCGGTGCCTTGCTGATTCAGCTGACGCCCTGGAGAGCTGCCATCACGGAAGGCCTCTGGTGGCCATCCCGGATCGTGATTGTGCTGGCGTTAATGGTGGTTGGGATGCGTCTTGGCAGCCTGACGCGGCAAGGAAAACCCCCTTCCTTAATCGGGGCGGGCCTTGGCCCAGCTTTGCTGGTCAAGCTTTTGCTTTATCCCCTGCTGCTGTTGTTGCTGGGTGTGTTGTTTGGCTTGGATCCATTGATGGTTCAGGCCCTCGCGCTGCAAGGAGCGGCACCAACAGCGATTTCAATATTGCTGATTGCGGAATCGGTTGGACGCGATCAGGAGCGGGCGGCTGCGCTGGTGTTTTGGAGCACCGTTCTCGCGGTTCTGACAGCTCCTATATGGGGTTTGGCATTGAAGGTTTTGCTTTGAGTTTTTCGTTTGCCATTACCCCTGTAGGAAATGGCGAAAGGTGAGATTGATTCGCATCGTTTTCACTTTGCGGCGTTGGGGCACGCTGTGCATCCAAAGCCCTTGGCAGCCGGGATGCATGATTAATAAATCACCGTCAGCCAGTGGGATCGCTGCTCGCTTGGTTTGATCGTTGCGATGTCTGAACAGAAAGTCTCGCGTTGATCCCAGCGAGAGCGACGCAATCGGTTGTGTCTGGTCGATTTCCGGTTCGTCATCGGCATGCCAGCCCATGCGGTCGTCGCCATCGCGGTAAAGATTGAGAAGGCATCCGTTGAACTCAGCCCAAGCGGAGTGATTGACCTGTTCGAGTAACGGGAGGAACCATTCCGGCCAACCCTCCCCAACGTGGATGGCACCGCTGTAGCGGTACTGCAGGCCCTGTTCAGCTACAAAAACGGTCTTGCGCGGCACGCGGTGGTACTTGCCAAACACCTGCACGAGCGGCTGCTCCCAGGAGATGTTGTGCTCAAGCAGTTGCTGCCACCGTTGGCCCTCGTCTGTAGACAGCCAGCCGGGGAGGAGCGACCAATCGGTTGGTTGATCCGTGCTGATCACTGGGTCCATTCGTGACGTCGGATGACAAGCCCATCGTTCGACGGGAACCTTCTCATACATTCGTATCTATGGGAGCACGCATCAGCCAGGACGAATTTCTCAAACGAGCCGAGCAGCGTTTTGGCGATCAGTACAACTATGAAGGGATGAATTGGCGGAGTTATAAAAGCCCCGTCAAAATTCGCTGTACGCACCACCCTGTGCAGGACATCAGCATCACCCCTGAGAAGCATTTGCAAACCCTGGGGGGCTGCCGTCACTGTCTGAGAGAACGGCGGGTGGCGTCGTTGGAACGGGAGTTGAATCGCAAATCGGCGGAACGCCCCACTAACAACCAGGTGGTGAACCAGGTGGTCAAGCCGGTTGCCAAGATCTCATCGAAAACCGTGTCTAAAACCGTTGCCAAAAACGCTTTGGTTGATCCGTCTCCATCCAGGTTGAGCACTCCGAAGCCCTAGCCGCTTCTAAGGCGCCATCGACACGCGCTGATAGCAGAACCACAGCCACTGTTGAAACAGGAGATTGCGATGCGAACGCCAGAGTGTTTGTCTGTGATCTGGATCGAAATTTTCAGGGGGTGGCACATCGCCGCGCACTTTGTCTCGTTCCATCTCTCCGATGATTCGGCCAACGTTGTATTCGGGGTGGCCGAGGTGCATCAGTTGCCGTTGGTCCGGCGTTTCGAAAATTGTGTATCCCACCTTTTCTCCATGGGCCAACAGGCGAAGACGTCCTTGGCGTTGCGCTGATTCCATCGCTGAATCCAGCAGACCCGCATGGCGGCTCTGCGGGCAAAGAAACTTGTCATCTTGGGTGCCCATCAGCGGGTGTCCTGGAACCAGGCTGCGCATCGGATAAATCCCAAAGAGTTTCCTCTCGAACGAGATCTTGTCGACTCCTGCCATGTAGGCCAGGGCAAATCCCGCCCAGCACAATCCCAGGGTGCTTGCACAACTTTGGCGAGCTTCTTCGATGAGTTTTGTGAGTTCTTTCCAGTAGCGCACGTGTTCAAACGGCAGATGCTCCACGGGGGCTCCGGTAATGATCAATCCATCCAAAGGCCCTTGGGATCGAGCTTCATCCCAAGAGACATACAGCTGATTGAGGTGATCCTGGTCCCAGCTTTTATAGGCATGGGAGTTCAAGCGAATCCAGATTGGTTCGATCTGGAGTACAGATAACCCCAAGGGATGCAGCAAATTAAATTCATACTGCTTCCCCAGCGGCATGATGTTGAGGATGCCAATGCGCAGCGGTCGGATGTCCTGAAGTTCCGCCTGTTTGGCTTCAATCCAGGAAATCCGGTTGCGTTCAACCGCCGAGATTTTGTGATAACTCCGAGGAAGAATGAGCGCCATAGATCCTTAATCGACGCTCAATTCAGGCTCGCCAGGGCCTGTTCGAAATCGTCCTTGATGTCATCAATGTGCTCAATGCCAACCGACACCCGCACCATGGTGGGGGTCACACCCGCTGACGCTTGTTCGTCTTCGCTCAGTTGTTGGTGGGTGGTGGAGGCTGGATGGATCACGAGGGTTTTGGCATCCCCAACGTTGGCTAGATGGCTTGCGAGTTTGAGGCTATTGATGAATCGCACCGCATCGTCGAACCCCCCTTTCAGCGAGAACATCAACATGCAGCCCATGCCGCGACCGGTGAGGTATTTCTTCGCTGCTGCGTGATATGGGTCGCCGGGCAGACCGGGGTAACTCACATGGGCCACGTTGGGGTGGCCATCGAGCCAGGTGGCCATTTCCATGGCGTTCTCGGTGTGGCGCTCAACGCGCAGACTCAGGGTTTCGAGACCTTGCAGCAGCATGAAACTGTTGAAAGGGCTGATCGCTGGACCCCAGTCACGAAGACACTCCACTCGGGCCCTCAAGGCAAAGGCGATGTTGCGCTCGTCTGGTAACCCGAGCATCTTGCAAATATCACTGCCGAAACCGAAGGCATCCCAGTGCACCAAGCCGTGATAGGCCGCACTCGGCTCACTCATCAACGGGAATTTTCCGTTACCCCAGTTGAAGGTGCCGGCGTCAACGATGACTCCACCCAGGCTGGTGCCATGGCCACCAATCCACTTCGTGGCGCTTTCCACAACCACGTCGGCCCCATGTTCAATCGGCCGTAGCAAGGCACCTGCGGCGCCCAGGGTGTTGTCCACAATTAGTGGAATCCCCCGCTCTTTAGCGAGTGCCGACAAACCCTCGAAATCAGGGATGTTGAAACGGGGGTTACCCATCGCTTCGACATACAGCGCCTTGGTGTTGTCATCAATTTGCGCAGCGAAACTGGCCACGTCGTCACCGTCGGCAAAACGAACGTTGATGCCTAAACGGGGAAATTGAACTTTGAACTGGTTGTAGGTGCCGCCATACAGATAGGAGGTGGAAACAAAGTTGTCTCCCGCTTGCATGCAGTTGGTGATGGCCAGGAATTGCGCCGATTGGCCTGATGCTGTGGCGACCGCTGCGACACCGCCTTCGAGGGCAGCCACTCGCTTCTCGAAGACATCCGTCGTGGGATTCATCAAACGGGTGTAGATATTCCCGAATTCCTTGAGCCCAAACAGGTTGGCTCCATGTTCTGCGTCGTTGAAAACGTAAGAACTGGTTTGATAAATGGGCACTGCCCTGGAGTTGGTCGCACTGTCAGGCGACTGGCCGGCGTGGAGCTGAAGGGTCTCAAAACGCTGGGACATCAGACCAGATCAATCAAGCTTTGATTTAGTTCTAGTCGTCTCTACGCATCTGGCAGCTCTGGTTTGTCGGTTTCTGCCAAGGAGGGGAATGTGGTGCGAATCAGGGTGTGGATTTCGCGGTGTGCCTCGCGCCGGAATCCCTCGATTCCATCGGCGCTCAAGATTGGGTAGGTGCGATCGCTGGCATCAACGTCGCGCAGATGTTTCCAGCGATTGCTCTCTTTTTCCTTCAGTGCCGTCAGCGCGGCTTGGAAGTCGTAAGCCTTTGTGGTTCCAAGGGCAGCTGCTTGGGAGGCCAGAGTTTCACGGACGGGACCAAGCGCTTTGGCCTTGAGGGTGTCCGGTAAACCGAGCACCGGCTCGTAGTGATCGAGGATGCGCAGCTCGGTCTCCAACAGCACAGGCCAGGCACCTTTGTCTCCATCGTTGAGTCCCATCTCCGCTTCAGCAGCAGCCATGGCATCGCATTGGAATCGGAGCCAGCTGTAGTAGCTCTTGTCCTTCAAGGACTTTTTGGCTGCAGCCCGTCCGGACAGAATTTTAGGGAGTGCGTTTTCCGCTTTCCGTAGAAACAAGCGATCTTCCCGCTCGAGATTCATGGCTCCCCAGCGCTGGCGATATTCCCAGAGCTCGACATATCGGACAACCTCGGCCTCTGACCAGCCGAGGCCCTTCAGTTCATCGCCACGGTGAGAAGTTTCCTTGGGCACCCGTTGCACGCATCACGCCTTCAATCAGGGTAGGTGTTGATGCTCAATTTGCTGGAGGCCGACTGGTCGGATGGGATTTGAGGTAGTCCTTCACAGTGATCGGCTCGGCTTGGTTGTAGCCCACGGGCAGCCATAGGTCGCCATCGGCGGCGTTGAAGTGGATTTCCCAGTGATAGAGGCCGTTGTAGGCCAGTGGATCCTCCCGTATCAATGAGGCGTAAAGCAGAACGGCACGTCCGTAGTAATCACTGTTGTTGTACCCCCACAACCCTTGGCGAATATCCCTGAGCCCACCGCGTCTCACCAAATAACGGGCTGCAGCTTGAATTGCATCGTGGGGATCGCGGATGTTGCCTTCTCCGATCCCTGCTTCCGCCCAGGTGGTGGGTAAGAACTGCATGGGGCCTTGCGCATTGGCCACTGAAATGCCATCGATGCGTCCCATGCCGGTTTCAACCAAATTCACTGCGGCCAGAACCTCCCACTCAATGCCTGTGGCGGCCTCGGCTTTGCGGTAGTAGGCCAGCAGGTTTTCCGCCGGTTCTGGAGCAATGATTCGCCAGGCGGGTAAAACCGTTGGGCGGCGAGTCCGACCCATCCGTAAAAATTCGCCCCGAGCGGCCAAATGCCGCTCAGCCACACTGCGCCATTGAGCGGGGAGTGCCGCAAGCACTTCTGAAGACAGGGTTGGCTTGGCGGAGAGAACCCGATAGATCACCTGTTGTTGATGCCCCAGATCGGGGAGGGATGCTTCAGGGGTTGTTGGGTCCCTTAAGGCGGTCTCAACCGTGTTGAGCAGTGCAGCAATCTTTTGGGGATGGGAGGGAACCCGCGGGTAGCTGCGAACCTTCGCGATCGTGGGTTGCTTGGCCTTGGCGGCTGGACTCTCTGGCGAGCCGCCTGGCGAGGGAAGCGCCACTGTTTTGGGTTGTTTTATCCCCACCAATGCCAGCGTCGTGGCGGCAGCCACAAAGGCAATCAGAGCAGAACGGCTCCGCATCTCGTCGTCTAATGGGCAGTGGCGTGACCCTACGGCCCACTCAGCCCTTAAGGAAGGTGCTTCGGTTGTGAAAATCAGCTTTTGCCTGGTGGCGATGGGCCCAGTGACTTAACCCTGCATCTCCATGGTCGATCACGGCAGAGAGGTTCACCTCTGGACACACCCCAGCAGACCACCAGGGCGCTAAGGGAAGACGAACGTCCACGCGAAGGTGATGGTGCAAGCGTTGGATCCCAATCTCTGGGTCTTGCTTCAGCATCTGCGGTTGCTGGCCACTGCGATAGCTCTCGAAGCTGTAGACCGCCCAATCGCCATTGGGGGAAAGATTGATCTCCCAGTAACGGCTTTGATTCGGCAAGGCCAAAAATGCTTCAAAACAGGTGGCTTTCCAGAGCCCATCTCGACGGGTCCCGTGTTGGGGGCCGTCATCTAGGGGGGAGGGAAGCACCAGCGTCGAGAGACCGGGAGGCGCTAACGCAAGCAGTCCATAGCTGAGCTCCAGCCAACCATTGCTGTTCCAAACGAGCGCTGCACTGACTTGAATATCACTGGGAATGGAACGCTCGAAGGGGGTCAAGCGCGCCACCTGACGCAGCATGACGGCGGGGCGAGGCATCTCTTTTAGTTCACGGGTCGATCGCTGAGGCGTTGGATGAGGCGTTGGAGCGCCGGCATCTGATTCTCGATGTCTTGCACAAGCTTGAACTGAACAGCGGCGCGTTGAAGATTGTGGCTTGGTCGATCTGTTTTGAAATAAACGTTCCCTTCAAGATGATCTGTAAGGAAGCGCAGTCCGAGTTCCAGGGGGATCAAACGAATGCAGTCTGGTAGGTAATGAAGATCCCATTCACTCAGAAAGCCGCGCGCAACATTGATATACCCCTCCAGCATCGCTTCACAGAGATTTAAGTCAAAACCAACGCTCTCTAGATCGGTGGTTTCCTCGCCCGCTGCGTTGCAACAGGAACGAATGCAATCGCCGATGTCGTAGTGGATTAATCCTGGTTTAACCGTGTCGAGGTCAATCAGGCCGATGGCCTTGCCGCTGGTTTCATCGATCATCACATTGTTGATTTTGGGATCTCCATGGATCGGCCGATGCTGCAACTCGCCGCGGGCCAGAGCAGCTTCGAGCACATCAACCCCGTCTCGACGCTTGTCGATGAAGGCACAGGCCGCTTGTTCGGAGGGATCCAGCACAGAACGGGATTTGAGCACGGTATCGAAACGATTGAGATACTCTGGCGTTACGTGAAAGTTTTCAAGGGTGTCAGCGAGTTGGTGAATGGCTAGGTCGTGAATCAAGTTATGGAACATGCCAAGCGCGTACCCCAGTTCGTTCGCTTGGTTGCAATCCTGAATCTCGTTACTGGTAGTTGCAGCGCTGATGTAAGTGATTGAGCGCCAAAACTCCCCGTTGTGCTCAACCCATGCCGAGTCTTCGTTTCGGCAGGTCACAATTCTCGGTAGTTCCCAGCGGCGCCCTTGAAGCTCCGGTGGTGGCGTGGCCATCCGCCGGTCCATGTGCGCACCCAGTACTTGCAAGTTGCGCATCACTAAATCTGGACGTTCAAACACGGCCGTGTTCAGCCGCTGCATCACAAAACTCTCCGTCTTGTTTGCTCCTTCGTGGGTGACAAGAAAGGTTTCGTTCACGTTTCCCGAGCCGAGGGTCCGGATCGCCGTGATCTGTTCACGGGGATGGAAGCGATCGGCGATGGCTTCCAGGGCCTCGGTCATTGGAAGTCGCATTGGTCTTATTCGAAAACCATGCCGTTAAGCCTTGGGAAGTCCTTCTCTTGGTGTGCGGTAAAGCAGGCGACTACGACTTAATTCTCCATTTGCGACTCAATTGAGTCCATGAGCTGCAGGTGGGCGGCCACGCCAGCTTCATTGGCTTCATCCAAGGTGACTTCGCCGCGCATGGCCTGCCGAGCGTTGTCGGCGATCACAGCGTTCACCAATAGGTCGAGGGCCTCTGGGATCTCGAGGTTTTGCAGGGCCTCGCCATAGCGACGGCTGTGGCTAGGTCGTACCGATTCCTGGCAGTAGCTCGATAGTTCCCGACTTTCCGTCATCACTTGATAGGCGGTTTCCTTCACGCCAGGGCGCCCATAAATCGCCATGTACAACAAATTCACCATGGAGGCGTCATGGACTGGGATCGCGTATTTGCGGGCGATTTGTGGCCAGTAGCGCAACGATTTCAGCCCTTCCAGCCCCCCTTTTTTCATTCCCGCGGCTTCACACCACTCTTCGAACTCTTCCATGGAATTCGGGCAACGGGCTTGCTCCTGCATGCGCATCGCGAGCACCTGACCGGCTTGGAAATTCCGCGTGGGACTGCCGGAAACCGGCAACATCATGCTGCCGCGCACATCGGCCACCATGGCGGTGAGCTGGCTGAAGGTGTGGTCGCGCACCTTTTCAAAATCACCGTCCCGAACCAGCGTTGCTTCAATTCGGGGCACCGCATACCCCAGCTCTGTGAGGGGGATTGGTTGACGGTGATAAAGCTTCTGGCGGTCTGGACGCGCCATAGAGACCGTGGCGGCCTGGTCCATGCACTGATCAAGAAGCAGTGTCAGCAACGTCGGCAGTACCCCAGGGTTGTCTTGGTGAAAGGTGTAACCAAAACCAGCAAACACGGAGGCCATGTTTTTGGCCGCTTTGATGTATTGCCCTTCAACGTTGTGAACCCCCGCTG
>ERZ802819.1105-NODE-1105-length-17106-cov-6.95942_pt1 | contig 17106 bp, 18 predicted proteins | sample MGYA00345647_ERZ802819 | MGnify/ENA primary metagenome ERZ802819 (study PRJEB30503, sample SAMEA104212355) | marine metagenome | biome: Westerlies Biome; feature: [SRF] surface water layer (ENVO:00010504) within the epipelagic zone...; material: water... | reverse complement strand
GTGGGAATATCTGCACCCAGTGCCTGCATCAATAGTATGTGTTTTGGTGTTGAATAGAGAATATCATCTCTACTTGCTATTGTTGTTATTTCGTAATCTATATCATCAATTGTTGATGCTAGATGATACGTTGGAGACTTATCAGATCTTAATATAATAAAGTCTTCGACATCATTTAACTCAAATTTCATAGATCCACGAACCATATCTTGAAACGTTATTTCGCTGTCGCTAGGTACTTTAAAACGTATTGCCCCTTCATCCTCATAGGCTAAGTTTTTTGAAAGTAAAGATTCTGCAATTTTTCTGTACCTCTCAAAACGCAAAGACTGTTTGTATTCTCCGTGCGGACCTCCGACTTCTATTCCTTCATCCCAATCAATACCAAGCCATTTAAAATTTTCGACAATATCTTGCATATATTCTTCACTTGATCTTGCAGTATCAGTATCGTCTATTCTTACGAGGAACTTGCCATTATTTGCTCTCGCATAAAGCCAATTAAAAAGAGCCGTACGTGCATTGCCGATATGAAGGTAACCTGTTGGAGATGGTGCAATTCTTAATTTCATTTATTCTACTGTATTTGTTTGAGTGCCAAGAGTTTCAATATCAATCTTGATTTCGTCTCCTCTATCTACTCTGCTAACACCCTCTGGAGTTCCTGTTAAAATCACGTCACCTGGCAACAAAGTCATTATTGATGATACAAATTCTAAGATTTCTCCAATTTTAAACATCATGTCTCTGGTGTTTCCATTCTGTTTTAATTCACCATTTACATATGATTTAATTTGAAGCTCAGGTGATTCGATAAAATCTGTTTGGATGTAGGGGCCAAGTGGACAAAAAGTATCAAAACCCTTTGCTCTTGTAAAGTGTCCTGTCTTACCCTGTAAAACACGTTCTGATAAATCGTTAGCAATAGTCAATCCTAAAACATGATCCATCCAATTATTCTTATCAATATTTTTTGAAACTTTTGAAATTACCAAAGCTAGTTCAGCTTCAATGTCTACATGTTCTCCTATGGTGGGATATTTAACCTTTTGTCCAGAACCTATTACTGATGTAGAGGGTTTAATAAATATTACAGGGAATTCTGGCATGTTTTCACTGTATTCCGGCAAACCCATCTCGGCAGCATGTTTTGCATAGTTTTTAGCTACTGCAACGACCTTGGATGGTAGTACTGGAGCTAGAAGTTCAATTTCATCAAGATCATAAGTTTCTTCAGTATTTTCCCATACGACGAAGGGAGAGCCATCATATCTTGTGACCTTACCTTCATACAAATCTCCATAAAAGATTTCATTTTCGTATTTAGCTCTAACTATTTGCATATTAAATACCTTATTGATGTCATGTTATATGAGGCTATGTTAAAAAATTAAATATTGCACTTAGGTGTAGGCCCTGTATTTTCTCTTTAGAGCAGGTGTCAAGAACGTCATCTGTTAATTCTCCTAAATTATTTTCACTAATTCTGAGTAAGCCAAGAACTAAATGAAAATCATTATTAGTGGGAGCTCTACCGAAGTGAGCTGACCTAAATAATATAAGATTTACTATTACATTACTTATTAATTTTTTTCTAGAGTGAGAAGACCATACTTCACTATATTTGTTAACAATTTTCATTGCGAAACCGCTGTCAGGACCTACATTTCCAAAACTATCAAAATCAGGGTTAATATTTTCTGCTGGTCGAGACGGCATTCTTCTAGGAACAGGGAGGGTTGTTTCAAGACTGCTCTCTTGGGGATTTATATTTATATGAGGTTCTTGTGACATTAAATTAATGTTATATAATGTTTAAAATTATCTTCTTGCCCATTAACTATTTCTAAATACTTACTGCTAATCTTGGATGTTACTTCTCCAACTAAACCTTCGCCGATTTTTTTTGAGTCCACAGAAACAATACCTACAATTTCAGTAGCACTACCTGTAAAGAAAATTTCATCAGATGATAATAAATCTTCGGTAGTAATGTCTTGTTCGCTTATTGGTATATTGAGGTACTTAGCGATCTCAATAACTGTTTTTCTAGTTATTCCACCTAATGCACCCGTTTCAATTGGTGGAGTGAGAAGCTCATTATTCTTATATATAAAAATATTCTGACCACTTCCTTCTGCAACAGTACCATTGTCGCTCAACATAATTGCATCATCATAACCTTGTTTAACTGCATCTATTTTTGCTAATGTTGAATTCATATATCCACCAACCCCTTTAGCGAAAGGCTTAAAACTTTTAGGACTTATTCTTTGCCAGTCTGAAATACAAACATTAACACCCTTGCTTCCAGCATCGTCCCCTAAATATGCTCCCCACTCCCAAGCAGCTATTGCTACCCTTACAGGAATATCTTGAGGAAGAAGTCCCATTTCTCCATCACCAAAAAAAACTAGCGGTCTAATATAAGCTGATTTAAGTTTGTTGACTTTCACTATCTCTTTAATAGCATTTGTTATTACATTTTTATTAAATGGGATTTCTAGATTATAAGCCTCGGCAGATCTGTACAAACGATCTACATGATCATCTAAGAATTGTATAGCAGTACCTTTGGCAGTATTTCTAGCTCTCATACCTTCAAAAACCCCAGTGCCATAATGCAATGTATGAGTCATAACACTTACATTTGCTTTATCCCATTCAACAAGTTCACCATCTAGCCAAATAAAATCAGATTTTTCCATATTAATTACAAATACTACACCTTTTATCCAATGAAGCCATAAAAAATACTAATATTCAAATATGAAAACTTTTATTGCCTCAGGTTTTGGTGCTGGACTATTGTGGAAATCTTTATTTAAAGATAAAAAAGGAGGCGGTTCTTTTGCATCACTGATTTTTGCATTGTTAATTTTCCTTCTTAAACTAGAAACCATTTGGTTATTGTTAATATTTATGCTTTTAACAATAATATTTTTTATTTCGGTCGATGATGATGTTGCTTCAGATGATCCAAGTTGGATAACCTTAGATGAAATAATTGGGATGAGTCTTGCCTCTTTGGCATCACCATCTGAATTATTACCATTAATTACTGGCTTTATTATATTCAGGGCTTCAGATATTTTAAAGGCACCAAGCATTGTTGCTAAAATGGAGGAGCTTCCAGGAAAAAAAGGTGTTCTCTATGATGATCTAGCTGCTGGTGCTTTTGGCTTACTTGGGGCAACTATAGTTAGTCAATTTATGAATTTAACTCTTTAAGTAAAAGTTCCTTTGCAACTGATGGATTAACTTTCCCTTTTGAAAGTTTTATAATCTGACCAACTAAAAAGCCGATAAGTTTATCTTCACCATTTGAAATACGTTCCAAGACATCTTTATTGTCATCTAAAACATCTTTTACCATCTTGCTAATTTCATCAATATCGTTTTCTTGTATAAGTTTATTATTTACTGCATATTCTTCGGGAACTAATTCTTCTTCAATTAACTTGCCGAGAATTTCTTTTCCGGAGGTGAAAGATATTTTATTTTCTTTAACTAATGTAATTATTTCACTTAAGTTTTTAGCTGTAAGCCAGGAGGGAATGGATTTTAGCTCTAGTTTTCTCAACTGTCCCTGAAGCTCTCCCGTTATCCAATTAAATGATGTTTTCGAATCATTTGTAATACTAGAAACGATTTTATAAAGATCTCCTATCCAATTTGGACTTTTTACAAGGTTATTTGCATCTTCTATGCTCAAACCACTATCAATAAATACTGTTCTTTTCTGAGAAGGCAAGACTGGAATACTACTTTTGACCTCATTTACGAAATCGTCGCTTAAAATCATATTTGGAATATCTGGATCTGAAAAGTAACGGTAATCTGCACTACCTTCTTTAGATCTCATTGAAGTTGTAACTTCTTTTTTTTCGTCCCAATGTCGCGTTTCTTGAATAATGTTTTCTTCATTTAAAAGCATCTTTGTTTGCCGCGATATCTCATACTCAATAGCTTTTTCTAAGGATCTTAATGAGTTCATATTCTTGATTTCTACTTTTGTTCCTAACTCCTTATCACCATCATGTGCGACTGAAATATTAGCATCAAATCTTAGATTGCCTTTTTCTAATTTTCCCTCTGAGATACCTAGGTCTATAACTAACTGTCTAAGTTCTTCTATATAGGCGACTGCCTCTCTTGAAGATTTTATTAAGGGTTTTGTAACTACCTCAACCAGTGGGATACCAGCTCTATTAAAGTCTAGATGCGTACTAGTTGCTGAGTCTATTCTGCCAGATCCCATGTGGGTGCTTTTACCAGTATCTTCTTCCATGTGGACACGCTCAATTTCTACAGTCCCAAATTCTCCATCTACAACGACCTCCAACGAACCCTCTGTACCTACTGGTAAATCAAATTGAGATATTTGATAGTTTTTAGGTAAGTCTGGATAAAAATAGTTTTTTCTATGAAACATTCCATCATTTGTAATACTGCAGTTAGTACTTAAAGCTAAGAGGGTTATAAACTCAATAGCCTTTTTATTTGGTACAGGTAAGGATCCCGGTAATCCTAAACATGTCGGGCACAAGCTTTCATTGGGGATATCTGTATCAAGGACATGACATCTACAAAACATTTTGGAGTTAGTTTTTAACTCTACGTGTGTTTCCATTCCAATTGTTGGGATAATACTCAATTTGTCACTCCATTGATTGCTGGCTTATCAGAGAATGCAACTAATGATTCCAGTGACTGCGAGAAATCTAATAATGTATTATCAGTATTGGCAGGACTCATTAGTTGAACTGATAATGGAAGGCCTTGAGAAGAAAGTCCTGTAGGAATACTTATTGCTGGCATCCCTACGAGATTTGCGGGGATAGTGCATAAATCTGACATATACATTTCAAGCTGATTATCAGTTTTTTCTCCGAACTTAAAAGGATCTGAGGGAGTAGTTGGAGATATGAGATAATCTACATCATTGTAAATATCAGTAAATTCTTTTTTCATCATGGCCCTAGCCTTTAGAGCTTGCCCATAATATGCATCGTAATAACCAGCAGATAGAGCGTACGTTCCTAAGAGTATTCTCTTTTTGACTTCTGGACCAAATCCATTGGCTCTAGTCAACTCCATCATTTCTGAACTAGTGTTACCCGTTACTCTGTTGCCATACCTAACACCATCAAATCTTGAGAGGTTCGCAGAACACTCAGCTGGTGCAATAAGGTAATAGATGCTAATTGACATTTTTGTTAATGGAAGTGAAACTTCTACAACTTCGTGTCCTTCTGATTCCATTAATTTAGCAACTTTATGAACCTCTTGCTGTGCATCTTCAGAGATCCCGTCTCCCATTAACTCTTTTATAATTCCAATTTTTGCATTTTTAAGTTTTGGTTGTTGAGCTTTTGATTCTGTTAACGAAGTTGCATCGAGTGGATCATGCCCATTCATAGAATTAAATATTAATTTGGCATCAGCAACGTTATTAGTAATTGGTCCAATTTGATCTAATGATGAGGCAAATGCAACAAGTCCATATCTGGAAACGGTACCATATGTTGGCTTAAATCCAACAACACCACAAAAGGATGCTGGTTGTCTGATAGAGCCTCCCGTATCACTTCCTAACGAAGCAACAGCTGAACCAGCAGATACCACCGCTGCTGAACCTCCTGAAGATCCACCCGGAACTCTAGAGGAATCCCATGGATTTTTAGTTGGCCCATAAGCTGAGTTCTCTGTTGAGGAACCCATAGCAAACTCATCTAAATTTGTTTTTCCTGTGAATAAAACACCTTCATTTTTGAGTCGCGTAATAACAGTTGCATCATATGGTGAGATATAATTTGATAGCATTTTTGAGGAACAAGTAGTTGCATGACCTGAAATATTAATATTATCTTTTATTGCGATGGGAATCCCATCAAGTGTTCCAATATTGTTACCTTTTTCGTATCGCTTATCTGCATCAAGTGCTTTTTGAATATTTTCTTCTTGAAATAAAGTTAAATGACCATGTATGACAGACTCAGTGTTTGCTGCCCGCTCAAATACTTCTGAATAAAGCTCAGAAGGTTTTAATTCTTTGTTTTTAAATAATTGATTAATCTTGGAGATTGGTAGTTTATGATTATCCATTATTAATCCAATGAGGGTGGGACAACAAACTGACCATCTTTTGATTCAGGAGCATTGCTTAAAGCCTGTTCGTGAGTAAGGAATTTAGATGCGATGTCTTCTGCTAAATTTAAATGCATCCCGAGTGGATGGATGCTTATTTTGTCATCTGGTAAATCCATTTCGCTTAATGCAGCGAAATGATCAATAATCATAGAGAGGTCTTTTTCTAGGTGTTGTTTCTCTTCTTCATTAAGTTTTAGTGATGCCAATTTAGCTACATTTTCGATATCAATTTTATCTGCCATTTTATTAACCTTTTAAGTATTTAACGATTGACTCATATGATTCTACTATTTGACTCGTATTAACAAATTCATCTGGAGAGTGAGCTAAAAGAGGATTGCCGGGCCCAAAATTTACTGCTGGGATATTTTCTTGAGAAAATCTAGCAATATCCGTCCATGCTTGTTTTGGTGTAACTTCAGCACCTGTGATCTTAATAAAATTTTTAACATATTGAGATTGCAGGTTAGGCATTGCACCATTCGAACTATTTTTAATGTCTACATCTCCATATTTTGAAAAAGTATCAGTTATAAAGTCTGCGGCTTCCGATTCATTTTGGGTTGGTAAAAATCTAAAGTTAATATTTAAATTTAAGTGAGAAGGAATAACATTATTAGCAGAACCACCAGAAATTGTTGTTGCCGTTATAACTTGCTTAAATAGTAATCCGTCAATTGTGTGCTCTTCAATTTCATTATCTTGTATAAAATTTATGACTTCAGACATTTTCAATATTGGATTTTCACCCATCCAAGGCCTTGCAGAATGTGCAGATTTTCCATTTATCTGAAGGTCTGCATTTACTGATCCTAAGCAACCTAACTGGACCTCCCCATCCGTTGGCTCTAGTATTATTGCAAATTCTAAGTTAAAATCTCTATTTAATATCGGCATTAATATTTCTAATCCGTTATCGGCCATTGGGCCTTCTTCAGCTGTGTAAAAAACAGCAACAACATCTTTAAAATTATTTGTTAATACTTCTAACATGACTGCGAGCCCGCTTTTCATATCAACAGAGCCTCTCCCGTAAACTTTTGATAAGTCCTCTTGGAAAACCTGATTATTATCAATTGGGACTGTGTCGACATGTCCAACTAACGCCGTACTGGAACTAGATGAAGGGTGGTAAGCTATTATTCCTCCATTGTTTCTAATTATTTCTCCACTAAATTCTGAAGAAGCTAAGTATTGTTCTATATAATCCAATATTTTATTTTCATCACCAGTGACAGATTCTATAGCAATTAACTCGTGTGTTAATTTATCTAATTTCAAACTTGAACTCCAAATGTTCTTAAAGCTTCATTGAGTGATGTTTTTTGATTTGTTGATTCTTTTCTCTTTCCAATTATTAAAGCACAAAGAGTATTGAACTCTCCACTTGGAAAATTCTTAGGACGTGTTCCAGCTATAACTACTGAATTTTCAGGAACTAATCCTTTATATTCTTTTGGCTCTTCACCAGTAACATCAATTATTGGAGTAGTTCCTGTAATGGTTACGTTTGCACCGATAACTGCTCCTTTTTCAATTTTTACACCCTCAACAATTATTGATCTTGACCCAATAAATGCACCATCCTCAATTATTACCGGCATAGCACTAGGTGGTTCAAGAACACCTCCAATTCCTACTCCCCCTGACAAATGAACATTTTTTCCAATTTGTGCACAGGAGCCAACAGTTGCCCACGTATCAACCATTGTTCCAGATCCTACATATGCACCAATATTTACAAAGCCCGGCATTACTACAACTCCAGGTTCACAAAAACCTCCATAGCGAACAACTCCAGGGGGGACAACTCTAATTTTTAATTCTTCATAATTCTTTTTAGGTTCTATTTTGTCATAGTATTCCAGCTCACCTGACTTGATAATTTCTAAATTTTTTATAGAAAAATAATGTAAAATTGCGGTTTTGACCCATTCATTAACAACCCATTCATTTTTAACAGGTTCTGCAACTCTGATTTTTCCAGTATCAAGCAATTGAATAACATTTTCGATAAGTGCCACATCATCCTGTGTTACCTTAGTAATGTCAATAGCTTCTATTTTTTCTTTAAAATTTTCCATAATTTGTATTGGTCTCTTTTTAGTTATTAGATAATATTTTAGTGTATGAAAAAGAACACTTATAGACTTATTTTTCTTTCTTTGTCATTGTTATTGGTACTCACTATCTTTGTAGGAGTAAATTTTTATCAGGATAATGATGAAACTATAGAATTGCCCTCAGTAATTGAGGGGATTTCTCCATTACCTAACTACCAGGTTCCTCAACAAACTTCACTAGAAATTAATTTACCAGTTGATTATGAAATTGTTTTAATTGTAAACAACTACATAATTCCTTCATCTGAAATATTGAATGTTGAAGCTACTGGAGTATTTGTGTGGAAACCCGGTCCTAATAAAACTTTTGAAAACTGGAATCCTGGAGAACAGAACATACGAATCACATGGAACAAAATAGTCGGACTTCCAGATGTTGGTGAATTTTCTTGGAAATTTTATATTAATAATTAAGTTATTAAATCTAATATCTCTTTTTCGGAGATAACGTCTACCTTTAACTCAACAGCTTTTTTTAACTTTGATCCAGGATTTTCTCCCGATATAAGAAAGTCTGTATTTTTTGATATAGAAGTTGTCACTGAACCCCCGTTTTGTTCAATTATGTTTATAAAATCCTGTCTATTTGATTGTTGAAGAGTTCCGGTTATTACGAATGTTTTTCCACTGATTTTACTACTAGTAACTTTTCTGACCTCTTCAAATACGAATCCTTTTTGTTTTAATACATTAAGGGTGTGTATATTTTTATTCACTGTTTTCCATTTATTTAGAGAATTAATAACACTGGATGAAATACCATGGATATTCTCTAATTGTTCATCTTTTGCTTTCAAAATATCATCAATTGAGCCAAAGTTTTGAATCAATAAGCTTGCTGTTCTTTTACCAACAAAGCGAATTCCTAGTGCCGTTAAAAGTCTTGAAGGCGGAGATTCAATAGATTTGTCAATAGCAGTAATCAAATTTGACGCTTTTCTTTTTTCCCATTGTGGTAATTTGATAAGATCTTCGTATTTAAGGTTAAAAATATCTTCAAGTTCACTTATTAAATTAAATTTCATCAATGACTCAATAGTCTCTTTCCCCATACCATCTATCTCTAGTCCCGTTCTTGAAGCAAAGAATATAATTGATTCTTTTTTAGCAATTTTACATAATGTTCCCCCAGTGCATCGTGGTACTTTTTCATCCTCTAGAAAATTAATTTTAAATTCACCACACGGACACAAAGTAGGCATTTTCCATTTTGTTTGAGAACCATCGCGTCTTTTTGCTAAAGAACTTACAACTTCTGGGATTACGTCACCAGCTCGACGAACTACAACATAGTCATTGATCCTCAAATCTTTTCTACTTATTTCATCTGGATTGTGTAGTGAAGCAAAAGAAACAAGAGCTCCACCTACATTTATTGGTTTAAGAACGGCGACAGGTGTAACTGCACCAGTCCTCCCAGTTTGTAATTTTATATCTATAAGCTTTGTTGTCTGTTCTTCCGCTTGAAATTTATAAGCGATTGCCCATCTTGGCGACTTTGCTGTAAACCCTAGTTCGTCCTGAATATGGGTAGAATTAATTTTCATCACTACCCCATCAATTTGATAAGCATAATTATTCCTCTGTTTTTCAATTATTAATAATGTATTTTGAATTTCTTCAATAGAGTTCATCAAATATATTTCATTAGTTTCGAAGCCATACTCTTTTAAGGAAGTAATTTGTTCATCATGAGATGAGAATGTATCAGCGTTACTATGGTCAATTAATTGGTATGCCAATAATCTAATATCTCTTTTAGAAGTTATGGAAGAATCTTTTTGTCTCAATGATCCTGCTGCAGCATTTCGGGAATTAATAAACGTTGAAAATCCTTCACTTCTTATTTGAGCAATTAATGATTTCTCTTCTTGTGTAGGAGTTTCTAAAGATTTAAGATTTTCAAGAGTTTCCTCATCTTTTTTTCGTTTTTTGTTTAGATTATTAAAACTTTCTGTAGGCATGTAAACTTCACCCCTAATCTCCAGAACACCTTTTTTTAAAACGTTTAATCTTAAGGGTATGTTCATTATGGTTTTTACATTGTGAGTCACATCCTCGCCGATTACACCGTCACCACGAGTAAGGCCTTGTTGCAAAATTCCATCCTTATATGTAATAGAAATTGCTAGTCCATCTATTTTTGGCTCTAAAGATATTGGGTAAAGTTTTTGATCTGTAATTTTTTCAAGTCTTTCGAACCATTTTGTAATATCATTGGTATTTTCAGCGTTATCTAAGCTATACATTCTTTGTTTATGTTCAATTTGATCAAAAGCATTATCTGGTGTTCCAGTTACTCTTTGGGTTGGTGAATAAGTTTTTACTTCAGATGGATTAGCAATTTCATATTGTTTGAGTTCATTAAACAACTTGTCATATTCTCCATCAGACATGATTGGACTATTTAGTACATAATATGCATGTTCTGCTTTGGTTAGTTCTTTGATGACGTTATCTATATTTTTAGGATTCATATTGTTACTTTTTCAACAAGTTTTGAAGTTATTCTCCCTCCCCCAATAAGTTTTGTTCCCGTGTACAAAACTCCAAACTGACCTGGCGCTACTCCGTATGTTGGTTGTAATAAGGTAACTTTAAGCCTACTTTCAGAAATTTGTTCTATTTCACAAGGTAAATCTTCAGAGTTATATCTTGTTTGAATTGCAAGCTTTGTATTTTGAATCCCGTTTACAAAGGTAACATCTTCAAGATAAAAGTCTGAAATTAATAAATCTTGCTTCTCACCAACGAATACTTTTTTATTTTGTACGTCAATTTTAGTTACATATTTCGGAGCTCCTTGACCACCCGGAATTCCTTTACGTTGGCCTACAGTAAATTCATGGACACCATCATGCTGACCCATAGTGGAACCATCGCTATTAACTATGTCTCCTGAAGTAGAAATATCAATTCTTTTATCTACGAAGTTTCTATAGTTCTTTTTTCCTACAAAACATATATCTTGACTATCTTTTTTAAATGCAGTTTTTAATCCTAAGTCAGCTGCAATTTGCCTTACTTCGGGTTTCGATATTGTTCCAAGAGGAAACATGACATGTTCCAATGTTGACGAACTAAGCATGTGTAGTACATAAGATTGATCTTTATCTAAATAATCAGCTTTATGTAATTCATAATTATCCTCTTTTTTTATTACTTTTGCATAATGTCCTGTGGCTACTTTGTCACAATTTAGATTTTTAGCCTGCTTTAAAAAATGATCAAATTTTACAGATCTATTACATTCAACACATGGGTTTGGTGTTAGACCTTGTGCATACATATCAATAAAATTATCGACGACCTTTTCGGAAAAAGATTCTGTGTAATCTAAAACATAATAAGGAATATCAAGTGTTGCTGCAACTTTTCGAGCATCTTCACTATCTGACGCTGTACAGCATCCAGTCTCAGGCATTTCGCCATTAGGCCCCTCCCATAATTTCATAGTGACACCAATGACATCATGACCCTGCGACTTCAAAAGACCAGCTACTACGGAGGAGTCAACTCCCCCACTCATTGCTACAAGAATTCTCATTTCATCCCTTCAATGGAAGATAAAACTATTTTAGCTGCTTTAATACCATCACCTACTTGAGTATTCCAGCCAAAACTAAATCTAAGGTGGCTATTGATTTTATCATTTGATACTTTCATTGCTTGTAAAACATGCGAAGGACGTTGAGCACCGCTCGCACAGGCAGATCCTCGAGATACTCCTAATCCCTGGAGGTCCAGTGCAACCATAAGAGTTTCTGAATGAATATTTTTAAATTGAATGTTAGATATGTGCTCTAATCGCTTAACGCTATCTCCAACAACCATTACATCTAAAGAGTGTTTTATCATCTCTTCAAAGTCCGTTCTTTCTTTTAGAATATTTTGGTTTTGTTTAGTTATATTTTTTTGCTGCTCGTCTAAAGCTGCAGATAAGCTGGCAACACCTGAGACATTTACAGTACCCGCTCTTCTCTCTAATTCCTGCTTGCCGCCATGAAAAAAACTAGGAACTTTAACCTCAGAACTAAGGAACATGAAACCAATTCCTTTTGGACCTCCAATTTTGTGCCCTGATAAGGCTGCACTCTGTACTCCTAAATTATGAAAATCTATCTTTGTAGTTGCAACTGCCTGTACTACATCAGAATGAAATATCAATCCAGACTCTAAGGATTTGAGGCCATGTGAAATTTCTTTAATTGGTTGGACAACACCAGTTTCATTATTAGCCAACATAATCGATACAATTTTAGTATTTGGATTTACTTGCTCTAGAACGTCATCTGTCTTAATAAGGCTGTTGTTGTCACAGGGTATAAAATTTACTTTGTAACCTAATGATTCAACCCATTCTGCAGAACCAAGGACTGCTTCATGTTCAATTGCTGAGGTGACTAGCTCTGCATTTTTATTTTTATTATTGATAAAAGGCATTTTGATTATCCAATTGTCCGCCTCAGTTCCACCACTTGTAAAAGTGATTTCCTTTGGTGCAGCACCAAAGTGGCTTGCGATGCTATCGCGTGACTCTTCTAGAATATTCTTTGCTTTCCTGGAAAGTGCATGTCCTCCTGCTGAGTTGGCGAATGCTTCAGATTCAGTTTTCTTATATGCTTCAAATGCAACATCTCTCATTGGAGTACTTGCCGCATGGTCAAGATATAGATATTCATTTTTTTTCATATTTATTTATTCTACTTATGAAGTAATATTGTTTAACAGACAATGAGTAAAACAATTAGCGTAAAAACAATTATAGATAAACCTCTAAATGACGTCTGGAATGAAGTTTCAGTCCTAAAAAATCATACAAACTGGATGCAAGATGCAGTAAGTATTGAATTTTTAAATGAAAAAACACAGGGCTTAGGTGCAGAAATGAAGGTTTTAACAAAAGTTGGTCCAATTAAATTATTTGATTATATGAAAGTAACCGAATGGATTGATAAAAAATCTATAGGTGTAGATCATGTCGGTATTGTTACAGGTAAAGGTAAGTTTACATTAACTGAAATCTCTCAAGATCAAACTGAATTTCAATGGGAAGAAACATTAAAATTCCCAATTTATTTAGCTGGACCAATAGGAGAGTTTTTTGGCTCTCCTATTTTAAAATTAATCTGGAGAAATAATTTAAAAGGACTTAAGGAGCTATTTAAAGATGAAAGTTAACATTTCAAAAATATTAATATTTGTCTTGGTTTTTATTGGATGCTTCTCAGACGATGAATCAAGTGATGAAGATACGACAAATAGTGAAGTAGACAGTGATCTATCTATCTCAAAAGGTTTAGGTAAAACTTCAGAAATATACGTTTCAAATTGGAACCAATTGGTTGCAGCTATTTCAGAAGATGAACAAACAAGTACATTCTTTTCTATAAATCCAGATGAAGTGAAATGGACAAGTCTTGAAAAAGATACTCTATACTACGAATTCGGAAACCTTGAGAATCCTCAAACAGTTTTTGTAATAAATTTGAATATCAACAAAGAAGATAACACTGTTTCAGATGTTGAATTTTTTGCACCTGCATCAAAGGATGAAGTTAACTCCCAGCAATCAAAACTTTTTTTTCTAATAGTAATTGCACTATCTGATGAAACATTAGATAAAAATGATAGAGAAAATATTCTTAGCAATCTTGGGCTTTATGAAGAATTATCAAACCCTAGACAATTGGCGGGTAGTGTAACAAAAAATAATGTTAGATATATTCTTGAACCACTAATTGAAAATAACTTGCTGTTTGGTTTGAATTTATATACTAGCCTTCTTGAAACAACAAACGCCTAAGTAGCAATAACTTCCTCTACACCTGGTACTTTATCTTTAAGGATTCTCTCAATTCCGCTTTTCAGTGTTGCTATAGATAAAGGGCAGCCTACACAGGCTCCGAGCATTTCTATATTGACAACACCATTGTCAACAGAAGCTAATTTAATATCTCCTCCGTCGGCTTGAACAGCTGGACGAATATATTCAATTGTTTCATTTAATATATCTAAATCGATGTCTACCTGCTCTTCTCTTTTTTTAGGAGAAGGAAAGTTTATGCTTTCAGAATTTTCCATAATCTAATTATATTCTATTACTGCACCAAGTGAGTCTAATGATGAAACTATATCCTCATAACCACGCTCAATATGGTCTATACCTGTAATCTGGGAATTCCCATCTGCTTGAAGGGCCGCAATAATCAAGCTGGCTCCAGTTCGTATATCATTTGAATTAACAGGTGCACCAGAGAGGTTTTTTACACCTTTAATCATTGCATGCTGCCATCCTGTTTGAATATTTGAACCCATTCGTTGGACTTCAGGTATCCATTGAAATCGTTGATCATATACATTTTCAGTTATTATTGATGTTCCCTCTGCTTTTAGTAATGCTGTACCAAATATTGGCTGCAAATCTGTTGCAACTCCAGGAAATGGCAGTGTTGATAATTCGATTGCTTCATATTTATCAGTAGATTCAATAATCAATGTATTATCACTAGCAGTAATATTTACTCCTATCTCATTAAACTTTTTGATTTCCATTGGAAGAGTATTTGGGTCGATACCAATTATTTTTCCATGACCACGAGTTGATGCAATTGCAGCAATATATGTACCAGCCACAACTCTATCTCCAATAACTTTATGATTTGTTGGCTTTAAAGATTTAACTCCTTCGATAGTGATTTCACTGGTTCCCTCTCCTTTTATTTGAGCTCCCATATTTTTTAGCATATTAACAATATCTACTATCTCAGGTTCACGTGCTGCATTTTCAATAACAGTTTTACCATCTGCAAGTACTGCTGCCAATAAAGTATTTTCTGTTGCTCCAACAGAAGCATAAGGTAGGTTAATTTCCACACCCTTGAGCCCATCAGTTTCTCCGATTAGAACACCGTGCTCTAGGTGAAATTTTGCACCCATTTTTTCTAATGCGTCTAGATGCATCTGTACAGGTCGTGGCCCAAGTTGATCACCACCTGGAAAGGCGATTTTTGCCTTGCCCTTTCTAGCTAATAGTGGTCCTAAAATAATAATTGATGCTCTCATTTTCTGAACAAGCTCATAAGGTGTTTCAATACCTATATCTTCTGGAGAGTCTATCGTCAGAGTGCTATCTTCAAATAATGATTTGATTCCAAGATAACTCAGAACTTCCTGCATATATTTAACATCTGCGATATTAGGCACATTACTTATCTCATAGGTGCCAGAGGCAAGAATAGGCAAAACCATATGCTTCAACACAGCATTTTTTGCACCTTTTACTTCTACATCACCATTTAATTGGTGATTACCTTCAATTACTATATGTTTTTCCACTATCATTGATACTACTTAAAGATTTAAGTGTAACAATAAATTTATGTCAGAATCACTAATTGTTTATAAAGCTAACGACCATCTTGAGGCGTCTTCATGTCTCTCTAATCTAGTTATTAATGACATTGACAGTAGTAAAAAGGAATCTTACTCAATAGGTCTTTCAGGTGGGAATACTCCAAAAATAGCTTATTCAATGTTAAGTAGTGATATCAAAGACTTATCAAAAATTATTTTTTGGACGGTTGATGATAGATGGCTTCCAAAAGAAGATGATAACTCCAACCAAAAGTTGATTAACTCATTCTTTTTTAACAGTCCTGCAAAAGTTCTAGAATTTGAATACTCATCATCAACATCATCTAAGGATGCCAAAGACTACACAAATAAACTAGAAGAGAATATAAAAGATTTTGACACCGTAATTTTGGGAATTGGAGAAGACGGTCATATTGCCTCACTATTTCCTGGAACTGCAGCGGTTCACAATAATACTGATTTGTATGTCTCAAATGAAGTAAACATAATTACAAAATGGAGAGTTACGGCAACATACAAACTGTTAACTCAAGTTGAAAAGGTTTACTTTTTAGTGACTGGTGAAAATAAAAAAGAAATACTGTCGACAATCTTGGATGATGGAAAGACCCCGGCAAATAAACTAATTAACGATAGAAGTGAAACTATTCTCATAACTGATCAAGCAATTTAAAATCATCCTCTATATGTCTTAAATTAGTTATGCTTATCCATTATGTTACTGAAAAACTATTTCCAGATGCTTCTTACTTCGAGCCTATGGGGATCTTCATTCCTTTTAATGAAACTTGCTCTAGAAGAGCTTGATCCATTTCAAATATCTTTTTATAGAATTTTAATTGGAATGGTTTTCATTAATTTAATACGTATAAAAAAAGTTAAAATATCACTGCGTGACCATTTTTACACTGCACTTGTAGGTTTTCTGTGGATGTCACTCCCTTTTTACCTATTTGCAGAATCAGAACAAACTATCACCTCAAGTTTGGCAGGATTAGTCAACGGCTCTACTCCTATTTTTATTAGTTTGTTTGGAGTACTATTTTTTAGACAAAAGATTTCAAATATTAAAAAAGTTTATCTTTTTACAGGCTTCATTGGTATATATGTACTTACATTTGGTTTTCAAACAGCAAATCTTGAGTTAAGTAGAGGTTTTGCACTTGCCTTGCTTGCATCAGTAAGTTATGGATTTGCTGCTAATTTTGTTCAACCTTTAATCCGTACATACGGTGCATTGGGAACACTTCGAATAGCCCTTAGATATGCTGCTTTTTTCTCTTTTATTCTTTTTAGCATAAACAGTGAACTCTTATTACCAACAATAAATGGCTCCTTGCCCTCTATGCTTCTTTTGGGTGTTGGTGGAAGTGGAGTTGCATTTTTATCGTTTTATAAATTGATTGATGATGTAGGTGCTATTTTTGGCTCAATAACTGTATATATTATTCCT
>ERZ802819.1100-NODE-1100-length-17119-cov-23.2347_pt1 | contig 17119 bp, 20 predicted proteins | sample MGYA00345647_ERZ802819 | MGnify/ENA primary metagenome ERZ802819 (study PRJEB30503, sample SAMEA104212355) | marine metagenome | biome: Westerlies Biome; feature: [SRF] surface water layer (ENVO:00010504) within the epipelagic zone...; material: water... | reverse complement strand
CCTTCCATTTCCGCTATCCCGAAACGGGCGAATTACTGGAGCACCTGGGGATGCCCGCTGTGCCCTGGAGCCCTCTGGCCAATGAGGCCATTCCTAAGGAGGCCAAGGGTTTAATCCTCCCAGGGGGGTTCCCGGAACAACACTCCGCCCAGATCAGCCAGGCCATCAAAAGCCTCAACTCGCTGCGCCAGTTTTGCCATCAGCGTCCGGTCTATGCCGAATGTGGCGGCATGCTGTTGCTGGGACGGAACCTCAGCGATCTCAATGGCAACGCCCATCCCATGGCCAATGTGCTTCCCTTTGAAGCTCGCCGCGGCCGACTGCATGTGGGATATCGCCGCCTGAAGCCCCGAGGGGATGGGTTGCTGGTGAAGCAAGGCGAACAGTTCACCGGCCATGAATTTCACCGCTGGGAATTGGTCGACTCCAGAGGGGCCGACGACGGATCCGTGCTGTGGGAGATTGATGGCTGGCGAGTGAGCCAACGTCCGGAAGGATGGAACAAACGGACGTTGCACGCGAGCTGGGTACACCTGCATTGGGCCAGTTGTTCGACGATTTGCTTCCGATGGCGCGCCGCACTCGCAACCGAAGCGAGATCATCGCCAGGCGTTTTGTAAGCCGACAGCAACCAACGCGAATGCAACCATTCGTGGAGCGCTGGCGCTGGATTATTCAAGGCCAAGTGCAGGGCGTTGGATTTCGAGCCAGCTGCTGCCGTCGTGCCTTGGATATGGGCCTCAAGGGATGGGTTCGTAACCTGCAGGACGGCAGTGTTGAAGTGCAGGCGGAAGGCCCACCGATTGCGCTCGCGGAACTGAGGGCCTGGTGCGAAAAAGGTCCGCTTGGGGCTCAAGTGAAACGGGTGAAACCATGCCAGATGCCGGTGCGGGGGGACGACTGGTTTGAAGTGCGTTACTAAAACGCGAATTGAAACAGGGATAGAAAAACAATTGGAAGGCGGGTGGAGCTCCACCGATGACCTGGCTAGCGAAAGAACACAGCACTGCGCTTGAAGGTTGTGATTCGCTTCGCAATGGTTTTGGTCCTCTCAACATTGCCGTTGATCGGAATCGAGGCGATGAGCACCCGTCAGCAAACACCGCGAAACAGCTACGACAGTGCCGTTGAAGCGCTGACGGCGTGTCAGACCTGGCGTCAGCAAGAGGGGGTCTTCACCGCCCTCACCCCGCCCATGCATCGCATTGCAGCCCAGCCACGCCGAATTCAAACTGGCCTTCGCAGTTGTGAAGCCGACCTCGAACAGGCCTTGATCATTGGCCGTCGATACAGCGTTGTGGCGGAGTCGCATTACGACAAGCCATTGCATCAACTGAATCGCCCCATCAGTCAAACCTTTCCTTACATGTCACCAGCATCCACCAAGCCAACGCCGTGAAAAAACACCGTGAATAAAACGCCGTGAATAACCCGTTTAACACCAAAGAAAAAGCCTTTTGGAGAGGCGTTATTGGGGTGGTGAGCTTGGGCGTCAGCATTGGCTTGGCCGCCCTCATTCTTCATCTATGACAGCGTCTTGCCCCCTCCCATGGCTGAGATGTCGAGCCAAGTGATGAAGCGCCAACTGTGGCTCTTCCGGCATGGCGCCACGGAATGGGCTCTTCGTGGTCAACACACCGGGGTCACCGATCTTCCACTGCTGCCGGAAGGAGAAGCAGAGGCCCGAGCCCTGGCACCCATCCTCAGCAATCAGCACTTTGCCGCAGTGTTCAGCTCACCCCTGCAACGGGCCCGTCGCACCTGTGTTCTTAGTGGGCTGGGCGAACAGATGCAGATCTGCAAGACGTTGACCGAATGGAACTATGGCGATTACGAGGGAATCACGACTGCCGAAATACGGCATCAGGAACCCACTTGGAGCGTCTGGACCCATGGATGTCCGAATGGGGAACAGGTGGACCAAGTACAGCGGCGCAGTGAACAGACGATCGACACGATGCTGACGATTCCGGAACCGGGGGATATCGCCCTATTTGCCCATGGCCATAGCTTGCGGGCCCTAGCCGGTACCTGGCTGGGACTTGGAGCTGCTGGGGGCCGTCTGCTCCAGCTAGGAACTGGAACGATCAGCATTTTGGGCTGGGAACGGGAGACCCGGACCCTGGCCCGTTGGAATGCCCCAACGCAGAGCAACTCCTATGACTGATCCAAAAATCTGGACGGAATTGGTGTCGTACGGCATTGGTGTGGCCCTATCGCCGATCCATTTGGTGTTGTTGCTTCTGCTGTTGCTGGGGGAAGCACCACGACGGCGCGGCGGTTTGTTTGTGGTGGGTTGGTGGCTCACCAGTGCCCTGGTGGTACTCGGATTGCTCACCCTGGGCCACGGCCTTTTGTTGGACATGAGCCATGGATCCAAACACCGCACCGGGCTTGATCTGATCGCAGGGGGAGCCTTAGTCGCCCTCGGGGGACGGGAGCTGATCCGCAGTTGGCTCAATCAAGACGGCCCCCCAGGTTGGAGCCGAAGCGTGGATCGCTTTGCCGCCCTGCCCCTGCCGCTCCTGCTGTTGATCAGCAGTGCCACCGAAATCATCAGCCCAGACGACCTGCTGCTCTTCGCGAAAACCGCCGGAGTGATTCTTGCCCAAGGCCTCAGCCTGCGGGGGGAGATCGCATCGAGCTTGGTGTTCAGCCTGTCGGCCAGCGTGCTGTTGCTGCTGCCTTTGGTGGCGGTTTTACTTGGGCGGGAGCGCGTTTTGCCGATGTTGCAGCAAGGAAAAACCACCCTGCTTAACCGTGGGGAATTGGTGTTGGGCAGCGTGAGCTTGGGATTGGGCGGTTACCTGAGCTGGCAAGGAATCACGGGGCTTGCCCTGCGTTAAGCCAAGCCTGATCTTCAATCAGAAAACGTTGAGAAGGCTTTGGTCCATGCCGAAGTGGTCTCTGGTGACGACGTCCCACCAATCATCCACACGCCGGTCCGCGCCCGCGACACCGCGACGTAGCAAAGCTGTTGTCGGATGCGCGGATCAGCTCGGAACACATCAGGCGCCACAAACACCTCACCGAAGCTGCTGCCCTGGCTGCGATGCACCGTTAAAACAGCGGCGGGTCCGAGGGATGCAAAGGCATCGCGAACGAGGAAATACTGCCTCCAAATGCTGCGCCCATTTTTTTTACCGGCGTCTTTGGCCTGTTGCCGCAACCGCTGCATCACGCCATCCAATTCCAGGCGCGCTGCACTGCCAACAGGGGGCTGTAACCGAAGCGTGAGCTCGAGATCCCCGGAGCTCACTTTGGCCGACAGCGTTTCAATCACGGGCACCCCACCGTTCATTTCCGTTAAACCGAAATCCAGCAAATCGCAGGATTCAGGCGTCACATCCAGCACCACCACCTCTCGGTTGGATCCCAGCACCATGTCGGGCTCTTCCCCTGCTTCTTCCCCATCCCGGGAGGCTGGTGCCATCACGGCGGTGCGGCTAATCAACACTTCGCCAGGCAAGACGGGCATCTGATCCGCCATGTCGCCATGGATCGCCCGACGCGCATGGGGCACCAGCCGCTCGAGGGTGCGATTGGTGTAGCAAAGAATGCGAGCGGCATCAGGATTGTCCTGTTGCGAGGCCGCCTTCAACGATTGGCGGGCTTGGTTCAACCATTCCTTTTGGGGCAAACAGCGCACCTGCCCTTGCTCATTTCGGATCGGCTGCAGGAGCGGTGGAGGCAAGCACGGCAGCACGCCCTCCCGCAGGCGGCTGGCGAGCTGCAGCACGGGCCCCTGATGACGGACCACTTGCTGCAACACCGCTCCACTGCGCCGTTGCATGGCGAACACCGGGCTTTGCTCCTCCCCAATCGGTGGGAGCTGGGCTGGATCCCCAACAAACACCAAACGGGTTTTAAAGGGATGGGCGCATTGCAGGGCAATCCCCAACAGGGTGCTGTCCACCATCGAGGCTTCATCGATCAGCACCAAGCCAAGATTCTCCAGAGCCATTCCCGTTTGCTCGGTGGGCTCACAGAGTTCGACATCACCCGAGCGTTTGAGCTTCAACCGCAGGAGGCGGTGGATGGTGGAGGGATACCAGGTGGGTTGCAACCCCTCGAGATCCAACGCCTGACGCAACACACCCACAGCTTTATGGGTGGGGGCGACGACGGTCCAACACAAACCGGTGGCCTCAACTTGACGCAACAGGCGCATCGACAGAAACGTCTTGCCACTCCCAGCGAATCCGCTGAGAACGAAGGGCGTTCCATCGGCAGGGGTCGCCAACCAGGTGGAAAAAGCATCCGCCGCCTGCTGTTGATCCGCCGTGAGTTCCGCTGTGGCGGTCACCCCAACCCAGCCCCGATAGCGGTGCTGATGGCGGCTGCAAGATGCAGCGGAGACCCCACCAGCACAAGACCTGGCAGGGCAATGGCAGGCCCCACCATGCTGCCCACCAGCACCTGAAGACGGCTATGGCCAAGGCTTTCCTTCAACGGCTTCTCATAGGGGGCTGGCCAGAGGTCTGCCGATAAAGCATTGACGCGTTCAGCGGTGTATCCGGCGGCGCGGCGAATACCACTGGCGTCGTACATCACTACAAACGCCACCACGGTTGCCAAAGCAAAGGTTGGGTGGTCAAAGCCCTGGGTCCAGCCAAGGCAAGCAGCCGTGCCGGTTACCAGAGCGGAGTGACTTGAGGGCATCCCCCCTGTTTCCACCAAAACCGCTGGGCGCCAGCGGCGATGAACGATTAATTCGATCAGCAGTTTCGAGAGCTGGGCCACCCCACAGGCGACCAGCCCCCAGGCCAAAGCACTGTTATCGAACAATTCACGCAACACCGCGTGGGAAGGGGAGGGATCGATCATCGATCGCGGCTGGTGATGAAGTCGGCCAAGGCCAGCAGAGGCATCGCTTGATCTGACCAGGGTTGCAGAGCTTCCTTCGCTTCTTGCACCAAATCATCCGCCCGCTTCCTCGACTCCTCTAAGCCCAAGAGCTTCGGGTACGTGGTCTTATCGGCCAGCAGGTCCTTGCCGGCGGTTTTGCCGAGCACCTCACTGCTAGCGGTGATATCGAGGATGTCGTCAATGATCTGAAACGCCAAGCCAATGCCGCGGGCATAGGTGCGCAGCGCCGTAATCAAGGTGTCGTCTGCATTGCCAATCAAGGCACCGGTGATCACACAGGCACTGAGCAGCGCGCCGGTTTTATGCAGATGGATGTACTCGAGTGTCTCGAGATCCACCTGCTTGCCTTCACTCTCTAAATCCACCACCTGGCCACCCACCAGTCCCGGTGCTCCGGCAACCAGTGAGAGTTCACCCACCACCTTGAGCAGCCGTTCCGCTGGGACTCCCGGGCTGCGCAACGCCACCATCTCGAAGGCGCGGGTGAGCAGCGCATCACCGGCCAAGATCGCCACGGCCTCCCCATACACCTTGTGATTGGTGGGACGACCCCGGCGCACATCGTCGTCGTCCATCGCCGGCAGATCGTCGTGGATCAGCGACATGGTGTGAATCATCTCGAGGGCGACCGCCGTTGGCACGGCATGCTTCGCATCGCCACCCGCCAGTTCACAGGCCGCAAGGCAAAGAATCGGGCGCAGACGCTTGCCACCTGCCAAAAGCGAATAACGCATGGCATCCCGCAACGACTCGGGTCGTTCAGGACCGAGGGAGTCGTCAAGCGCCGCTTCAACGGTTTCCTTGGCCTTGCCGAGATAGGCCTTGAAATCGAACTCGGCGGTCATGGATGGACCTTGGCTGGCCGGATTCTCTCAGGTTGAGGAGAAGCCCCCCAGGGGAACCCAATCCATGGGGTGGGGCATCAGCATTTCGCGACCCTGTCCAGGGGCGGTCGTGACCGCTAGGTCGTACGACACCGAATAGCGCGGCACCGCTCCCTCGTAGGGCAAAACGCGGTGGCGTAGATCTGAAGGGAAGAGCAACAGGCGGTGCTGTTTTGGAGCAAACACCCCACCAGACACGGTGGCTTCTCGAAACGGAATGGCCATCACATGGCTGAAGTAGGTGTCGGGCGCTTGAAATTCCAGTTCTCCAGAACCGGGCTCCTCCTCAGTGCACACATAAAACACAGCACTCAGCTGAGCATTGCGATGGGTATGCGACTCAATCGTTCCTCCATCGGGGGAGCACACCACGGGCCATGCTTTTTGGATATGAACCTCGAGGCCATGATCGGGGCCCAATAAATCGATCAAATAGAGCGATACCTGCTCAGCAATCTGTTGATTGAGCCAGACGAAAGCCTCCATCCGATGCAACTGATCCAAGCCAGCAATCCCCAGAAGATCTCCGGTGAGGTTGTTGCGATTGGAAAACTGTGGATCACCAAACAAATCGCGATCAAACACCTCCAACTGCTGGTGCATGGCCGCAGCAATGCCGTCATCAGGGGTGAGATCCACCTGCATCACGGGGGTGGGGAACAACCAATGGAGTGGCATCGACCCTTTAGCTGAGGAGATCAGCGAGATCATGGTCAACGCCGTGGCGGCGACACCACGCCACAACAGTGTTCACCAGGAGCATGGTGACGGTCATCGGACCAACGCCGCCGGGCACCGGGGACAACGCCGCTGCGATCGGTTCCACTTCTGCTGCACGCACGTCGCCACACAGCCCCCCTTCGGGCTTGCGATGGATGCCCACGTCGACCACCGCAGCCCCAGGCTTGATGTGCTCCGCCCCCACCATCCCAGGACGACCGGCTGCCACCACCACAATGTCGGCCTCACAGGTGTGAGCCACCAGATCCTTCGTGCGGGAATGAACCACCGTGACGGTGGCATTGGCGGCTTGAAGCATTAACGCCATCGGCTGCCCCACAAGGATGCTCCGACCAATCACGACAGCCCGTTGACCCGCCGGGTCGATGCCCTGACTGCGCAGCATGGCCATCACGCCAGCCGGAGTACAACTGCGCGGACCCTGTTCTCCTTTGAGCAGTCGCCCCAAGTTGAGGGTGTGCAATCCATCGGCATCCTTTTCCGGATCAATCGCCATTAACAACGGCCCCTCATCCAACCCCTCTGGCAAGGGGAGCTGCAGCAGGATGCCATCCACCCGAGGATCAGCATTGAGCTGTTGGATCGTGCTCAACACCTCAGCGAAAGGGGTGGAACTGGGGAGATGGGCGCCATAGCTAGCCACCCCGATGCGAGCACAGGCCTTCTCCTTATTTGCGACATACACCGCACTGGCGGGATCGTCGCCAACACGAAGCACCGCCAACCCAGGCGGACGCTCCGCCTGGGGGAGATGCGATTCGATCTGAGCTTGAAGACGACTCTCCACGGCCTTCGCCAGTGCCTTGCCATCGAGACGCAGGGCCATGCCTTGGATCATTGCTTCATCCAGCATGCCTCTCGAGGAGAGCTAGCGTTGTTGCACTGATGTGTCGTGTTTGGTTCGCTTTCCGCGCGGTAGCAGCCTCTGGAGACGTTGGCGACGTCTTCAATCACCAACCCGACGGTTGCTGCGCTGGACGCGATTGCAGACGGTTGTTGTTTTGCTCATGTGCCTGGCAGTCGCCGTGGCATCAAGCCTGCCGTGGTTGATCAAACCCGACCTGCAGCCTGGAGCGATCGCACCCTTTGATGCGATTGCACCAAAAGACGTCTTGGTGCAAGACACCACAGCACTCGAGCAACAACGCTCCTCGTTGGTGGCGCAGTCGGTGGTGCAGGTCATCGACCCAGAACAAACGAAGTTACTGCGACAACGCTTGGAACAGCAGTTGATCCAACTGCAGCAAGTCGCCATGAGCGGATCCGCGGCGCGGGTGGGTCCGGTGAACATGAGTCGTGCGGAACAGCAGTGGCTCAGCCAACGAAGAGCGCAGGAGCATCTGGACTGGGATTCAGCTGTTCGCCAAGCGGCGACTCGAATGCTCAGCCAAGGCTTGGTGAGCAACTTGGCCGTGAATCAATTGCGCCAAGCCGCCAAGGTGCAGCTCGGGCAGGCAGCGATCACCAATCCCGCTGCACGCTCTCTGGCAACCAAGGTGTTAGCGAGCACGCTGCGGGGAAGTAGCAACCTGCGCACCGATCCCAATCTGAGCAAACAGCTGATTGAGGAGCAGCTCACGAAACAGGTGATCCCCACCATCGAAGTGCGGAAGGGCGATCTGATCACCCGCAAGGGGGAACCGATTAGCAACCAGGCCTACGACGTGCTCGATCACTTCGGCAGGGTGCGTCGAGAACCACAACCGGGGATTTGGTTTCAGCATTTCATTGAGGCCCTGGCCGCCTGTGGCGTGATGGTGTTGGTGATGCGCCGAGAACGCCCCTGTCTCGAGGTTCGCCATGCCGTCCTCGCGGTGGGGATTCTGTTCCTCGTGCAAGTGGCGAAGCTGTGGTTTCAAGGCAGTGTCAGCCCCCTAGCCGTGTTGGTTCCACCCACCCTCGTCTTGGCTGAAGGCCTTGGCACTGGCTGCGGTTTGGTGTGGATGAGTGTCGCGGCTCTGTTATGGCCAGTACCGGTTCATGGTTTAAGCGACGGTCGCCTGTTAATCGCGGCCGTTGTTGCTGCGACGGGAGCCTTAATCGCGGGCCGTCAACGCAGCCGCGGACAACTTCTGCAGCTCACCGTGTTCCTCCCCGTTGGAGCCTTAATGGGCCAGTGGCTCCTCCTGCAGCTGCAGCCGCTGACGGGATGGAAAGCCTGGGGAAGCCTGAATCCAACCCTGGACGAGTTGGCCACCGAATCGCTGCTGTTGGGCCTCTTACTGATGCTCACGTTGCTTGCGATTCCACTCTTGGAGAGCTCCTTTGGTCTGCTCACCCGCGCCCGCTTACTGGAACTTGCCGATCAAGAGCGTCCGTTGCTGCGGCGGCTTTCCTGCGAAGCCCCCGGCACGTTTGAGCACACCTTGATGATCTGCAGCCTGGCCGAAGAGGGGGCGCGAGCCATCGGAGCCGATGTGGATCTGATTCGCACGGGCTCGCTGTATCACGACGTCGGCAAACTGCATGCCCCGGGGTGGTTCATTGAGAACCAAAAGGACGAACCCAACCCCCACGATTCCCTGAATGATCCATTTGGTAGTGCAGCGGTGCTGCAAGCGCATGTGGATGAAGGACTGAAATTGGCCCGTCGTCACCGACTTCCCCGCCCCATTGCCGATTTCATCCCAGAGCATCAAGGCACTCTGAAAATGGGCTACTTCCTCCATGCAGCGAGGCAGCGGGATCCCAATGTGGATGAGAGTTTGTTCCGCTACCGAGGACCGGCGCCTCGATCCCGGGAAACGGCAGTGTTGATGCTGGCCGATGGCTGCGAAGCAGCCTTGCGGTCACTCCCCCCCGACACGTCCGATGACCAGGCCCGCGACACAGTGCGTCGCCTGGTGGGTGCCCGTCAACGGGATGGACAGCTCCGCAAAAGCAGCTTGAGTCGCAGCGAAGTGGAGCTGGTGATCCGTGCCTTTGTGCAGGTGTGGAGGCGGATGCGCCACCGCCGCATCCCTTACCCGATCCCAGCCCGTCGCGGCTTTCCGGCCTAACGCTGCGGCCAAGGGTCGGCGGACAACAGACGCAACCGCTGCCCTGTGAACGGATGGCAGAAGCTCAACGCGATGGCGTGCAAACGAAGGCGCTGTGAAGAAGGAAGATCCGCAGATTGATCGCCATCAATTGCATCGCCATAAATTGGATCGCCAATGATCGGGTGAGCGATCCCAGCTAGATGGCTTCTTAATTGATGGGAGCGCCCGGTGATGGGGCGCAACCACAGCTGGGTGATCCCTGCGGCGCTGCTGCGCGCACGCCAGAGGGTGCACGCCTCACGCCCGTCTGGATGGGGGCCATAGCGGGGGGGCTGGCGCTGAAGCCGCGCCAAACGGTTGTGGATGCATCCACGGCCAGCCAAAACACCGCGGACATGGGCCAAATAAAGCTTGTTGACGGATCGGTTTGAAAACAAAGCACTGGTGCGTCGCAGGGCCTCCAAGCCAGCTGCCAACAGCAGCACCCCGGACGTGTCTCGATCCAAGCGATGCACCAGACGCCAATCAGGCCCCTCGTCGTGAGGCTGCACCCTCGAGATCAAGGAATCGGCCTGATCCGGCCCCAAACCCGGCTGCGACAACAGCCCCGATGGCTTCTCGACCGCGAGGAGCCAACGATCGCGATACAGCACTCGAACTCCCTGGACCGTCAAGGCGATAGGCGGTTACTGCAGTGCTTCACGAACAATGCTTCCACTTGATTGGGGGGAAGCACCTGCACTAAACGGGCCTCCGCTTCAGCATGGTGCTGGCTGGAGTCGTAGAGCTGGAGCTCCAGAAAAGCCGCAGGGTGTGTGCGCCGCGCTTGATCCATCTCTTCGGCGAGGAGCCCTGGGGGCATCAGGTACTCACCCTTGCAATCCTGCATCACGTGGGCTGATTCATGGGCCAACACCACCCAAACCTGAGCTGGATCATCCTGAAGATTGTTGCCGCACATCAGCAGAGCTTGCTTGCCTTGATGGAAAGCCCCCATTAAGCCCGCCGGACAGTCCTGGGCCACCAGCGCTTCGATGCCGGCTTCTTTGAGCAAACTCAGATACCGACTGATGCGATCCCAGGTGGTGGCCTGCGCGCCCGTGGCAGAGCTCAAGAACGCAGCTAGAAGCAGGCCCGACCATCCCAAAGACCAACGCATCAGGCCGAAGCAGAGCACCTCCTTCATTGGTCTCAACCGTCGATCTCTACAGCCTTAAAACCTCGGAACTTCTTTAGATTTCAACCCTGAAGTTGTTGCTCAACCGACGCCACTTTGTCGAGAAACGACTGCTCACGGTCGATCCGGGTGTTCAACTTCAAGGTGGTGTAAATCCTGGGGGCACCCATGGCATGCAGGGCGTCGTGGCAGGCACGAACACACTCCATCACCGCATCCCAAGGGCCTTCAATCGCCGTGCCATTGGGGCCCAGCTGATGGGTGAGACCGGTCGCGCGAATCACTTTTTCGCAGGTGGCGATGTAAGGCGAAAGGCTGACCCCCACCCCAATCGGCACCACACAGAGGTCGATACTCACCCACATCAAGCCGGTGCCATCGCGGATGGCGTCAGGCAACTGATTGGGTAATCGATCGTGCGCCATTCGCCATTGGCCGTCCAAACTTCCACGGCAATCCCCCGCTGACCAAGGGAGCAGCGAGACCCTTGGCCGTTGCACCAGTTACTGGCCGCAGCCACGGCATGTTCGAAGCTGTCGTATGGAATATCTAAAACAGGATGGGGGCGCCCATCCAGGCTGACCAATCGATAGCGGGAGCGACGAAGAACCATGACGGTCCAATCCCGAAAGCGTCACTAGGCTCCCATGGCGGCTGGCGCTTTCGGAGCACAGCTTTGTTATTCGAGACACTCTTGTTCGAGACACTGGAGTGAACCTCAACGAACCCCTGCCATGGGTGAGACATTGCTATTGGCCTACACCACCCTGATGGAAAAAGCGCCGGGGGCGGCCTTCCGGCGGGCGCGGGAGCTTTATCTCAATAAGTACTGCGTGCCCCAAGCCAACGCCGATCACCCGCTGCGCTTGTTCGTTTGCGACGAACAAACCGACGAAAGCGAGGCTCCAGCCCCCGACGGACAACCCGGACATCGGCTGGTAACGCTGACCAGCCGCCCCGGGCAGCTCGCCATCGTGCACTGGCAACAAACCTCTCCACCCACGCCGTTCATGCTCGAGAGCTACCTCGCAGAGGTATGGCAACTCAACGCTAAAGACCTTGATCTAGTCGCCGGTTCCACCCCTTGGTTTCGCCAGGGAGGACACCAAACCCGGTTCAGCCCTCCGGCCAATCTGATCGTCCAACAACAGAGCTTATTAACGCTCAAGGAATGAAAACAAAAACAATTCCGCAGTTGGAGCCAAGCGCCTTGTATCCGCCGCTACCGCTGAAGAAGAGATCCCCCTCGCCGCTGTGATGTTGACCAACTACGCCGAGCGATACGTCCTGCGCTCCTCCTCCATCGGTGGCTATTTGTCGGTGAATTCGGTGGATCAGCAGATCGAACGCAAAGCATCACCCGACGATGCCTGGATTTTCCACACCCACGATGGCGCCGTCACCCATGCCCGCTGGATCGGGGAAGTGCATGGCGAAACACCCGATGTGGTGAAGCTCACCCGGTAAATGCAGCCAGGCCCAGGCCTGGCTTATCCATGAATGAACGTGCGAAGCGGCCGCGACTCCTGAGCCTGCAGCTGTTGCAGGGCATGGGCCGTTTTGGCCTGGGCTTCTCGCTGCTGAGCGGCGAACACATCCGACTCATCAAGGCTGAATCCATAGTCGGCAGCCAAGGCCAGAAAACCCTCAAGATCCATGGGGCGGGCCAAGCGCTCATGAAGGGCTGGCTCGGTCTCTCGCATCAGCAGAAAACGGTCGAGATCGGCGAGGGCCATGGATCAAGGCAGTTGTCATCGTTCTAGATCAGGTGCCCTGATCTGATCGTTTTTAGTTACAGACTCAACCCTTCACGGCATCACCGCTGGCATTGGGAAGAATGAAGCGCTGAAGCAGCAGAAACAACGCCATAACAGGAAGAATCGACACCACAGATCCCGCCGCCACAATCCGCCAATCGAGCGAAAAACTGCTCGACAACTGTTGTAATCCGAGGGGCAAGGTATAGAGATTGGGATCGTCCAAAATCACCAACGGCCAGAGAAAATCACTCCAGGTGCCGATGAACACAAACATCGCCAGGGTGATCAGATCAGCCCGTGCCGCTGGAATCATTACGTTCCACCATTCGCCAAGGCGCGAACAGCCATCAATCCGTGCCGCCTCCTCCAACTCCTTTGGAACGCCGAGGAAGCTTTGACGCAAGAGGTACAGGCCGAAGGCAGTGGCGGCCTGAGGGATCACCAACGCCAACAACGTGTTGCGTAACCCCAGCTGAACCATCAAGAGGTACAGCGGAATCATCACCACCTGAAACGGGATCAAAATCGTGGCCACCACGAGGGCCAGCACCAAGCCTCGGCCGGCAAACCGCAACCTCGCCAAGGGATACGCCGCCAACGAACAGAAGAGCAAATTGGCGACCACCGCCAGGGCACTCACCACGGCGCTGTTAATCAAATACGTCGTGAGCGGGTTGTCTTGAAACAGCCGCACATAGGCATCGAAGCTGGGTTCCGCGGGCAAAAGCGCCGGCGGACTCACGAAGATGTCTTCAGCGGGGCCTTTCAAGGAGGTGCTCACCAACCAAAGCAGGGGGGTGAGCACCAACAGAGCCAAAAGGATGAGCAGCATCAACTGCACAACCTTGGGGAGCAGACGGCGCATGGGCTGGCGGTTCAGAGCGTCGGTCTGGCGTCGAGCACCACGGGATCCTTTTGCGGATGCAACGACTGACGTTCCTGGCCCGCGACCAACCGATTCAGGGCGTTCACAAAGGCCATCGCAGCCGCCACCACCACATCGGTGTCGGCGGCATGGCCGGAATACAGCGAGCCATCACGCCGCAGGCGAATGGTGACCTCACCGATCGCATCAATTCCTTCGGTGACCGACTTCACGGAGAATTCGATCAAGTCGTTGGGCACATCAGCGAGGCCATTCAGAGCTCGGCACACCGCATCCACCGGACCGGTACCCACCGCCGACCCGGTGCTTTCGCCACCCTCTTCATCGATCAAGGTGACGGTGGCGGTGGGGCGAGAGCTGCTGCCACAGCTCACCTGCACAAACTTGAGTTGAAAGCGAGCTTCCGGTTGTTGCACCTGCTCACTCACGATCGCTTCGAGATCGCGATCGGTGATCTCGCGTTTGCGGTCTGCGAGATCTTTGAAACGAGCAAAGGCCTCATCAAGATCCTCTCGGGTGAGGTTGTAGCCCAGCTCTTCCAAACGAGCCCGCACGGCACTGCGGCCGCTGAGTTTTCCCAACGAGATGCGGTTATCGCTGAGACCAACGGTGCGCGCGTCGATGATCTCGTAGGTGAGCCGATTTTTTAAAACACCGTCTTGGTGAATGCCCGACTCATGGGCGAAGGCGTTCGCCCCAACAATCGCCTTATTGGGCTGCACCACCATGCCGGTGAGGTTGGATACCAACCGCGAGGTTTTGGTGAGCTCCTCGGTGCGCACGGCCGTCAGCGGCGTGGGGCTGTCTTCTTCACGGCCCATGAAGGGATTGAAGTAGCGGCGGCGCACATGCATCGCCATCACCAACTCTTCTAAAGACGCATTCCCGGCCCGTTCTCCGATGCCATTGATGGTGCATTCCAACTGTCGAGCCCCGTTTTTGACGGCCTCGAGGAAGTTGGCGACGGCCAGTCCGAGATCGTTGTGACCATGGACTGAAATCACGGCCTCAGCAATGTTGGGAACGTGCTGGTTAATCCCGGCAATCAGGCCACCGAACTCCGATGGGGTGGTGTAACCGACGGTGTCGGGAATGTTGATGGTGGTAGCACCAGCGGTAATCGCCGCTTCGATCACCTCGTAGAGAAACTCGGGATCACTGCGTCCGGCGTCTTCACAGGAGAATTCGACGTCTTCGATCAGGGAGCGGGCATAGCTCACCATCTCGGGCACGATCGCGAGCACGTCCTTGCGGCTCTTGCGCAATTTGTGCTCGAGATGAATGTCGCTGGTGGCAATAAAGGTGTGGATCCTGCCGCGGGGTGCTGGTGCCACGGCATCGGCACAGGCCTTGATGTCGGCCTTCGAGGCACGGGCCAATCCACAAATGATCGGACCGTTTTCACCACCCACCTGCTGGGCAATCCTCTGAACGGCCGCGAAGTCGCCGGCACTCGCAAACGGGAAACCGGCCTCAATCACATCGACGCCTAGGCGGGCCAGCTGCTGCGCGATCGCCAGCTTCTCCTCAAGATTGAGACTGGCGCCTGGGGACTGTTCACCATCCCGAAGGGTGGTGTCAAAAATCAGGACGCGACCTGGGTCTTTGGCCATGACGACGCTCCGTCGACGGTCTTAGTCGAAGTGGGTATGAGTTAACGATTGTAGATGAGTCGCTTCAACTGTTCTCAAAAATCCATTCCATCAACAGAAGCAGACTAAATTCAGGCACCATTTGGGCCGATCTTTGACCAAAGGCGCTGTCGCCCTTGTTCTGCACGCCCATCTGCCTTACGTCCGTTCGGCAGAACCAGGGTCTCTGGAGGAAGACTGGTTTTTCCAGGCACTGGTTGAGTGTTATCTCCCCCTGCTTGAAACGCTTGAGCGGGCAGCCCAGCGTCCGGATTGCCAGCCGAAGCTAACGATGGGCCTGTCGCCCACCCTGCTCACCCTGCTCGATGCGGCCGACCTCAAGCAGCGTTTCCCCACATGGCTGGAGCAACGACAGCAGCTTTTACCCCAGGCCGATCCGGCGCTTCGCGACGGGGCAGATCACCTCAGCGCGACATTTGAGCGACACTTGGCGGCATGGAAGGCCTGCGACGGCGACTTGATTGGGCGCTTTGCGGGACTGCAACGCCAAGGGGTGGTGGATCTGCTCACCTGCGGCGCCACCCACGGATATCTGCCCCTCCTGCGCCATCATCCCGAGGCCGTGCGCGGGCAACTGCGAACCGCCGTTCGGGAACATCAACGATTAATCGGTGAACGTCCCCTCGGCATCTGGCTGCCGGAGTGCGCCTACTACGAAGGGCTCGACCATTGGATGCGGGATGCCGGGTTGCGCTACGCGGTGCTGGATGCCCACGGACTTCTGCATGGTCGGCCTCGACCGCGGTACGGGGTGTATGCCCCCATTTGCAGCCGCAATGGGGTGGCATTTTTTGGTCGCGACAGCGAAGCCACCCTGCCGGTGTGGTCGGCCAAAGACGGCTACCCAGGCAATCCGGACTATCGGGAATTTCACCGGGACCTGGGCTGGGATTTACCAGTGGAACAACTTGCCCCCTTGGGGCTGAGCGAGCCCCGTCCGCTCAGCTTGAAACTGCACCGGGTGACCAACCACAGTTCACCCCTGAATCAAAAGGAGCCCTACCGGCCAGCGGTGGCGGCCGAACGGGTGAAAGAGCACGCGCGCGACTACTTGCAAGGTCGCCGCCAGCAACTCGATCAACTGGAAACGGCGATGGGCGTTGCTCCACTGCTCGTCGCCCCCTTCGATGCGGAACTCTTTGGCCATTGGTGGTTCGAAGGCCCCGCGTTTCTGGCTGAACTGTTCGAACAAGCCAACGAGCAAGGGGTGACGTTTACCCGCCTACGAGACGTGTTGAATCAGAGCAGCCAGTTGCAACTGTGTGATCCGAGTCCGTCGAGCTGGGGACAAGGCGGGTATCACGATTACTGGCTGAACGACACCAACGCCTGGGTGATTCCGGAGTGGGAAAAAGCGGCCGCTGCGATGGTGAAGCGTTGCAGCCGTGGCGTTGCCCATGAGGGCGATCTGGCCTTGCTGGAGCAGGCGGCCCGGGAGCTGCTGCTGGCCCAATCATCGGATTGGAGTTTCATCTTGCGGTCGGGCACCACCACAGGCCTGGCTAAGGAACGGATCGAGCAGCATCTCGGTCGTTTTTGGCAATTAATGGCTGCCCTAGATGGGTACGAACCATTACCCGAGGGCTGGCTGAACGATGTGAGCAACGACGACAGCATCTTCCCGTTGGTGCAACCGTTGGACTGGGCAAAACTGCCTCAGCCCTAGGAGCACGAGTCGTCAAAGAACGGCGCAGATCAGAACTGGAAGGTGACGCCGCCGCTGCCACGCCAGGTGGTGCCACGATCGCCACCCCACACCTCAGCTCCACCGCGCGCGTATACCTTCACCGATGTGCGGTTGAAGTTTTGAATCGTGTAATCCAGGCCGGCTTCAATTAAGGCTCCGTTCTGCGTTTCCAACTGCGAATCAAAATCGACGGTTTGATTGGTGAACTTGTAGCCAATCTGCTGCGCTTCATTGTTTTGGTTCCAATCAGCAAGCCATGCTTTTTCTTAGCGCGGTGCCCCCAGCACCAACCCGCGCCTCACATCCCACGGTGAAATCGCAAACAGGCGCAGCATCACGCCCATCAGTTGCGGCAACGGCAACGTGTTGGTGAGGAAGCCACTCCAATCCGCTTGGGATAGCTGAAAAAAACTGGTGAAGTGGCGGCGCAACAGCCGTTCATCGAAGCCCATCAAACGGCCTAAACCAAACTGAAACAGGCG
>ERZ802819.1098-NODE-1098-length-17127-cov-10.7448_pt1 | contig 17127 bp, 15 predicted proteins | sample MGYA00345647_ERZ802819 | MGnify/ENA primary metagenome ERZ802819 (study PRJEB30503, sample SAMEA104212355) | marine metagenome | biome: Westerlies Biome; feature: [SRF] surface water layer (ENVO:00010504) within the epipelagic zone...; material: water... | reverse complement strand
TGAAGGTGATTTTGGCCTAGAAAGGCTCGAAGACGTTTACACAGAAATTGTTAAGAGCCCCCTAGCAAGAAAAACCATTCTGGTTGGAGGTACGAATGGAAAAGGATCTACTATCGAATTCCTTAAAAATTTTCTTCTATCTGCAGGATACAATATTGGAACCTATACCTCCCCGCATTTATTGGAATTTAATGAGAGAATTAAAATAAATGAAACATCTATAGAAGATAACCGAATCATAGAATCATTTAAGCGTATAAATAACTTTAAGAAAAAGACCCGTCTTACATATTTTGATTATGCGACCTTGGCTGCATTTGACATTTTTTCTGAGGAGGATTTAGATTTTGCTATTCTTGAGATAGGTATAGGTGGGAAGTATGATCCAGTGAATTTGATTAATTCAGATCTATCAATAATTACAAACATAGAATTAGATCATGAAAAGTGGTTAGGATCTTCTCTTGAGGATATTGGAGATCAAAAAGCTGCCATTTTAAAGAAAGGAAAACTGGCAATCCTCGGTTCTGATGAAATGCCAAACTCTGTAACAACTAAAGCAACTGAAATTTGTTCTTCTCATTACCAGCTCAACAAAGATTTTTTTATTCAAGAAAATAAGACTCATTGCTCTTATTCATTTTCAGAAAAAAACTGTAATTTAGATTTTCCCTCCAATGGTAGTTTAAATACTGATGCAGCAGCAAGTGCGATAACAGCATACAATTTACTTTCTAATAAAGAAGTAGAATTTCAATCCATTATTGAAAAGACTAAACTAAAGGGAAGATGTGATATTGTGAATAACTTTATTTTGGACGTCTCTCACAATCCAGCTTCTGTAAAAAACCTCATTTCTTTTATTGAAAAAAATTTCAAAGATCAAAAATTTAAAGCTATTTTTGCTGCTATGTCTGAAAAAGATAGTTCTTCGATCATAAAAGAAATAGCTCACCTAATTTCAGAATGGAATATTAGTTTTATAGAAGATAAGAGATTTGATATACCTTCCCTAATCAATTTAACCAGAAGCAAAGTAAATGTTAACGTTAACAGCGCTGATACAGTTTATTCAGCTGTAGAAAGAGGTTACCATGAAGGAACACCTTATATCGTCTTCGGGTCATTTATAACTGTAAGTGAGGCATATAGAGCTTTAGATACAATAAAATTATTAAATCGTGAAAATAGTTAATTATTCTTTGGTGATCTTTATTTTATGTTTCATTATTCTTTCTTTAGTAATGGATCCAGTTGAGTATGATTCAGGCAATCAAAGGGAATTTCCTGATGAGATTCCTGAAGTGAGTCTTAATATACCGCTCGAAGAAAATCTATCTATCATCAGAGATATAGACCAAAAATTTAGTATGCCCAATCAAGGTTTTCGAACAAATTTTGATCAAGCATGGACTGTAAAGGTGGATACTTACAGTGATTTAATAGAGCTTGAAACTGCTTTAAAAAACCTAAAAAATTTAGGCTATAAAGTTTATTCAAGATATGAAAATGACAATAAAGACGTGTACGGGTTATTTATTGGCCCTACGCTGGAAAAAGAAGATTCTTTTAATGTCGTCGATGAGCTAAAAAATATAAATGGCTATAATCCAGAAGTTCAAAAATATGACTGAGAGCCTAGAAATAATTGATTGGATTTCGATAACTTTACTTTTGGTATTTGCTATAACAGGCCTTTTTAATGGTTTTATTAAAGAGATATTTTCGGCCATGGCTTGGATTTTATCTTTGGCTATTGCATGGCTATATGGACCACTAATCTTTCCTTATGTAGACCAATACGTAGATTCTGAGTCCGTGAAAAATATAATCAGTTTCATAATTCTATTTGTACTTTCTTTTATTGTTTTGAAAACCTTAGGTTCCATTATTTCAAAACTGATTTCTGCTATTGGTTTAAAAAGCTTGGATAAGCTTCTGGGAGCATTTTTTAGCTCTTTAAAAGTATTGGCTATTTTGAGTAGCTTGTTTGTTTTTAATCTGAACTATTTGGATAAAAATCAGTGGTGGTTAGATTCTTATTCAAGAACTTATTCAATTAGTTTTTATGAATATTCGAAACCTATCTTCGACGAATGGATAGATAAAGCAGATATTATTCTTCAGAAAGATGATTCTAAGATTGAACTTTGATATAAAATATAAGAAATGTGCGGAGTAGTTGGAATAGTCAGTCAAACAGAAGTTTCACCTGTCATTTATGATGCCCTAACTATCCTTCAACACAGAGGCCAAGATGCTGCTGGCATTGCTACTTCTACCAATAATAGATTTTTTCTTCGAAAACAACTTGGATTAGTGAGGGATGTTGTCAGGAATCAACACATACTTAATCTAAGAGGGCAGATGGGTATAGGGCATGTCAGATACCCAACAGCCGGCAGTGAAGACAGAGAGCTTGCGCAGCCAATGTATGTAAACTCTCCTTTTGGAATCAGTATTTCTCATAATGGTAATCTTACCAATCATGAAGAGTTAAGAGATTCTTTGGTGCATAAAGATTTGAGGCACTTGAACACTGATTCAGATAGTGAAGTTTTACTCAATGTATTCGCTCACGAGCTTCAGAAACAAGGTTCTATTAATCCTGGTTCAAAAGAAATATTTGCAGCAGTTAAGTCCTTACACAAAAGAGTAAGAGGAGCTTATTCTGTAGTGATAATGATTAATGGTGTTGGTATTGTTGGTTTTAGAGATCCTTTTGGTATCAGACCTTTAATAGTAGGCTCAAAAGAGAGTGATTTAATTGGTAAAGATTACATGATAGCTTCTGAAAGTACTGTTTTAGACTCTTTAGGATACGATGTAATTGATGATATCAAGGCCGGCTCTGCAGTTTTCATTAGCTCTGAAGGAAAAATGGAAACAGAGTCATGCATTAATAATCCTATTCCTACTCCATGTATATTTGAGTACGTATATTTGGCTAGACCTGATGCGAAGATAGATAAAATATCAGTTCATAAATCTAGATTAAGAATGGGTGAATTTTTGGCTAAAAAGGTCTTAAAGGAAAGACCAGATCATGATATTGATGTGGTGATTCCCATTCCTGACAGTAGTACAACTTCTGCTTTGCAGCTAGCGACTACTCTTGGAGTAAAGTATAGAGAAGGTTTTGTAAAAAATAGATACATTGGAAGGACATTCATAATGCCTTTTCAGGAAAAGCGTGAAAAGTCAGTCAAACAAAAGCTTAATCCAATAGACTTAGAATTTAAAGACAAGGTTGTTTTGCTAGTTGATGATTCAATTGTTAGAGGTACAACAAGTAGACAAATCATAGAAATGGCAAGATCATCTGGAGCAAAGAAAGTTTATTTTGCCTCTGCTGCTCCCCCGATTAGATATCAAAATGTCTACGGAATTGACATGGCCGCAACTACAGAATTGGTAGCACATCAAAGAACAGAGAAAGAAATAGAAGATTTTATAAAGGCTGATTGGTTAGTCTATCAAGACTTAGATGATCTTATTACTACAGTTCAAGTTGGTAATGAAAAAATTAGTCAGTTTGAATGTTCAATATTTGACGGTAAATACGTCACTGATGATATAGACGACACATATCTTAAGAACTTAGAAGATGTTCGAAACGATAAGTCCAAGCTTTCCAGAAAACCTACCAATTAAATTTTAACTTCTTCGATTGTCACTGAAGGCAAAATAGCATTATCTGCTGCCTCCTTATAAGAAGCTATTTCATGGAAATTAAGATATCTATATACATCAGTACCCATTGAATTGATTTCTGACATGTAGTCAGAGTATTCCTCTTTTGTCGGAATATGCCCAAGAGTGGCAGATATTGCGGCTACTTCTGCGGAGGCTAGGAAAACATTTGCGCCATCTCCTAACCTGTTGGGGAAGTTACGGGTAGATGTAGATACAACAGTTGATTCTGCCTCAACTCTTGCTTGGTTACCCATACATAAAGAACATCCAGGCATTTCAAGTTGGACACCAGCTTTTTCAAAGATATCATAATATCCTTCTTCAGTAAGTTGATGCTTATCCATTTTTGTTGGTGGAGAGACCCAAAGCTTAGATGGTAGGTTGGATTCATTTTTTAAAAGTTTGCCTGCTGCTCTGAAGTGTCCAATATTTGTCATACACGAACCTATAAATACTTCATCAATGTCTGTATTAGCTACTTCTGATAATGGCTTTATGTCATCGGGATCATTTGGACAAGCCAGAAGAGGTTCTGTTATTTGATTGAGATCTATTTCTATAATGGCAGCATATTCAGCATCATCATCAGCTTGCATAAGAACAGGATTTTTCAACCATGCTTCCATTGCTTGAGCTCTTCTTTCTAAAGTCTTCTTGTCTTCATAACCTTCTGAAATCAGCCATCTTAGCAGCGTAACATTTGACTCTAGATACTCTCTTATGGGTTCTTCATTAAGTCTAATGGTGCAACCCGAAGCAGATCTTTCGGCAGAGGCATCTGACAATTCAAATGCTTGTTCAACTTTTAAATCTGGTAGTCCTTCTATTTCTAAACACCTGCCTGAAAAAATATTAATTTTTCCCTCTTTAGGTAGCGTCAATTGCCCAGATTGAAGAGCAGCGTAAGGTATGGCATTCACTAAATCTCTTAATGTTATACCTGGCTGAATTTCTCCAGTGAATTTCACTAAGACAGATTCAGGCATATCTAAAGGCATCACTCCAAGGGCAGCTCCAAAAGCAACCAAACCAGAACCGGCAGGGAAACTAATTCCTAAAGGGAATCGAGTGTGTGAGTCTCCTCCAGTTCCTACCATATCTGGCAATAGCATCCTATTTAACCAAGAATGAATTATGCCATCTCCAGGTCTAAGTGCTACACCACCTCTGGTTTGGATGAACTCAGGAAGTGTATGTTGTGTTTCTATATCTTTGGGCAAAGGATATGCCGCAGTGTGACAAAAAGATTGCATAACTAAATCAGAATTAAAACCTAAGCAGGCCAGTTCTTTCAGTTCATCTCTTGTCATTGGACCTGTGGTGTCTTGACTGCCAACAGTAGACATTCTCGGCTCACAATATATTCCAGGTCTTATTCCTTCAACTCCACAGGCTTTTCCGACCATTTTTTGAGCTAGTGTAAATCCTTTCTCGCTTTTCTCTGCCTCTTCAGGACGAGTAAAAACAGAGGAGCTCTCTAATTTTAGAATTTCTCTGGTCTCATCAGTTAAACTTCTCCCAATAATTAAAGGTATTCTTCCTCCAGCTCTAACGCCGTCCAATAAGGTATTCGATTTATATTCATAATTACATAGTAATTCTTGTGTTTCGGAATTAAGAACTTTCTTTTCATAAGGATAAATTTCAATTATATCGCCGAGACTCATTTTGCTCACATCACATTCAAATGCTAATGCACCTGAATCTTCAAGGGTATTGAAAAAGATTGGTGCAATTTTTCCTCCTATACATATCCCTGCTTGCTTCTTATTTGGTATGAAAGGAATATCCTCACCTATATGCCACAGTAGTGAGTTAGTAGCTGATTTTCTTGATGATCCTGTTCCGACAACATCACCTACAAAAACCACGGGTAATCCAGATTCTTTAAGTTTATCAATTGTTTCTATAGGATCTTGCATTGTTTTTTTAAGCATAGCCAGAGCATGAAGGGGGATATCTGGTCTAGATGGCGCATCTGGGGCTGGAGAGAGGTCGTCTGTATTGATTTCTCCATCTACTCGAAAGACTATAGCTTTTATCATTTCAGGAAGTTCAGGCTTACTCGTGAACCATTCTGCTGCTGACCAAGATTCTACGACTCTCTTTGCGTTTTCATTTTTTTTAGCTAATTCGATAACATCATGCTTGGCATTAAACATTAATAGTGTTTTGCATAAACCATCAGCTGCTATAGCGCCAACATCTTCATCATCAAGTAAATTAATTAACGATTCAACATTGTATCCACCTAGCATGGTCCCTAATAGTTCTGTCGCAAGACGCTTATCTATCAGAGGTGAAGAAGCCTCTCCTTTCGCTACATCAGTTAAAAAAGCTGCTTTGACATAAGCTGCAGGATCAACTCCAGCGGGAGTTCTATTTGTTATCAAATCAAGAATGAATTTCTCCTCTCCGGCGGGAGGTGATTTGAGAAGTTCAACTAGTTCTGCAACTTGCTCAGCATTCAAAGGAAGGGCAGGTATTCCTTGTGAAGACCTTTCTTCGGCATGTTTTTTATATTCTTGTAGCATGATATTCCAGGAGGATGTTAATAATTGGTGCGAAATTTTACCATATTCTTCAATTTAAAGTTGCGCAGAAACTACATAGATATATCATAAGCTTTAATGAGAAAGTCAGTAAAAACTCCTTGTATCGGTGTCTGCTCTACCGTTTTTGGAGATGAAGTTTGCAGAGGATGTAAGCGCTTTCAACACGAAATAATTGAGTGGAATTCTTTCAATGATTCTGAGAAAACATCTGTATTAAATCGTCTTGAGTCTTTAAAAGTTCAGATATTACAATCCAAGATACAACTATTAGATAAAAATCTTCTAAGAGATAAATTACTCCATTACAAAATAAAATTTGATGATGACAGAGATCCTCTCTGTTGGGTATTTGACTTATTAAGATCTGGGAGTCAATCTATATTAGATCCCACGGAATTCGGCTTTGATCTTTTAACGAGCAGTGCTTTGAGCTTATCAGAACTAAAAAAAATTATTGAAGAAGAACTCTTTGAATTATCCGAAGCCCATTATCAGCGTTATTTCAAAGTTGAGAAATATCTGAATGTCTGAAACTTGGGAAGCTATTCTGAGTTCACCCACACCTAAAGCTTGGATAGATAGAGCTTTAGATTCTTTAGACATACTATTAATTGACCATGCACACTGTGAAAAAAAGGCTGCTACTTCAGCAATATCACTAATTCATAAGTATCCGCATTATAATTTAGCAAAATACCTTTCGCCTCTTGCAAGAGAAGAGCTGCTTCATTTCGAACAGGTCCTTAGACTTATAAATAAGCATGATTTTCAATATAAAAACTTGAAATCCTGTAAGTATGCTAAGACTCTATATGACGCTTCTTCAAATAAAGAACCAGATAAACTCAAAGATACTTTAATTATTTGTTCACTTATCGAGGCCAGATCATGCGAGAGGTTTCATGTTTTAATACCTCACCTGCCTTCTTCTTTAAGTAGCTTCTATTCGAGGCTTTACAAAGCTGAAGCACGTCATTGCGATTTGTACTTAGATATCTTCTCCGAAATTTTTTCTGAAGACTGGTCACAAAGGCTTAAAAGATTATCATCTGTTGAATCTAATTTTATCAATAAGAAAGACGAGTTTTTTCGATTCCATAGCGGCTATTAAAACTATTTAACAACTGGCATTTCTTCCCAATTAGTAAGATATCTTGGTGATTTTAATAGCCTTCTCATTGACCATGTTTTTTTAATTCCTTGAGAAGCAAAAGTTACTCTTCCTACTCCAGAAGTGTTTATCTTATCTATGGTCATCATTAACTCTTTGCTATTAATTCTTTTGTCTACGGTTCTAAATAAATCCCCTTGATATACATCTTCGTCATAAAAATCACTGAGCATTACACCTGCTTTTATAAAATTTGTATTTGTTTTGAAGATTTGTTTCGTTAATCTTCTGGTAGCATTCAAAATATCTCTTGTATCGTTTGTTGGAGAGAACAATTTATAGCTTCTAAATCCATGATACTGTTTATCTTGTTTACGAAAATAGTTAGTCCTCATAAAAACGGAGACCATCTTGCAGTATTGATCTTCTCTTCTTAATTTTTCACATGCTCGTGATGCATAGTCACTTACAGCTTCACTGATAGAGTCGAGATTATCAACTTTTTTGCTGAACGTTCTACTCACTACTATTTGTTTTTTAGTTTTGGGTTGCTGCTCTAAACCAATACATGGATAACCTTTTAATTCCATTACTGTTCTCTCAAGAACACTACTAAATTTTCTTTTGATCAACTTAGTATCTATCTCAGCCAACTCAAGAGCTGTTTCTACTCCCAGGCTATTCAGTTTTTTATTAATCCTACTACCAACTCCCCAGACTTCTCTCACAGGCATCAATCTCATTAATTTCTTTCGTCTCTCTGGATCTGTTAAATCAACCACTCCATTAGTAGCTGGATAATGTTTTGCACCATAGTTAGCTACCTTGGCTAAGGTTTTTGTTGGACCTATGCCTACGCAAACTGGTACACCAACCCAAAGATCTATGGTTTTCCGACATTGATGTCCGAATGCTTCATAGTTTCTAAGACCCGTTATATCTAAGAAGGCTTCATCTATGCTGTATACCTCCACTGCAGGGGATAAGTACTCTAAGGTTTGCATTACCCTAGAAGAGACATCGGCATATAACTCATAATTTGAAGAGAATGCAATACCTCCTTTTTTTACAAAAGACTTTTCTATTTTGAACCAGGGCTCGCACATTTTTATCCCTAACTGCTTAGCCTCTTTTGATAGGGCAACGACACAACCATCATTATTCGATAGGACAACCACAGGCCGTTTTTTAATGTCTGGTCTAAATATTCTCTCGCATGACGCATAGAAGCTATTGCAATCAACTAAAGCAAAGGTCATGACTTAATAAAGGTTTATAGAGGCTATTACCGTACCAGCTATTTCCAGCTCCTCTTCCTGATTGATTAGTATAGGCGGATATTTTGGATTTTCAGACATAAGACATATTTTTGGCTTAAGTAATAGTCTTTTACATGCATAAGATCCATCTATTGAAGCTATGACAATTTTGTTATGGCTTGGCTCTATGCTTCTATCGACTATTAAGATAGCACCATCTCCTATGTGGGCATTGATCATCGAATCTCCACTGACACGAACAAAGTATGTGGCAGCTGAATTTTTAATTAAATATTCATTCAAATCTATGGGTCTTTCTACATAATCATCAGCAGGACTTGGCCAGCCAACCCTGACAGTATTTAAGAAATAGGGAATCTCTAGAAGAGACAAGTCCTCCTCCGATGCATCGCCCAGATAGTCAATTTTCATAAGGGTTTTATAAATTAATACTGTATATATATACAGTATAATTAATGAGTGATTTTGTAAAGCTTTTAACCTACTATTCTTTATATTAAAAATATTAAGTCTTAAGAAATATGAAAATTTGGTTAATTTTAGGGGTAATTTATACTGGGTTTTTCTTCTGGTATACAGATCTGGGAGGGAAATTAACTCAAGAAGAAATACAAGGCTTTATCGAAAAACAAGAACAAAATATTCTTAATAGCGGAGTATCCCCAGACTCAGAAGAGTTTCGACTGAGAATAGATTTCATTACCAGGTTTATGGAAGAGGATAATGGCAAACAATTTATTATGGTCAATAATATTGAGATGAACGAAGATCCTGGAGATGTTCCTGGAGCAAATCCTGGTGAGTCTTCTGATCAATTACTATCTAGATATATGGAACATCTATGGCCAAACCTCCTTAAAAGAGCCTCTCACCCAATTTTTGGAGGCAATACTATTTGGCAATCTATGGATTTAGTTGGTATAGAGGGAGCTGAAACTTGGGATCAAGTAGCACTAATGAGATATAAAAGCCGCAGAGCCTTTCTTGAAATAGTTACCCATCCAGATATGATTGATAGACATGAGTTCAAGGTTGCAGCAATGAAGAAGACAATCGCTTATCCTGCAGAGCCGATAGCTTTTTATAGCGATATGAGAATCTTTTTGGGTATGTTGATATTAATTATTGGCCTTTCGATTCAATTAATTTTTTCTAAGAGATAGTGAATCTATTGAGTTCACAAGAATCAGAATCCATCCATATATACCAACCGTATTGATCCCAATCTCCGAGAACCATCCTCTTAGCAGCCTGATTATTGATTTGAACATCATGAGAATCTGGTCGATGAGTATGACCATGAATCAGAAGATTTACAGAAGATCGCTCCATGGTATTGAGAACTTCAGAAGGAGTTACATCCATGATTTCTTCCTTTTTTTCGCTAGTTGCTTTTTTACTAATATCTCTCAGATCTTGAGCAATTCTTTGTCTTTCTTTCAATGATTTACTGAGGAAGTCTTCTTGCCATTTTCTGTCTCTACTAGTTTTTCTAAATGATTGATAATCTATATCACCAGTGCAAAGTAAATCCCCATGCATTAATAAAACCGACTTACCGAACATTTCTTCAGTGTAAGGGTCGGTTAAAAGTTTCATACCAGAAGAGGATACGAATGCAGGTCCTATAAGAAAATCTCTATTTCCATGCATTAAGAAAATTTCAGTTGATTTATTGGTCTCTTTTAAAGCATCTCGAATTTTTATGATGAAGTCATTTTGAAGATCATCTCCAATCCAGACTTCAAATAGATCCCCAAGTATATAAAGCTTTTCTGATTTTGAAGCGGTTTCCTCTAAAAAGTTTAGAAATGCTTCAGTGATATCTGGTCTATCTTCCTGTAAGTGAAGATCAGATATAAAGCAGTAAGACATATTTACTCGGTTGTCACTTTAGTATCAGTAATTGATATTTCTTCAATGGGAACATCTTGATGAAAACCCGAACTACCTGTTGCTGTTGATGCAATTGCTTCAACAGTTTCAAAGCCATCAACAACCTCGCCGAAAACTGCATATCCCCATCCTTGTGCAGTTTCTTCTGTATGATCAAGTGAAACATTATTTACTAAGTTTATAAAAAATTGAGAACTAGCTGAATGAGGATCATTGGTTCGTGCCATTGATAAAGTCCACTTGAGATTCTTAATACCATTATTACCCTCGTTCATGATTGGAGAGTTACCTTCTTTATTAACCATTCCTGATTCCATACCACCACCCTGTATAACAAATCCTGGAATGACTCGGTGGAATAAAGTCCCATTAAAAAACCCACTCTCAGCGTACTCTAAAAAGTTTTTAGAGGTTACTGGTGCCTCTTCTTCAAACAGTTCTATTACTATTGGCCCCAGTGTTGTTTCAAAAGTTATCACTTTTATCTCCTTTTCATTTTGAGAACAGCTCACTATCCAAACAAGACCAATTAAAATTAATATTAAGCCTTTGAAAGAAGAGAGTTTGTTCATATTTCTTTTAAATTCATTAGTATGAGAGGGCTATAATAGGACTTTATGGTTAAGCTTCCAATATATTAAGGTTATGAAGGTAAATAAAACCAGATTTTGTCCCAGTCCTACAGGTCTTTTGCATCTAGGAAATCTGCGGACGTCATTGTTTAGCTTCCTGATGGCCAAAAAATCTAGAGGGTCTTTCTTGTTGAGAATTGAAGATACTGATTTAGAAAGATCAAAGAAAGAATTTTCTGATGCAATATGCGCAGATCTGAAATGGGTAGGTTTAGAGTGGGATGAAGGCCCAGAAGTAGGAGGAAAAGAAAAGTCTTACTATCAATCTCAGAGACTAGAGTTTTACGAAAAGTTTTACGAGGAGCTTTTAAGTCAAGATCTGATTTACCCATGTTTTACAAGCGAAGAAGAATTAAAGATCATACGCAGAAATCAGATCGCTGCGGGGCAACCCCCACGATATACAGGTGTTTGGTCTCAAGCTTCCAAGGAAGAAGTACAAGAAGAATTGGATAAAGGAAATAAGCCTGTTTACAGGTTTAGGATTCCTAAAAAGGAAACTATTAGCTTTATGGATCTTGTGAAAGGTGAACAATCTTTTGCAACTGACGATTTAGATGATTTCATTGTTAGAAAAAAAGATAGTTCTCCCACCTTTATGTTTGCTAATGCTATTGATGATTCTTTGATGGGAGTAGATCTTGTTCTTAGGGGAGATGATCATTTAAGCAATACGCCAAGGCAAATAGCTTTATTGGAGTCGCTCAATCTTTCACTTCCTCGTTATGCTCATGTGTCATTATTTACAGGGTCTGATGGGGCGCCATTATCTAAAAGAAATGGTAGCCTTTCCATAAGTGACTTAAAAGAAATGGGATACTTACCTATTGCTGTCGCAAATTATTTATCCAGAGTTGGACATACAATAAATGATAATGACCTGAAGACTCAAAAAGAATTAGCTGATTCGTTTGAAACAAAAAATATCTCAAGTTCTCCAAGTAAGTTCGATTTAGACCAGTTACTTTTTTGGCAAAAGAAAGCTGTTGATAATTTAACTATCGATGAGTGTGCTAGTTGGCTCAGTGGAAATTTAGATAACTTGCCGCCTACTGTCCAAGAAAGAAGTTTTATAGAATTGATAAAAGAAAATATAAATTTTCCAAGTGAAGCAAGAGAATATGTAAACAACTTATTTATTAATGCTCTAAGTGGAGACGAAGAGAATTTGAAAATCATACAATCTGCAGGTCAGGAATTCTTTATTTTGGCACTTGAAGTGGTAAATCCAGGAATATCCGATTGGAAACAAACTTGTAAGGATATTGAAGCTAGAACTGGTAAAAAAGGAAAAGAATTGTTTATGCCATTAAGGGTAGCTATAACAGGACAAACTAGAGGCCCTGAACTGGACAAAGTCATTGAACTAATAGGTCTTGAAAGAGTTCTTGAGAGATTAAAAGAGGCTTCGCAGATATGAAAATCTTTAATACTCTTTCTGGAAAGAAAGAAGTCTTTGAACCCATCGAGGACAATAAGATTCGAATGTATATATGTGGTATGACTGTTTACGATGACACGCACATAGGTCATGCAAGGACCTTCCTGTCTTTTGATCTTATAGTCAGATATTTAAGAAGTATAGATTATGAAGTCCAATACATAAGAAACATTACTGATGTTGATGACAAAATTATTGCGAGGGCAGAAGAGTTGAATATAAGTCCATCAGAATTAACTAAAGATTGCATAAATTCAATGCAAAATGATTTCAAGGCGTTAGGAATGATTAGTCCTGATGCTGAACCTCGGGCTACCGAGAATATTGACTCGATTATTTCTCTCATTACAAAACTTATAGATAAGGGTCATGCATATGTGGGTGAATCAGATGTCTACTTTTCTACCGAATCTTTTGAAGAATATGGAAAGCTTAGCAAAAGAAAATTAGAAGATATGTTATCTGGAGCCAGAATTGATATTGATCTAGATAAGAAAAATCCTGCTGATTTTGTTTTATGGAAAAAGGATACTGAGGGATTGAAATGGGACTCACCTTGGGGACCAGGAAGACCAGGTTGGCATATAGAGTGCTCAGCAATGAGCATGGATGCTCTGGGGGAAACTTTTGATATTCATGGCGGTGGATCAGATCTAAAGTTTCCTCATCATGAAAATGAAATAGCTCAATCAGAATGTGTCACAGGCAAAGAGTTTGCAAAAGTATGGATGCACACTGGATCTTTAAGGATTGATGAGCAGAAAATGTCTAAATCTCTCAAGAACTTCATAACTATAAAGGAGGCTCTCAATGAAAGCTCTTCAGAAGTACTCCGTTTTTTCTTAATTTCTAGTCACTACCGCAGTCCATTAAATTATTCTGATGAAGGTTTGAAGGAAGCGAAGAATTCCCTGGATCGCCTTTATAACTCTTTACAAGACCTTTCTTACGAAACGGACGAGCATGTTCCTTCTGAATATTCAGAGAAGTTTCATTATGCAATGCAGGATGATTTTAATTCTCCGTCAGCTATATCTGTCTTGTTTGAGATGGTAAAGCAAATAAATATTCTTAAGAAAGAGGATCAGTTAACTCACGCTAATACTTTGGCCTCAGAACTCATTTCGTTATCAAATATTCTAGGAATACTTTTGGATAATCCTGAAGAATACTTCACAAGTGGCATAGATTTAAGTAACCAAGATATTGAGGCCGCAATTGAGAGAAGAAATAAAGCTAGGAAAGAAAAGGACTTCGAACTTTCAGACAAAATCAGAGATGATCTTCTTGAGAACGGAATAATCTTGGAAGATAAAGGTACAAAAACGATATGGAAGAAGTCTTAGTTTAGACCATTAAAGTTTTTTTAACATAAGAACAATAACTGCATTTAACATTAGCTTCCGGCACTTCATCTTTCATTAACGTCTCTTTCAAATCACGGAGAGTCGGTTCGATCCAAGAATCATTTCCTTTATAGGGTATAAGCTTGGTTTTAAATTCAAGACTATTATTGAACTCATCCTTTTCAGTAATACCATTACAGTAAACAAAGTATCCAATATCTGATACATCAAAGGAATTCCCTCTTAATAACCATTGATAAAATTCAATTTGCCTTTTGTAACCTGCCTGCCAGTCAGCATCAATACTAACCTCTCCTTTTTTGGATGTGGCTTTGTAATCAACTACTATCAGTTGATTAGTATCTGTATTGATCCATAGATCATCTAACCCTCCGCGTAGTATTAAATTAGTTTCTGGATGATTTCTTTTGACCCCATGTCTTAGTGATTCCCTCCATTCTTCAAGGTCTGGATGTTGATAAGGTAGAGCATTTAGATTATTTTCAACCATTATTGGATGACGTTCTTCTCGTTCTCTATAGATATCAAATTCATTTTTTAAAAGTTCATCAACAGCATTATTTAGATTAAATGGAAAAGAGGGTGGTCTTGCAATTCCAACCCTATTTGTTAAGTAGAAACATCTTGGACATTCTATAAAGTTATCAATTCTGGAACGGCTTAAAACGAAAGGTTCTTCAGAATTAGGGTTAAATAATTTTGCTGGCATATGTAAAATAATACTACCATAAAAAAAAGGCTCACTTTTATAGTGAGCCTGAAATTTGGCTCCCCGAGCTGGGCTCGAACCAGCGACCCAATGATTAACAGTCATTTGCTCTACCAACTGAGCTATCGGGGAATAATCTAATTATAACGCTTAGAAAGTAAGCGTTATAATATTTTTTATAAAAAGTATGTCAAAAAAATTCGACCTAGTATCAAACTACAAACCTGCCGGTGATCAACCGAGGGCTATCGAGGAGATAGTTAAGGGTTTAAACGATGGATTGCTAAATCAAACTTTATTAGGAGTTACTGGATCTGGTAAGACATTCACTATGGCAAATGTTATTCAGGAAGTTCAAAGACCTGCGATAGTAATGGCTCATAACAAAACTCTAGCAGCTCAGCTTTATGGTGAGTTTAAAGAATATTTTCCAAACAATGCAGTCGAATATTTTGTTTCTTATTACGATTATTATCAGCCCGAAGCTTACGTTCCAACTACTGATATTTATATCGAAAAGGATGCATCTATTAATGAGCATATTGAACAAATGAGGTTGTCTGCGACAAAAGCAATAATGGAAAGGAGAGATGTTGTAATTGTAGCTTCTGTTTCAGCAATTTACGGTTTAGGAGATCCTCAATCCTATCTTCAAATGGTTCTTCATCTAGATAGAGGTGATGAAGTTGATCAAAGAACCCTTTTAAGAAGACTTGCTGAACTCCAATATCAGAGGAATGAAGTAGAATTTAAAAGATCGATGTATAGAGTTCGTGGAGATGTAATTGATGTATTTCCTGCGGACTCTGAAAAAGAAGCCCTGAGAATAGAGCTTTTTGGAAATGAAATAGAAGCATTAAAACTCTTTGACCCCCTAACTGGTGAAATATTAAGGGAAGTGCCAAGGATAACGATATATCCAAAATCTCATTATGTTACTTCAAGAGAAAAAGTACTGCAGGCAATAGAATTTATTAAGGAAGAGTTGGTACAAAGATTAGATTATTTGCGAAAGGAAAATAAACTGGTTGAAGCCCAACGACTTGAGGAGAGAACAAAATATGATATTGAAATGCTCAAAGAACTTGGGTTTTGCTCTGGTATTGAAAATTATTCTAGGTTTTTATCAGATAGACAACCCGGAGAAGCGCCTCCAACTCTATACGAATATCTTCCTCAAGATGCTTTAGTCTTTATTGACGAGTCTCATGTCTCTTTGCCTCAATTGGGAGGAATGTATCGAGGTGACAGATCAAGGAAACAAACTTTAGTTGATTATGGTTTTAGACTACCAGTGGCGTTAGATAATAGGCCTCTTAGATTCGATGAATGGGAGAAGTTATCTGGCCAAAGAATATTCCTTTCAGCAACTCCAGCAAAATATGAACTTGAAAATTCTGGAAATATCAGCGAATTAGTTGCTAGACCAACGGGCTTGACAGATCCTGAGATTGAAATAAGACCTGCAACTCATCAAGTGGATGATCTCCAAGAAGAAATAAACCAAATAGTTTCGAAAGGGAATAGGGTTCTAGTAACGACCTTAACAAAAAGAATGGCTGAAGATCTCACAGAATATTTAGATGAGAATGGAACCAAAGTAAGGTATTTGCACTCCGATATTGATACTGTGGAACGAGTAGAAATAATTAGAGACTTACGCCTTGGTGCTTTTGATGTTTTAGTAGGAATTAACTTATTAAGAGAAGGCTTAGACATACCAGAGGTTGCTTTAGTGGCAATTTTAGATGCAGACAAAGAAGGCTTTCTTAGATCAGAAAGTTCACTAATTCAAACAATTGGAAGAGCAGCCAGACATATAGAAGGTAAAGCTATACTTTATGCGGATAAAATTACTGGATCTATGGAAAGAGCTATCGGAGAAACCAATAGAAGACGCGATATACAAGAAGCTTTCAATAAAGAGAATTCTATAAAACCTACTGGAATTAAAAAAAGCATTGGGGACATAATGGAAGGAGCAAGATCCGTAAAAGGAAAATCTAAAACAAGAAGAAAACTAGATAAGCTAGGAGCGATAGATTTTGATCCAATTGAGAGTTTTGATAATCCCGATAAGGTCAAGAAAGAAATAATTAGACTAGAAGACCAAATGTATAAATATGCTAAGAATCTAGAATTCGAAGAAGCAGCAAGCTATAGGGATAGAGTAGAAGAACTTAAAGATAAACTACTTCTGAGCTAATAAAAGGAGTTCTTCGTCCTTGTGGAGCATTGACAAAGTTTTGTAATATAAATCTACGCGCCCTACGTACTGCATGACTTGATCATATTTAACAAATTCTCTTGATTCTTCTCCATAGCGATCAATTAATATTACTTCTAATGCCATTGAGACTTCAGACCATAAGTTAGGATTTAAACTACCTGATTTTGCGAGATCTCTAGCTAATTCAATATTCTTGTAGCCTAGATTATA
>ERZ802819.1095-NODE-1095-length-17141-cov-14.0324_pt1 | contig 17141 bp, 18 predicted proteins | sample MGYA00345647_ERZ802819 | MGnify/ENA primary metagenome ERZ802819 (study PRJEB30503, sample SAMEA104212355) | marine metagenome | biome: Westerlies Biome; feature: [SRF] surface water layer (ENVO:00010504) within the epipelagic zone...; material: water... | reverse complement strand
ATTAGTATGGGATAATTTAATAAACAAGTACTTTGCAATCTTATTTTTAATTTTTAGCAAGAGCACATCTATATAAGTATATACACCCCCCTATGGCACATGCATGGTTACCTAAACAGAATTTTCAGATGTTTTAATATTATTTTTTGAAATCTAGGATTCAATCTAAAACTTTTTTGAACAACTATCATAAAGAAATTAAAACCCTCTTTGTGAACTCAGAAACAGGAATTTCATATTGTTTTATATTGCTTTTATTGTTTGGGATTTATTCTGGATTGGTGGGCGTTTTATTATTTTATGTGTTGACCTTATAAATTCTGTGATTATAAATATGCTTATTCAACAGTAATTTGATGTTGAGAAGGTTATGCCGCCTTAGCTCACTTGGTAGAGCAGTTGATTTGTAATCATCAGGTAGCCAGTTCGATCCCGGCAGGCGGCACCACATTAAATTGATTATTTTTATAGTATGTCTAAATTAAAGTTATGAATGATCAAGTAGATCAATTTGGCCGAGATAAATCAAAACCCTTAAGTGATAGTAAATCTAAAAAAATTTTAGAGTCATTAGCTGAAATAAAAAATCAATTAGAAAATAAAGATTATACTCCTAAAGTTGAAGTCAATAACAATACATTAAATAGAGATGTCAAAAATATTAAATCAAAAAATTTAGATTTTGATCTACTACAAAAAAGAATTGAATTATTAGAAGAAAAATTAATTAATTTAACTAATCAATCACAATCAGAGAATTATAAAATGGAAACTAATATTGAAGAGATAGTTGAATTTGAAGAAAGTATCTTTCACAGTTTTGGAAATGACCATAATTTAGATAAAGGAAAGTCGTTACTAGTATTGGAAAGCCAAAATGAATCTAAAATATTTAAATTTTATCATTTTATTTTTGTAATAATTTCAATGGCAATAATTTTAATTTTATTAACAACCTACAAATTAAAAATAAATTTTTTAGAAATTATAAAAATATTTTTTTCAAATTTTAATTAAGAGCTAAACCAACTTTTTCTACATTAGCGGCACTAAATTTAAATTCAGGAATCTTTCCATAGGGATCTAATTGAGGATTAGTTAAAACATTTGCTGCTGCTTCTGCAAAACAAAAAGGAATAAATACCATTCCTTCAGGAATTTCTCTATCACTCCTAACTTTAATTACTATGGATCCTCTTTTGGTTTTCACTTGAACATGTTCTCCAGCATCTATTTTCATTCTTTTCATATCCCATCGATTCATACTCACTATGGCCTCTGGTTCTATATGATCTAATACAGTAGCTCTTCTTGTCATTGATCCCGTATGCCAGTGCTCGAGTAATCTGCCAGTAGTTAAAATTAGTGGGAAATCATCATCTGGTAGTTCAGCTGGTGGTATAAGTCTTGCTGGAACAATTTTACCTCTACCATTTGCTGTTGGAAAAGACTCTCTAAATATGTATTCACTTCCACTGCTATCAGGTGCTTCACATGGATATGTGATTGCATTTTCGTTTTCTAATCTATCCCAAGTAATATTTTTTAAAGAATCCATAATTTGACACATTTCTCTAAACACATCTTTGGGGTGTAGGTAGCTCCAATCAAGTCCCATTCTTTGAGCTATAGCTTGAGTAATCCACCAATCTTGTCTTGCATCACCAGGTGGGGGAACCACCTGTCTTCCCATTTGAATTGTTCTATTGGTATTTGTATATGTTCCTGTTTTTTCAGCGTGAGCTGAAGAAGGTAAAATTACATCGGCAAACCAAGCAGTTTCAGTTAAAAAAATATCTTGGACAACTAAATGATCTAGTTTTGCTAATGCTTTTCTGGCATGTTGTTGATCTGGGTCTGACATAGCTGGATTTTCTCCCATGATATACATAGATTTGATTTGATCTGCATGGATTGCATTAATTATTTCAACAACAGTTAAACCTCTTTCAGGATCCATTTTTGTATTCCAAAATTTCTCGTAAGAATTTTGATTTACTTCACCATCAACAACTAAATAATCTGGATACATCCATGGGATTAAACCCGCATCAGAAGCTCCTTGAACATTATTTTGACCTCTTAGTGGATGTAATCCTGTACCCTCTCTTCCAACCTGACCAGTAGAAAGAGCAAGAGCTATTAAACATCTTGCGTTATCAGTTCCATGAACATGTTGCGAAACACCCATTCCCCAAAAGATAATAGATTTTTCAGAATTAGCATAAATTCTAGCCACTTCTTTTAAAGTTTCAGCTTCAATACCACAAATAGCTTCCATTTTCTCGGGAGAAAAATCTTTTATACTTTTTTTAAGTTCTTCAAATCCTTCAGTCTGTCCTTGAACATATTGTTCATCGTAGAGTTTTTCCTCAACAATTGTGTGTAACATTGCATTGAGCATAGCTACATCAGTTCCGGGTTTAAATTGTAAATGGTGTTCAGCATATTTTGATAGACCTTGTTTTCTTGGGTCCATAACTATTAATTTAGAACCTCTTTTAGCAGCTCTTTTTAAGTATGTAGCTGCAACAGGATGATTTTCAGTAGGTCTTGCTCCAATGACAATAATACAATCTGCAACAGTAGCAGCGTTAAACGGAGCGGATACAGCTCCGGACTTCAAACCCTCAAATAAAGCTGCAACAGATGATGCGTGACAAAGCCTTGTACAATGATCAACATTATTTGACCCGAAGCCCACTCTGACTAATTTTTGAAATAGATAGGCCTCCTCATTAGAACATTTCGCAGATCCAAAGCCAGCAAGACCTTTAGGGCCTTTTTCTTTTAAAGTTTTTGTTAAACCATTAGCGGATACTTCAAGAGCATTTTCCCAAGATGTTTCTTCAAAATAGTCATAGATGTTTTTGTCATCTATTTGAACATCCCATTGTTTTGGAGCATCTTTTTTTCTGATCAGTGGTTTTGTAATTCTTCCTTCATGATTAATATAGTCAAATCCAAATCTACCTTTTACGCACAATCTATTTTCGTTAGCCGGCCCATTTCTTCCATCAATTTGGATAATTTTATTATCTTTTACACTGACTTCAGTTTGACACCCCACTCCACAATAAGGACAAACACTATCTACTTTCTTATCAGCGATAAGTTCATTTCGTTTTCCAGAATCTTCAACTAAAGTTGATTCTAGAAGGGCACCAGTTGGACAAGCTTGTACACACTCACCACAGGCTACGCATGTACTTTCTCCCATACGATCATCTAAATCAAATATAACTTTAGCTGTTGAACCTCTAAAAGCCATCCCAATAACATCATTTACTTGAACTTCTCTACAAGCTCTGACACACAAACCACAATTAATACAGGCATCTAAGTTTACACTCATGGCCTTATGACTTTTATCTAAAGATATTTTTTCTTTTGCAGGAAATCTACTTTCAGAAACACCTAGATCATCTGACCATTTCCAAAACTTAGAGTCAGGATCTGGAGATTCCTCTTTCTTTGGCTGATCAGCCACTAGTAATTCAAAAACCATTGATCGAGATTTTTCTGCTCTCTTTGAATTTACTGTAATCTCCATTCCATCAGTTGGCTTTCTGATACAAGAAGCAGCTAAGGTTCTCTCACCTTTAATTTCAACCATACAAGCTCTACAATTACCATCTGCTCTGTATCCTGGCTCATCTGAGTAACATAGATGAGGAATATCTATTCCATTTTTTTTAGCGACTTGCCATATGGTTTCATCTTTTTCCGCTTCATACTCTTTTCCATCAATCTTAAATAAAGTTATTTCAGACATAATTTAATTTGTTACCTCTGATGGAAAGTGTTTAATGACCGATAGAAGTGGATTGGGAGCTGCCTGTCCTAAGCCACAAATAGAGGCATCCATCATAGCGGATGATAATTCCTGGAGTAAATCTATATCCCAAGAGTCTTTGTTCATAAGTTTTAAAGCTTTGTCAGTTCCATTTCTACATGGAGTGCATTGGCCACAACTTTCGTCATGAAAAAAGAACATCAAATTCTTTGCTATGTCTTTCATATTATCTTTATCTGACAAAACAACTATAGCAGCAGAACCAATAAAACATCCGTATTCTTGAAGGGTATCAAAATCTAGTGGAATGGAATCTAAGTTAGCTGGTAATATTCCTCCTGATGCACCACCTGGAAGATAAGCTTTAAATTTATGACCTAATTCAATACCACCACAGTATTCATCAATTAATTGTCTAATTGTAATTCCAGCAGGAGCAAGTTTAACACCTGGATTTTTTACTCTTCCTGATACAGAAAATGTTCGTAAACCACTTCTTCCATTTAAACCATGACTGCTAAACCAAACAGATCCTTTTTCTAAAATTTCTCTTACCCAGTAAACAGACTCTATATTATGAATTAAAGTTGGTCTTCCAAAAAGGCCCACTTGAGATGGGAATGGAGGCTTATGTCTTGGCAAACCACGTTTACCCTCAATGCTTTCTAACATAGACGACTCTTCACCACAAATATAAGCACCAGCTCCACGTCTAAAATGAATTCTTGTTTTTATATTAGGAATATTTTCTTCTAATATCCTAATTTCTTTTTTTAAAAATTTTATTACATCTGGGTATTCATCTCGCATATAAATATAAACATCAGTTGCTTCAACTACCCAAGCTGCAATTAACATTCCCTCTAAAAACCTATGTGGATCTTTTGATAGATAATGATGGTCTTTAAAAGTACCTGGTTCACCTTCATCTCCATTGATTGCCATTAAACGTGGTTTTTTTTCCGCTCTAACAAATCTCCATTTTTTTCCTGTTGGAAAACCCGCTCCACCTAAACCTCTTAGTCCTGATTTTTCCATTTCCTCAATTAGTTTCATGGGATCCCTTTTTTCTTCTATACACTCTTGAAGCATTTTATATCCACCTGTGCTTGTATATGTTTGGTAATTTATATAATTCGGTATTACAGGTTTAGTATCATTTTTTTCTAGTGCCTCTTTTACGATATTAAGATTAGCATTTCCAAAATGTTTTTTTCCAACTTCTACTACTGGGGCTTGGTGGCACCTTCCCATACATGGTGCTCTCACAACTCTGATATCATCTGGCAAATTTTCTTTTAGATTTTTTTCTAAAGATTTACATCCATTAATTTCACAAGTGATACTATCACAAACACGAATAGTGGTTTTAGGTGTTTGAATGTCATCTTCTTTATAAATATCAAAGTGTGCATAAAAAGATGCTACTTCATATACTTCAGTAAGAGGCAAGTTAGTTAACTCTGATAATGCAGTTAAGTGTTTTGGTTTAAGGCATTTAAAATTATCTTGAATTAAGTGAAGACTTTCAATTAACATGTCTCTTTGTCTAAAATAGTCATTGGGAATCAAATTTTTTAGGTCATTAATCGCATCATCGCTACTTTGCCTACCTTTATTGAATTCTGGTGCTTTTCGTCTTCCAGAACCAGGGTGAATTCTTTTTGATGAGTCTTTCATTATCAGTAATGTAGTAATTTATTATTAAGAATCAATGATCAATAAGTAATTATTTAATAAGGATTACTTATTAAAATTTTTTAAGAATTTTAAAAAGTTATTTTTGACAGGTGATGGCCCTGTATCCTTAATATGAACAATACCTACTTTATGAGATATTTCAGGAGATACTAATTTAATAAAGTTTGTTCCTTCATCATAGTTAAAGGATTGAGTAAAAATATAGGGCATGATTGTTGAAAAATTTGAACTATTTACATGAGAGTATATATGCGTCAGTGAGTTAGACTCAATAAGAACCTTCGGGTTAATATTATTTTCTTTAAAAACTGCATCTAAAATCCTTCTAAATTGATTTTCTTTAGAAATTAAACAAAGGTCAAGATCTCCACATTGATGCCAATTTATACTTTTTAAATCTCTAAGATCCTCTCTCTTTGAAATTAAGTAATATGTTTCTTTATATAAAGGGATTTTTTCAACACCAAGAATAGGCTCGTTTTCTAGATAGCTTATTCCTAAATCTATTTTAAAGTCGTGAAGATTTTTATCTATTTCATTCGATGGCATTGAAAAAACTTGAAGTTTAACATTCTGGAATTTTTTAACAAAATTATTTAGCAAGAAAGAAATGTCAATTAAAGCTGTTGGAATTACGCCAATCTTTAAATTTCCAGTAAGATTATTTTTTAATTCGCTACTTAATTGTTTAATATTAGAGTACTCTTTTATAATTTTTTGAAACTTGTCTTTTAAGGCTTCTCCTTCAGGAGTAAGGCCAATATAATTTTTTCCTCGCCTTACTAGTTTAACACCAATTTCATTCTCAAGAGATTTTAGTTTCATAGATAAAGCTGGTTGGGATATGTTTAACTTTTCTGCAGCTCTATTAAAATGTTTTTCACTATCTAAGGCTAAAATTATTTCTAAGTTCTTTATTTCCATTAAATAATAAAATAAATATATACATATATGGAATATTATCTAGACACTAAAGGTTTCGAATGCCCTATTCCTGTCCTTAAAGCAGCAAAATTTATTAGAAAATTAAAAAAAAATGATATTCTTTTAGTAGAAAGTGATGATCCTTTATCAAAATTTGATTTTAAAAACTACTGTGCTGACAACAATTATAATTTAATATCAATAGTCAAATTAAAAAATTTAATAAAAATTAAATTTCAAATTTAAAAAATTCGTAAATATTGCCCTTTTTAATACTTTTAACATTTTCATTTATAACCATTAAACCGTCAGACTCTGAAACTGATATGAGTTTAGCAGATCCTTTTGAATTATGAGGAAAAGCGATATTGTTCTTGATAATAACTCTGTAAAATTTAGTTATATTAGGGTTTTTAGTATCATTAAATCCAGATTTAATTTTTTGAGAAAGAGAAAACATTTCACCTGCTGATGGATTAATAAAAAAAGATACTAAAAATATTAAATTAACTAGAACCGCTAGAGGATTCCCCGGTAAAGAAAAAATATATTTTTGTTTATATTTTGAAAAAATTATAGGTCTGCCTGGCTGAATACGAATATATTTAAAAATTGTTTTAGTATTCTTATTTAAAAATTTAGATATTAAATCACCTGAGCTAAAAGAAGATCCACCAGAGCTAATAATCAAATCATATTTTTGGATCCTTTTTTTATAAAAGTTTTCTATTTTTTTTTCATTATCTTTTAAAATACCTAAATCTTTAATTGAAACATTAAACTTTTTTAGAAAATTAATAATTTGCAACTTATTGGAGTCATACACCTGTTCTTTTTTTTTGATATTACCTATTTTTACTAATTCATCACCATTGGATACAATACCAATTTTTAAGGAACTAAAAATTTTGACATTTACTATGCCTGCTGAGGCAAGCAAAGATAACTTAAGAAAATTAATTTTTTCATTTTTTCTAATAAGGATCTTTCCTTTTTTTAAATCTTCTCCCTTTTTTTTGATATCCTTATTAGATATTTTTGATTGAGATATAAATAAACTTACATTATCGGTTTTTGAATTTTCAATAGATACAAAATTAGAAAGATTTTTTGGAATAATCGCCCCAGTATTAATTCTATAAGCGTAATCATGACTATGATTTTTAAAGATCTTACCAGGTGTAATAATTTTTTTTGATATGGGTAATTTTGATTTGTGAGAACTATTAAAAACAAAACCATCTAATCCTGCACAATCTAAAGATGGAAGGTTTATGGGAGATAGGATGTCCTCTGCCACTACTTTATTTAATGCTTTAGATAATTTAATTTTAGAAATCTTAAATAAATTTTTTTTTTCTTTATCAATTAATTGAATGGCTTTTTTTAATGATATTAAATTAGAGTTTGTCATTAAGAATCTCGCCTGCAATTAGATCAATTTGGTTATGATTTAATGTTTTAATTGGATGACTTTCATTATCATCAGTAATTAATAATTTAACATTCTTAATAGTATTGTATAAGGCCTGTTTATTATTTTGTTTAAGCCTAACTTCAATTTTTTTTAAACTATCTATTTTCTTAAAACCTTCAAAAATAAGAATATCGCATCCAGAATTTAAATTTATTAATTCATTGAAATTTATTTCATTATTTTTTTTTTCTTCAATATGGGCTAGTCTATTTTCAGAGATTATTGTTGTTTTATAGGCACCTGATTTTCTAATTTTATAACTATCGGTATTAGGATGATCTATATCGAAACTATGGTGAGCATGTTTTATTACCCCCACACTTATATCTTGAGAGTCAAAAAATTTAACTAAGTTAGAAACAAGTGTTGTCTTACCACTGTTTTTCCATCCAATTACTGCTATTGTCTTCACGACATCACCATAATACAATCTTAAAAAATATGACAGAATTTTTAATTAAACCTAGCATCAACAATAAGTCACTTTTCAAATATAAAAACACAATAAATGAAAAAGGTGAAAAAATTGATATTCCTATCATAGAGGAGAAACCTCTAACTCTATTTTTGAATAACCAAGAAATTGTAACGATGATGACTATTGGCGATTATCCTGAATACCTCTCTATAGGTTATTTATATAACCAAGGTATGGTTATGAATTACGAAGATATAAAAAAAATTGAATACCATAGAGACCTAAAAACAATAGTGGTTAGAACTCATGATAAAACAAATTTTGAAAAAAAACTTAAAAAAAAGGTTAATACTTCCGGCTGTGCCCAAGGTACTGTATTTGGAGATTTGTTTGAAGAAATTGAGTCTGTAAAACTTAATAAAAAAAATAAAATTACAAATAACCAACTATTGAATTTATCAAAAAAAATAAATTTAGAACCTAGCTTGTATTTAAAAGTTGGAGCCATTCATGGATGTGTCCTCTGTCAGGAAGACAGACCTCTTTATTATTTTGAAGATGTCGGAAGACATAATGCAGTTGATAAAATAGCAGGATTAATATTAGAAAAGAAATTAAAGACAGAAAATATGTCTTTTTACACATCTGGAAGGTTAACTAGTGAGATGGTTATTAAGTGTATCAAAATGAGGATACCAATATTGCTCTCAAGGTCTGGTTTTACTTCATGGGCAGTAGAAATTGCTAGAAAAAAAGATCTTACTATGATTGGAAGACTTAGAGGAAAAAGATTTAGTATTCTTTCAGGAAGTCATAGAATTTTAAGTGAATAAGAATTTAATTTCAGTAATTTTGACGGGAGGGAAATCCTCTAGAATGAATTTTCAAAATAAAAGTTTTTTAAAACTAGATAATAAATTTTTTATTGAAAATATAATAGCTAATTTAGAACAAAAAGTTTCAAAAATTATTATAAATGCAAATAATGATATAGATAAATATCAATATCTTAATTTAGAAATAGTTAGAGATAAGATTTCTGGATACAAGGGTCCGTTAGCAGGACTTCATAGTGCGATGTATAATTATCAAAACACTAAAGAAGATCTTTGGTTTGCAATTTTGCCTACAGATGCACCCATCATCAATAGCGATTATATAGACCTATTTAAAGTTCAAGACAAAATAAAAGAGATGGCATTTATATCAAAGATAAATGGTTCTGTAGAACCAATGTTCTCATTTTGGTCTATCAAATCTTTTTCCTACCTAGATCAAATTTTAAATAATAATGATGGTTATAAAATAATGAAATTTGCTGAAGAAATTGGTTTTAAATATCTTAATGTAAGTAAAAAATCAGAAGCAGAATTTTTTAATGTAAACAATCAGGAAGATTATGAAATACTATTAGATCTTCTTAAAATTAATTAACTTAGTTCCTTTATCATTTATTATTTCTTCCTGGCTTGAAAAACCTTGTTCTTTAAAAAATGGGATAATGTCTGAGAAATTTATATAGGAAAATGCTGGAACTCCTTCTTTAAAATTTAAAGGTTCAACTGTTATATACATGGAGTCTATGAGTTTAGAATATAAGAAAAAATCATGAACTTTTGTTCCACCTAAGATTAAGACGCTGTCTTTGCACAGTCTTTCAAAGTCCTCCCATTGGTGAAGATCAGGATTAAAATAATATTGATTCTTAATGTTGGGATTAATTAACTTAATTTCATCAGTACCCCGAGAAAATATAATTCTTTTTCTTGTTTCATTTGGATTTAATTCATGTGTTGTTCTACCCATAACTTGCCATTCATTATTTTTTATTAGATTTTGGAGGTGAATTTGGTCATCTTTTGAGGTCCATTCAAAGGGATTATCCCTTGAGTGTCTAGCTATAAAACCATCTTGAGAACAAGCAAAAGCCAAAGTGTAATTAATCATAAATTTAATATATAAAATATATTAAAAGTAAATCTACTCAATATATGAACTTCTACCTACCAATAGCTGAAATATCTATCAATATTTATCTATTAATATCGCTTGGGGTAGGAATAGGTTTTATTTCAGGTTTATTTGGAATTGGTGGAGGTTTTATATCATCCCCTTTGCTTATACTAGTTGGCATACCCCCTTCAGTTGCTGTTGGAACCACTACAGTTCAAGTTTTTGCATCTACCTCTACAGGTGTCATAAGTCACTATCAAAAAAAAAATATTGATTATCAAATGGGGATTACTTTGGTATCTGGGGGGCTCATTGGAACATTGTGCGGGGTATTACTTTTAAATAATTTAAAAAATATTGGCTTAATAGATAATTATTTAAACTCTATATATATAGTTTTACTATTAATCACTGCTATTTTTATTCTTTATGAATCAGCAAAAATTAATCTTATTTATAAAAATAAAAAACTAAAACTTCATCAACATTCATGGATACATGGATTACCTCTAAAATTTAAATATAGAAAATCAAAACTATATATTAGCGTTCTAGCTCCACTATCAATCGGTTTTTTTATTGGAATGCTTACAGGCCTAACTGGGATTGGAGGGGGATTTATTTTAATCCCATGTATGATTTATTTACTTGGAATGAAGACAATTAGTGTTATTGGAACTTCACTATTTAACATAACTCTAGTTTCATTTACATCTTTATTTCTTCAAATTTATATAAATCAAAATATTGATTTTATTTTAGCTATATTTTTAATTGTAAGTAGCTCTGTTGGTGCGGCTATTGCCTCAAGAGTAATAGATAGATTTGATCAAGAAAACTTAAAAGTACTTTTTGGAATTCTATTAATAACAATAGCATCTTTCTTACTTTATGATTTATTCAAAACACCAATTAATCTTTATGAAATAAATTATGTATAAAATATTTATATTACTATTTCTTTATCCAAGTTTAGCAATTTCTTCAAACTTCACACTTGACAAATTTAAAATTGAAATTAATTCAAATTTTCTAGGTGAAGAAATAATGTTATTTGGTCAAAAAAATATAAATGATAAAGTTATAATAATTTTTGAGGGTGAAAAGAAAAATGCAAGACTTTATAGAAAAATAAAAGAGAATTTTTTTTGGATTAACAAAACTAAAGAACTAAGCGAAATACCAAGTTTCTTTGCAATTTTCTCCGCTCCAAAAATATCTTTAAGTGAAATTTTTTTAATACCGGGTATAACAAAAAAACATTATTTAATAAGCAATTACAGACAAGAACTTTACGAAATTAGAACAGCTCTTCAAAATAAAGGTTTATACCATGAAGAAGAACTAGAGAACGTTGATGGAAGTCTATTTCTCAAAAAATTTAAAATTCCAGATAATATACCAGCAGGTAATATTGCAATCACATTTTATGAAATAGAAGAAGGCGAAGTAATATCTGTTTCAAAAAAAAATCTTATTATTGAAAAGAGAGGTCTCACAAACAAACTTGAGTTATTATTGACTCAACAGTCATTCTTTTATGTTTTTATATTAATTATCTTTTCTATAATTTTTAGCTTATTATCAAATTTAATTTTTAGAAAAAAATGAAAAAAAATACCAATAGAAATTATTTTATAGTTATTGATCAAAGTAAAGAAATGTGGACAGCAGTTAAATTTGCTCTTAAAAGAGCTAAATTAACTAAATCAGATGTTACAACTATAAGTTTTATAGAAAGTATAAGTGATGGAATGATGCTCACTACATCTGCAGAAAAAATTTTAGATAAAGATCAAATTAAAAATGAAAAACTTAAACATAAAGAGGTACATGAATTTATATTTGAAAATTCTAAGATTAAAGCTCAATCAGAAATATTTAAAATGAATGAAATTGATAACTTTATTACATTTCTTAATACCTACTCATCAAATTCAACTATTGTCTTAGCAACAAGTTCTGATATCGGAAAACCTGGTCCACTTATAGATAAGTTAATTTACGAGAAGTCTAATACTCTACTATGCCCCCTTGTTATAATAAATGGTAACTTACAAAACAAAGAAATTGAAAAAATAATTTAACTGAATAAAAATATCTTTAAAATTTGTATAGTTTGCAATAGACCATTTAATTGGAGAAAAAAATGGGAAAAGGTATGGAATGATGTTAAGTATTGTTCTGAGAAATGTCGAAGGTCAAAATCCAAAATTCTAGACAGAAAATAGCAGATATACTGCTTAAGATTGGCAGTGTAAATATTAATTTCAAAAACCAATTCACCCTGACATCAGGAAAAAAAAGCCCGGTATATGTCGATTGCAGAAAACTAATTTCTTTTCCCAAAGAGAGAGATTTAATAATTAGTGAAATGGCTAAGCAGATTAGAAAAAAATACAAGAAATCAGTATTAGTAGCTGGAGGAGAAACAGCAGGAATTCCCTACTCTTCTTTTTTATGCCAGAAGTTAAAACTACCAATGATCTATATTAGAAAAAAACCTAAAGGATTTGGTAAGGGTAAGTTAATAGAGGGTGACTTTAAATCTAAATCCTCTTCTATTTTGATTGAAGATATGGCTACAGATGGTGGTAGTAAAATACATTTTATTAAGTCTATGAGAAAAAGCAAATTAAGTGTGAAAGATATATTTGTTATTTTTTTTTATGACATTTATCCTTCTGCTAAAAAAAATATAAAAAAAATGAATGTTAATTTAAATTATTTGACTAGCTGGAATGAAATTTTAGAGGTCTCACCAAATTATATTTCTAATAGTGATCAAATTAAACTTAAGGAATATTTAATATCTATAGCAAATGGAAAATAAGATAATTAGTATTGTTTCTGGTGGATTTGACCCCATTCATCCTGGGCATATAATGATGATGAAAGATTGTCGTAAATTTTCTGATTATTTAATAGTAGGAGTAAATTCAAATAATTGGCTTTGTAAAAAAAAAGGTAACTTTTTTATGGATATAAAACATAGAGTTTATGTCATAGAAAATTTAGGTGTTGTAAATGAAGTTATGGAATTCGATGATGATGAAAAAGGAAGTGCAAGTAATTTATTAATAAAAGTAAGAAGAAAATTTAATAATAGTAAGATTATTTTTGCAAATGGAGGGGATAGATCTGATCCAACAAAAATATTAGAATTTGATACCTGTCAAAAGCATAAAATAGATTTAAAATTTGGAATAGGTGGAAACCACAAAGAGTCCTCTAGTTCAGATTTATTAAAAAGATGGGGAGAGTATTTAAATAATAAAACTAGGGATTGAGGGTAAATCTACCCCATACTCCTCTTTGGTATTCGTAGACCTCTCTTCTATGTATTCTATGTGGCATATCCTGCCAAAACTCTATTTTTCTATGCCTAATTAAGAGACCTCCCCAATGTGGTGGTCTTGGTACTTTTTTTTCATCGGGATATTTTTCTTTATAAAATTCAATTTTTTCTTCTAATTCTTTTCTGTTATTCAAAGTTCTTGATTGGTCTGAAGCCCAAGCGCCGATTCTACTTAAGTAATGACGAGAATTATAATATTTATCGGAAATTTCTTCAGATAACTTCTCAATAGTACCCTCTATTCGAACTTGTCTTAAAAGAGATTTCCAGTGAAAATTAAGACAAACATTAGAATTAATACTTATATCATTGCCTTTGTTGCTTTCGTAATTAGTGTAAAAAACAAAACCTTCATCGTTATAATCTTTGAGAAGGACCATTCTAGAGTGAGGTTTATTGTCAGAACTGATTGTTGATAAACACATTGCATTTGGATCATTGATTTCTTTAGATATGGCAAGATTAAACCATTCTTTGAATTGAATAATAGGATTTAAATTTTTGTCTGACATGGTATGAGTATTATATAAACTTTAATTAAAAATGGATCTAAAAAATAAAAAAGGCCTGATTATGGGCGTAGCTAATGATAAATCAATTGCTTGGGGTATAGCTCAACAGTGCTCTAAATTTGGAGCTGATTTGGCATTTACATATCAAAATGATCTTTTATTGAAGAGAATTGAACCCTTAGCAAAGTCAGTAAATTCAGATTTTTTAATACAATGTGATGTTAGCAATGAAGGGTCTATTCAAAATACATTTAAAGAAATTGAACAGAGATGGGGTAAGCTAGATTTTTTTGTTCATGCTGTGGCCTTTGCAGATAAAAATGAATTAAGAGGAAAGTATGTTGACACATCCAAAGAGAATTTTTTAAATAGTCTAAATATTTCTTGCTATTCTTTTACTGAGTCATGTAAATATTGTTATGATTTAATGAATGAAGGTGGAAGCATCATTACTTTAACATATTATGGTGCAGAACAGGTAATGCCTCACTACAATGTAATGGGTGTTGCTAAGTCAGCCTTAGAAGCATCAGTTAAGTATTTAGCTGTTGATATGGGTGACAAAAATATAAGAGTTAATGCCATTTCAGCCGGTCCAATTAAAACCTTAGCCGCCTCTGGAATTGGTGATTTTAGATTTATTCTTAAATGGAATGAACTTAATTCACCTTTGAAAAGAAATGTAACCCTAGAGGATGTTGGAAATACAGGCGCATATTTGTTGAGTGATCTTTCATCTGGAGTAACCGGAGAGATACATCATGTTGATTGTGGGTATCACACCGTAGGTATGGTTGCTGTTGATGAGGCTGAAGGAGTAGCTAATTTGTTAACTGAGTTCAATAATAAATAAAAATAATGTCACATAATTCTTTTGGAAATTTATTAAAATTTACGACTTGGGGAGAAAGCCATGGGGAGGCTATTGGATGTGTAGTAGATGGTTTTCCTGCAAATATACCAGTTGATTTAAAATATATTCAGTCAAAATTAAACACAAGAAGACCGGGCCAATCAAAATTTACAACTCAAAGAAATGAAAAAGATATTGTTAAAATATTATCTGGTGTCTTTAATGGTAAAAGTACTGGATCCCCTATTTCATTCATAATCTACAATGAGGATCAAAGAAGCAAAGATTACTCCAATATTCAAAATAAGTTTAGACCAGGTCATGCTGATTATACTTATCATATGAAATATAAGAACTTTGACTACAGAGGTGGAGGTCGATCAAGTGCCAGAGAAACAGCTATGCGTGTTGCAGCTGGTGCTCTCTCAGAGATGCTTATATCAAAAATTACAAAACCAAAAATGAAGATTACAAGTGGAGTAATTCAAATTGGTAATGAAAAAATTAAAACTGATAAATGGAATGAAAATTTTATTAATAAAAATCCATTTTTTTCACCAAACAAAGGTATTGTCGAAAAATGGGAAGATTTAATTTTAACACATCGAAAAAATGGGTCTTCTCTTGGGGCTATTATAGAAGTAAGAGTTAAAAATTGCCCTATTGGTATTGGTGAACCTATCTATCAAAAGTTAGACTCAGAACTTTCAAAAGCTATCATGAGCATTAATGCAGTAAAGGGCATTGAATTTGGTACTGGTTTCAACTTAGTAGAATTAGATGGTACCAACTCCTCTGATCAGATGAGTATAAAAAAAAATAAAATAAAGTTTCATAGTAATCACGCTGGGGGGATCCTAGGTGGTATTTCATCGGGACAAGAGATCGTTTTTAGATATGTAGTTAAACCTACTAGTTCTGTACTATCAGAAAAAAGCACAGTTACAAAAAATATGAAAAATTCAAAAGTTAGAACTGTCGGTCGTCATGATCCTTGCGTTGGAATAAGAGCTGTACCAGTTGGTATTGCAATGACTAACTTTGTAATTGCTGATCTTTTAATGATTAGTCGATCAAAGCTATTTTAGTAATTTAGAAACACGTTTTACAATTAGCTCAGGAGATATCCCAGATTGAAGATATTGATCCCCTATATCAGATTGATCTATGAATTCATCTTTCATAAAGAAATTTGATATTTTAGGAGTATTACTAATTGAATTTAAAAGATAGTCATTAACTTGACTTGAAAATCCACCAATGGCATTTTCTTCAATGGTTATAAAAATATCATGATTTTTTAATAGAGATTTAATTATTAATTTATCTATCGGTTTTGCAAATCTCATATCAACAATAGTACTTTCAATTTTAAATTGATCTTTGATTAGCTTGGATGTTTCAAAAACCTGCTTTAACCTTGTTCCTAAATTTAGAAAAGCTATTTTTTTACCTTTTTTAACTATTTTACCTTTTCCTATTTTGATGATTTGAAAAGGTTTCTTGTTATCATAATCTCCAGCTAGATCTCTAGGATATCTGATTGCTGAAGGTCTATCCTTTATACTTAATGATAAATTAATCATATTTTTTAATTCTTCACCAGAGGATGGTGCCATAACAACAAAATTAGGTAAACAGCTTAGGTACGTTAAGTCAAAAGATCCTGCATGTGTGGCTCCATCTGCCCCAACAAATCCAGATCGATCAATTAAGAAACGCACTGGCAAAGATTGTAAAGCAATATCATGGATTATTTGGTCATATGCTCGTTGAAGAAAAGTTGAATATATAGCAACAAAGGGCTTAATTGACTCTGTGGTCATACCGCCAGCAAATGTAACTGCATGCTGTTCGGCTATACCTACATCATAAAACCGATTTGGGTATATTTCTTGAAATTTATCTAAACCTGTTCCTGAAGGCATAGCTGCTGATATAGCTACGACTTTTTTATCTTTTTTAGCAATTTTTAATAACGTATCACTAACAACATTTGTATAGGTTTTATCTTTTGATTTATTTTGAATTCCAGTTTTTACATCAAAACTTGAAACTCCATGAAATTTATCTTTTGAATTTTCTGCAGGTGCATAACCTTTACCTTTCTCAGTAATAACATGTAAGAAAACCGGGCCATGCAATTCTT
>ERZ802819.1093-NODE-1093-length-17177-cov-19.3964_pt1 | contig 17177 bp, 12 predicted proteins | sample MGYA00345647_ERZ802819 | MGnify/ENA primary metagenome ERZ802819 (study PRJEB30503, sample SAMEA104212355) | marine metagenome | biome: Westerlies Biome; feature: [SRF] surface water layer (ENVO:00010504) within the epipelagic zone...; material: water... | reverse complement strand
GGCCATACTGCTACATCACCACAACCTATCGGAACATTTATATCTACAGCCTGATGTAGGGTTAGATTAGTAGGAGAAGATGCCCTATTATGATATGAAGGTATTCGCAGATTTTTTATTTCATTTGAGTCCCTAAAACCTCCATCTGTCACTACTCCAGCACACCCTTTAACCATTAATCTAGTTATTAAAATAGCACCTGCAGAAGCAGCTCTTGGATCTTTACGACTATCAAATATTAAAACATGGTCTTTTGGACATTCCTCAATTGCAACACGTTGAGGGTGTTTGGGATTTTTGAATACTTCTAACGCATTTAGATCTTCTCTTGCTGGAATATATCTAACTGTAAACGCTAAACCAACCATATTAGGAAGATTGGTATTAAGGGGAAAAATCCCTTGAATAAACTGATTTCTGAGCCCTCTTTTAAATAATGCAGTACATATTGTTGCTACACTTGAATTCAAGTAAATTTTTTTTATTTCATTATTTATCATATGCTACCTCAAAATATGTCTGGTTCTTTAGCAGATTTTCCAAAATTTGTTTCTAAAAAATCAAAGTCACAACCATTATTAGCTTGTGTTACGTGATTACTATACATCCATAACCAACCTCTTCCTGCTTTAGGTTCTTTAGGTTTAATTTCTGTTCTTCTTAATGATAAAGTCGCTTCGTCAACAAGCATATTAATAGTGCGTAATTCGATGTCAATTTCAACAATATCACCTGTCTTTAACAGGGATAAAGGTCCACCTATAAAGCTTTCAGGAGCCACATGAAGAATACACGCTCCATAACTAGTGCCACTCATCCTAGCGTCAGATATTCTTACCATATCTCTAACTCCTTTTTTAAGAAGTTTTTTTGGAATTGGCATCATTCCCCATTCAGGCATACCTGGACCACCAACAGGACCAACATTTCTTAGCACTAAAATATGATCTTCTGTAACTTCAAAATCTTCTCTATCTATCATTTCTTTCATCTCAGGATAACTGTTAAAAACTATGGCTGGCCCTTTATGTTTGAAAAATTTTTTATCGCATGCCGCTGGCTTAATTACACAGCCATCTGGTGCTAAATTACCTTTTAGCACTGCTAGAGATCCTTCTTCATAAATTGGTTTGTTTAATGGACGAATTACATCCTCGTTAATAGTTTTTGTTTGAGAAATAATTTTTTTTAAGCTTAAACCTGAAACTGTTATTTGATCTAAATTAAGTTTTTTTCTAAGTTCATGCATTAAGGCTAATATGCCTCCAGCATAGAAAAAATCTTCCATAAGATAATCTTTACCAGAAGGTCTAATATTAGCAATAAGAGGAATTTCTCTCCCTTTTTTATCTAAATCATCCATGGTTAAATTTACACCAGCTCTCCTAGCCATTGCAATTAAATGAATAATAGCATTTGTAGAACATCCCATTGCCATTGCTACAGTCACAGCGTTATCAATTGATTTTTCCGTTATGATTTTAGACGGAGTTAAGTCCTCCCAAACCATTTCAACTATTCTTCTTCCAACATTTGTTGACATTCTTATATGATTTGAATCAGCCGCCGGAATAGAACTAGCACCAGGTAAAGATAAACCAATAGCTTCCGTTATCGCTGTCATTGTGCTAGCCGTTCCCATAGTCATACAATGTCCATATGATCTAGCAATTCCAGCTTCAACATCTTGCCAATCTTCATTACTTATATTACCTGCTCTTAATTCATCCCAATATTTCCAACCATCAGACCCACTACCTAAAAACTTACCTTTATAATTACCTCTTAACATCGGACCAGCAGGCAAAAAAATCATTGGTAAATCTAAACTTATTGCTCCCATTGTGAGAGCCGGGGCTGTTTTATCACAACCGCCCATTAATACAACACCGTCAATGGGATGGGATCTTATTAGCTCTTCAACTTCCATTGAAAGCATGTTTCTATAAAGCATGGTGGTTGGTTTTACATACATCTCAGCAAGGGATATGGCTGGAAGTTCAATTGGGAACCCTCCAGATTGATAAATACCCTTTTTAACATCCTCAACTCTTTGTTTAAAATGTGTATGACAAGGTTGTATATCTGACCAAGTATTGATTATGCCTATTAGTGGCTTATTTTGCCAGTCCTCTTTACTTAGTCCCATTTGCATTGCTCTAGATCTATGACCAAAAGATCTTACATCTTGGGGAGAAAACCATCTTGAGCTTCTTAAATCTTTATATTTTTTTTTAATCATTTTCACCCTTAGTTTTTTTAACAATAAATTAATCATAAAATATATTTATCAAAATTTCTTTAAAAAAGAATTATATTTAAATTGGGAAGATTGGTAGGCCTGGAGGGACTTGAACCCCCAACCACTCCGTTATGAGCGGAGGGCTCTAACCAGTTGAGCTACAGGCCTTTAAGATGATTTTATCTCATATCATTAAAAGTGGTTTATACAAGCACTAACTAAGTATGTAAAGGGTAAGTATATAAAGATTTAAACTTAATTTTCTAAAAATGATCTTAATTTTCTAGATCTTGTTGGATGTTTTAATTTTCTCAATGCTTTAGCTTCAATCTGTCTGATTCTTTCTCTTGTAACACTAAATTGTTGTCCAACTTCTTCTAAAGTATGATCAGTATTCATACCTATACCGAAGCGCATCCTTAAAACTCTTTCTTCTCTTGGAGTTAAGCTGGCTAATATTCTAGTAGTGGTTTCACGTAAATTAGCATGAATAGCCGCTTCAAGAGGCTGAACGGCCATTTTATCTTCTATAAAATCACCCAAATGACTATCATCTTCATCACCTACTGGTGTTTCAAGAGAAATTGGCTCTTTAGCTATTTTAAGAACTTTTCTAACTTTATCCAATGGCATCGAAATTTTTTCGGACAATTCTTCAGGAGTAGGCTCTCTTCCAATTTCATGAAGCATTTGTCTTGAGGTTCTTACTAATTTATTAATTGTTTCAATCATATGAACAGGTATTCTGATAGTTCTTGCTTGGTCTGCGATCGAACGGGTTATAGCTTGCCTTATCCACCATGTAGCATATGTTGAGAATTTATAACCTCTTCTGTATTCAAATTTATCTACGGCCTTCATTAAACCTATATTTCCTTCTTGAATTAAGTCTAAAAATTGGAGACCTCTATTCGTATATTTTTTAGCAATAGATATTACTAATCTTAAATTAGCTTCTACCATTTCTTTTTTGGCTCGAGCAGCTTCTCTTTCTCCTCTTTGAATTATTTGAATTAGTTTTTTGTATTCTTGAATAGGCAAACTAACATTATTTACGAAATCAAACACCTGATCACAAATTCCAACTATTTGGTCATTATTTTCTGAGGTAAATTTTTCCCAATTTTTTGACTTACCAGGCTTTATTGCCCAATTATGATTAATTTCATTACCAACCCAACTGTTAATAAAATCTTTTCTTTTTACACCAGAATTTTCAGCTAACCTTAATAAAGCCCCTTCAACATTAGTTATTTGTTTATTAAGACCATACATTTGATCTATTAGCTCTTCTTGTCTGTTACTGTTAAGATAAATTTTTTCCATTTGCTCAATGAGTAAAATTCTAAGTTCATGTAATCTTTTTTCGGATCTTGGGACTAAAACTTCACCCTTTCTTAATCTTGCAATTCTTCTTTCACTAAGCGTAAGGATTTCCTTAAAAGTCTTAGCAACTTCATCAATCATTTTTAAAATTTGCTCTTTAATCTCAGCTTCCATAGCAACTAAAGATAAATTTATATCATCTTCTTCGTTCTCATCTTCATTATCATCTTCACTGACATCATCGCTTTCATCTGTATCTTTGATTTTGTCTTTTTCCTCGTTTTTTTTAATAACATCATTTCTTGTATTATTAATATCTAGACTATGAATTTTAAACTCTGTGCTTATATCATTTGATTTCGCGTTCTTTATATTATCATTAGAAACTATAGGTTCGTTAGCTCCTCCATTTATACGAGCATAAGTTGTTTCAAGATCGATAATATCCCTCAAGAGCATTGAACCATCATCCACTTCATCCCTCCATTTGAGGAAAGCTCTCATAGCTAACGGTGACTCATAAATTCCACCAACCATCAACTCTCTTCCAGCTTCAATTCTCTTAGCAATAGAAATTTCACCTTCTCTTGATAAAAGCTCAACTGATCCCATTTCTTTCAAATACATTCTAACTGGATCATCAGAACGAGCACCTTCTTCGTCAGACAAATTTCCACTATTCTTTTCATCAGCTTCCTCTGGAGAGGTTTCTTCATGCTGTTCAACTATATTCAGACCCATATCATTAATCGCTGAATGAATATCTTCTATTTGTTCTGAAGAATACTCACCTGGTGGAAGAGCGGAATTTAATTCATCTAGTGTTACAAAACCATTCGACTTACCCTTTTTTATTAATGATTTAATAGCAGAGTTATTAAGATCTAAAATAGGACTATCATTTATATTCTTAGTGGGATTTTTTTTATTTTCAGTTTTGGCCAGCATAAATTATCTCATTTTATTTTGTTGTTTTTAAATAAACTAATTTTTTTATTTCTATTAGGTCTATTAATTCCAGAAAAGCTCTATTAATATTTTCATCATTAATATTCTTCAAGTCTAAATTTAATCTTGAAGGATAATTACTTTGCATAATTTTTTTAATTTGGATAGTAAAACCTTTTGTTACCATATCTTGTTGAAGATGTTCTGAGGTTATTTCAGGTACTTTGTTAACTAATTTAAGAATTGAGTCTTTTAATTCATTCAAATCTTTGTTTCTAAAGTCAAGTAAAGAAATTTTCTCATCATAAACCAAACATATTCTTGGAAATAATAACATAATATAGATAATTGCTCCAATCTTAATTTCAACTCCAGTTCTAGGCAGATTTTTTTTCATAGAAAACGTATTATAACGATTAGGTCTAAAGCTATTAAATGGATTTTTATTATTTTGCCTAAAGATTTTAATTCTTTTTTCAACTTCATCCCTGAAAGCTTGTTTTATGTTGTTGTTTTCAATTGCCTTTACTTTACTTCTTAAATAATCCCAAAAATAAGCATAACTTTCAGGCTCATTTTCTTGGACATTTTTTGAACCTTGCATCCACAACATATCAAGAGGACCCATTGCTTTATCTAAAACTTTTTCAAATGCATTTAAGCCATTTTTATTAATAAATTCCTCTGGATCAAGATGATCTGGTAGGAAAACAAATTTTAATTTTTTATTTAATTTCAACTTAGGAAAATATTTTTCAAACACTCTTAATGTAGCATTTTTGCCAGCAGTATCTCCATCAAAAACTAAAAAAGCTTCGTCAGATATATTAAAAATATTTTCAATGTGATTTTCTGTTAATGCTGTTCCAAGAGATGCAATGGCCGGATAACCATGAGATGTTAAAGATATTACATCCATATAGCCTTCACAAATAATCAGTCTTTTTTTATTAAGATTTTTTTTGGCGTTTAAAACCCCAAATAATTGTTTATTTTTTTTAAATAAAAATGTTTCAGGAGAATTTAAATATTTAGGACTTCCATCACCCAATATTCTACCACCAAAAGCAATAACTTTTCCTGAGTTGCTTAGAATAGGAATCATGATTCGTTGTTGAAAGTAAAAAACAAATTTTTTTTTGGGATTTTGCTTTACTAAACCCACATCAATCATGTCATTCATTGAAAAACCCTCATTTTTCAAACATGAAACTAAAAATTCATTAGATTTTATATTGCCTGAATATCCTATTTTAAAATTTTCTAATAAAAAATTATCAATTCCTCTTTGCTTCAGATAATTTCTAACTTTTTCTCCAATTGGAGCATGCAGATTTTGTATATAAGACTCAGAAACTCTTTTTAAGAGCTGCAAATGATTCTTTAGTTTTGGATCTTCAGAAAACGTATAACTATTATGATTTATCCCTGCATGTTGTGCTAATTTTTTTAAAGCATCAACAAATGATATATTTTCCATTTCCATAACATAATTAAAAATATCACCATTCTTTCCACACCCAAAACAATGAAAAAAGCCTTTGTCGTCTGATACGTTAAAAGAAGGTGTTTTCTCTTTATGAAAAGGACATAAAGCAATATAATTAGACTTATCACGTCTTTTTAAAGAAAGAGTTTGACTTACAATCTCAGAAAGCCTTATAGAATTTTTAATCTCTTCTTTTATGTCCATTTTAATTCTTATATTGCAGATTAATTAAGTTTATTAATTATTAATCAGTCAGCTTACTTTTAATAATTTCACTTGCAATTCCAAAATCTATTTTTCCACTATACTGATCTCTTAAGATTTTAATTACTTTTCCAATATCTTTCATAGAGGAAGCCTCACATGATTTAATAACGTTTTCAATTATACTGTATATTTCTTTATTAGATAGTTGCTTTGGTAAAAATTTGAAAATTATTTCTATTTCGTTTTCTTCTTTTTTTGCTAAATCATCCCTCTTACCTTCTAAATACATTTCTATAGACGATTTTCTTTGTTTTATCATGGTTTGAAGAAGTGAAATTATTTCTGTATCATTAATACCTGAATCATTTCCTTTACCTTTAGCTATAATATCTTTATCTTTAATCGAGGCTATTATTAGTCTCAATGTACTAATTAAATTAACATCTTTTTTAAACATTGCTTCTTTTAATTTATTTTTAACTTCTTCTCTAATGTTCATTTTTTTTCCTAAGATTTGTTATTTATTATAAAATTTTAGTAATAATAAAAATTAATATTATATATTATATATTATAGTTAATTTTTTAATTTATTGACGAAAATAATAATACATTCTAATTACATTCTTGATAAAAAATATATGAAAAATTTATTAATGTTTTCTTGTTACACGGTAACTTATAAGTAACAAATAAGGAATTGAATGAAAAAATCTAATCAAAAAAAAGAATTTCTTGATACTGGTTATATCCCATTTAATTTAAACAAAATTGATAAAAAAAACATATTAAATTGCTTATTAATATTGAGTGATGGTTCACATTTTCTTGGAACATCTTTTGGTTCAATAAAAAAAGCTGTGGGAGAATTATGTTTTAATACCTCACTTACAGGTTATCAAGAAATTATTACAGATCCATCATATGCAGGTCAAATTATAACTTTTACTTTTCCACATATCGGAAATATAGGTTCGAATAATTCTGATGATGAAGGTAAAACTGATTCCATAGCAGGCATTGTTGTTAGACAACTTCCAACTTCACCATCAAATTGGCGCTCAGAACAAAGCTTTGAAGACTGGTTAATTTTAAACAATATTCCAGGGATTTCGGGAATTGATACACGCTTACTAACTAAAACTATACGAAAATATAAAAGCTGTAACGCTATGATATGTTATGATGAGAATGGAGAATTTGACTTAAATAAATTGAAAGTTGAATTAAACAAACATCCTAATATGGATGGTTTGAATCTCTCATCTTCAGTATCTACAAAGAATCAATACAAATTTAATGAACTTCCCCATGCATTAATATCTTCAAAAGCTTTGGAAAATAAAAGTTTTAAACCAAAAATAGCTGTGATTGATTTTGGCGTTAAAAAAAATATACTTAGACATCTAACCAATTTAAATGCTGATGTTACGGTGTTACCGGAAGATGCTAATATTGAAAATATTAATAATTTTAAACCAGATGGTATATTCTTATCAAACGGTCCAGGAGATCCTGCAGCAACTGAAAAAAAATGTAGGAAACTTCTAAATTTAATATTTAAACTAAATGTTCCTGTTTTTGGAATATGCATTGGACATCAATTAATTGGGCTATCTTTTGGTGCTGAAACTAGTAAGATGTCTCAGGGACATAGAGGTGCCAATCATCCTGTTAAAAATTTGTTAAATAACAAAGTTGAAATAACTAGCCAAAATCATGGTTATCAAATAGATATGGACAGTCTACCCAATTGTTTTGAAATTACCCACACCTCTTTATTTGACAGCTCTATAGAGGGCCTTAGACATAAAGATTTGCCAATCTTTTCTGTTCAATACCATCCTGAAGCTTCTCCTGGTCCAACTGATTCGTCTTATCTATTTAATGATTTTTTAAAACTAATAAAAGTGTCGAAAAATGCCAAAACGTAATGACATAAAATCAGTTTTAATTATTGGAGCAGGTCCCATAATAATTGGTCAAGCCTGTGAATTTGATTATTCAGGTGCTCAAGCATGTAAAGCTCTTAAAGAAGAAGGAATTAGAGTAATTTTAATAAATTCTAACCCTGCTACTATTATGACTGATCCAATGATGGCTCATTCAACTTATATTGAGCCTATAGAAAAAGATACAATAGAAAAGATTATTCAAATAGAGAAACCTGATGCAATCCTTCCAACTATGGGAGGACAAACAGCTTTGAATGCTACTTTAGAATTATATGATTCTGGTATTCTTAAAAAAAATAATGTTCAGATTATTGGAGCTAAACCAGACTCAATTAATAAAGCTGAGGATAGAGAATTATTTAAAAAGAGTATGGATAAAATTGGTCTGGAATCTGCAAAAGCAAAAATTGCCAAAAGTTTAGATGAAGCTAACTCAGCATTAGACTTTGTAGGTTTACCAGCAATTATTAGACCCTCTTTTACACTTGGTGGAGAAGGAGGAGGAATAGCATACAATAAAGAAGAATTTATTGAAATTGTATCAAATGGACTTAAATTATCTCCCAATACAGAAGTACTTATTGAGGAATCTCTTCTTGGTTGGAAAGAGTATGAAATGGAGGTTGTTAGAGATCATTCAGATAATTGCATAATAATATGCTCTATTGAAAATGTAGATCCAATGGGAGTTCATACTGGCGATTCTATAACTGTAGCTCCAGCTCTGACTTTATCTGATAAAGAATATCAAAGAATGCGAAATGCTAGTATTGCTGTTCTAAGAGAAATTGGTGTTGATACTGGAGGCTCAAATGTACAATTTGCACTTAATCCAATTGATGGAAGATTGATTGTAATTGAAATGAACCCAAGAGTAAGTCGATCATCTGCATTAGCCTCAAAAGCAACTGGTTTTCCTATAGCTAAAGTGGCTGCTAAACTTGCGATAGGATATAATTTAGACGAATTACAAAATGATATTACAAAATCTACACCTGCAAGTTTTGAGCCTACTATAGATTATGTAGTTACCAAAATACCTCGTTTTACATTTGAAAAATTTCCTGGTAGTGAAAGTTTTTTATCGACTTCAATGAAATCTGTTGGAGAGGCAATGGCTATTGGAAGATCGTTTCAAGAATCTCTCCAAAAAGCTCTTAGATCACTTGAAACAGGCTTGTCCGGTTTAAATGACGTTCCTTTCCCAGTTAAAACTGAGATGTTAGACGATATGGATATCATATCCGGCTGGTTAGCCGAACAAGTACCTGAAAGAATTTTAAGAATATCTACTGCTATGAGAAATAAAGTTCCAATTGAAGATATTTCAAGAATTACTGGATGGGATAAATGGTTTCTAGAACAAATATTTGGTATAGTACAAGTTGAAGAAAAATTAAAAGAAAATTCATTTAGTGTAAATGAAATATTTCTTAGAAATATCAAATCCATGGGTTTTTCTGATCTACGTATTTCAGAAGTCACTAACATAAGCGTACAAAAAATTTATGAATATCGTTCTCAGTTTAAAGTTTTTCCATCTTATAAAAGAGTTGATACATGTGCTGCTGAATTTTTTTCTGAGACAGCTTATCTCTATAGTTCTTATGAACAAAATGATATTAATGAATGTGAAGTTTACCCTTCAACAAAAAATAAGATAATTATACTTGGAGGAGGTCCAAATAGAATTGGTCAAGGTATAGAATTCGACTATTGTTGTGTTCACGCAGCATATAGTTTAACAGATGCTGGTTACGAAACTATTATGATAAATTGCAACCCTGAAACAGTATCAACTGATTATGACACATCAGATAAACTATATTTTGAACCTTTAACTCATGAGGATGTTCTTTCTATAATTGAAAAAGAAAAGAAAAATGGAAAGGTAATTGGAGCAATAGTTCAATTAGGAGGACAAACACCACTCAAAATAGCATCATCTTTAGAAAAAGCAGGGATTAAAATTTTAGGAACATCCGTTAAAGCTATAGACTTAGCAGAAGATAGAAAGAGTTTTAAAGATCTATTAGAAAAATTAAAACTTAAACAACCATTAAATGATGTTGCAAGCAGTAAAAATGAAGCAATTAAAATAACTAATAAAATTGGTTTTCCTGTTGTTATCAGACCTAGTTACGTTCTTGGTGGTCGTGCTATGGAAATAGTCCATAATAATGAACAGTTACAAAGATATATTAATGATGCTGTGAAAGTTTCTGGCAACAGTCCTGTTTTGATAGATAGTTTTTTAAAGAATGCAATAGAAATTGACGTAGATGCCATATCTGACGGGAAAGAAACATTTATAGCAGGTATAATGGAGCATATAGAGGAAGCGGGGATTCATTCGGGAGATTCGGCTTGTGCTATTCCTCCTCAAACTCTTCGTAAACAAATTATTAACGAAATAATTTTACAAACAAAAAAGTTAGCAAAAGGGTTAAAAGTAGTTGGTTTTATTAACATACAGTTTGCAATCCAAAATGATAAAATTTTTATATTAGAAGTAAATCCAAGAGGGAGTAGAACAATTCCGTTCGTTGCTAAATCAACAGGTATTCCTCTTGTTAAAATAGCATCACAAATCATGACAGGGAAAAAATTATCTGATTTTGAACTTTCGCATAACAAAATGAATCATATATCAGTGAAAGAAGCTGTTTTTCCGTTTGCTCGATTTCCAGGAACCGATGTAATACTTGGACCTGAAATGAAGTCTACCGGTGAAGTTATGGGTATAGGCTCAACTTTCGGGGAAGCTTTTGCTAAAAGCCAACTTGGTGCTAATATAAACTTACCTCTTAAAGGTCAAGTTTTCATCTCAATCAAAGATGAAGATAAAAAAAATATTATACCTGTTGCAAAAAATATAGAAAATTTAGGTTTCAAAATATGTGCTACATCTGGTACTGCCAAGACATTAAATGATAACAATATTAAAACCAAATATATTAAAAAAGTAATTGAAGGAAGACCAAATGCTGTCGATGCTATGTTATCGAAAGAAATTCAACTTGTTATCAATACAGTAGAAGGAACAAATTCTATCAAAGATAGTTTCTCTTTGAGACAAACTGCACTTTTAAATAAAATTCCTTATTACACTACCCTTCAAGGCGCTCAAGCTGCAACATTAGCCATAAAGTCTATAAAAAATAAACATTTAAAAGTGAAATCTCTTCAGTCATACTTTGAATAATGTATATTTATATTATACATTTTGTTATTAATTGACTTTTTGGAAACGTTAACATGGATAAAATACCTTTTACATTATCTGGACTTGAAAAAATTAAGTTTGAGCTTAATGACCTAAAAAAGTCTGAAAGACCTCAGGTCATTCAAGCAATAGCTGTTGCGAGAGAGCATGGCGATCTTAAAGAAAATGCAGAATATCATGCAGCAAAAGATAGGCAGTCATTTATTGAAGGAAGAATTACAGAACTTGAAGACGTAATTAGCAGAGCAGAAGTAATAAATCTAAGTAAATTGTCAGGTGAAACTGTAACTTTTGGAACTAAAGTTAAAATCATAGATGAAGAAAATGATCAGGAAACAGATTATCAAATAGTAGGACCATACGAAGCTAATCTAGAGTTGGGCCTCATATCAATAGCATCACCAATAGCCAAAGCATTAATAGGTAAAGAAGAAGGTACTTCAGTTGCTGTTGCCACCCCAGGTGGCACAAAATATTACGAGATATTATCAATTGAAATTATTCAAACATAGTTTCAAATGGTACACTAGGTAAACTTTTAATACTTCTGATATTTAGTGATGTTTTAACAGTACTGACTTTAGGAGCTTGGGTAAGATTTTTTGTTAAGAATATTTGAAAATCATCCCAATCTTTAGCTATAATTTTTAGAAGAAAATCAACCTCTCCAACTAGCATATGACACTCTCTTACTTCAGGGAAAAGAGATATATAATTTTCAAAAATTTGCAGATCGTTTTCTGCTTGACTTTCAAGACCTACATAAGCAAATACAGTTACTTTGAAACCTAGAAGTTCTGGATTTAAAATAGCGTTACAGCCAGTGATGTAATTTCTATTTTCTAGAGATTTAACTCGTCTTAAACATGACGGAGGCGAAATATTTACAATGTTAGCTAGTTCAACATTACTAATACTCCCATTTGATTGTAATTCATTTAAAATTTTAATATCAATATTATCTAACTTCTTTTTTTCGTTTTTCATTTAATTAATATTTCTTTATAATATGTAATAAATATATTTATGAAATAATATTACTGTAATGATTGTATATTTACAATATTATTTCATAACTTACTTTAATTATAATATATAAAATTATATTGAGAGAAAATTTGCATAATTCAACAAAACCTTATGCTTGGGTGATCAGCGATGGAACTAAAGGAATGGAAAACCAATCCTTGGCATTTGCTAAATTATTAAATATAAATTACAAATTAATTAAATATGACCCACCATATTTCTTAAAAAAAATTCCCTTATCAAACAAGCTTTATATTTCTTCGCTTAAAAAATATTTTCTTAGAAATACGACTATACCTTCTTATATTATCACAACCGGAAAAAGAATGGCTGGAGTTTCAGTAGCTTTGAAGTTTATTCTTAAAGATAAAGTTATTACCATTCATATTCAAAACCCAAAATTACCTTTCGAATATTTTAATTTATTACTAATTCCAGAACACGATAATATAACTGCCAAAAATGTAATCCAAACAAAAGGAGCACTTTCTTTTTTTGATTCTGATGATTTAAATAAGCTTGATGAAAAAAAAATCAAATTAATAAAAAAAAATAAACAAAATCTTATTTTATTAATGATGGGGGGAAAGAATAAGCGTTATGAACCAAAAAATTCTGATTATTATTATTTAAGCATGAAGATTATTGAAGCAACCAAAAATGTAGGCGGTCAATTGATTGTTTTAATATCTAGACGTACACCTTTAAAGGCTATCAAAATTTTACAATCCTCATTTTTAAAACATTATGAACATTTTCAAATAATAACTTCATCTGAACATAACCCTTATCCAGATATTTTGAAAATAACTGATTATATTGTAGTAACTAGCGACAGTGTTAATATGATTTCAGAGGCCAGTAACTTATCTATACCTTTATTTGTTTCACATTTCCCTCAGGAAACTGGTAAAATTTCTTGTTTTTTAAATAACCTTGAAAAATTAGGAGTGCTAAAAAAATTTAAAGGTAAATTATTTCATTACAGCAAAAATAAATTAAATACTAATAAGGAAACTATTTTAAAAGTTAACAAGTTTTTGGGACTCTAATAAACTTCCTATATTTCTAACTTTACTTATTTTTTGCTCTAAAAAATGCCAATTGTTTTCTTGATCGATTTGTTTCCATATTTCTTCTACTTCCTCAATAAGCATATTTTCTCTATTTTTATCTAGTATTATTCTTTTTTCAAACATACCTTCAGATGATTGGGTATTTTTCAGAATATCTGTAATTCTTGAAAATCCATCAACTTTGTATTTATTTCCATAATTAGTCTTCAAACAATCTATTACTGCTTCACTTCCACCAAAGAAATCATAAAAAAAAGAGGCATATTCTATTTTACATTTCTCACTTTCATTTAACAAAATATTCATTATTTCATTTAAACTTTTACTATCAATGTCTTTTATCCCAATTCTCCAGCAAAAATGATTTTTGAGAGACAAATGAAAATTTGTAGAAAATTCATTCAATATCTCAACAATTCTTTTTTCATTTATTAATTTATTCAGACTTTTTCCTAACTGAGTTAATGCCCACAATGCAGCTTCAGGCTGTCTACCAAATGAATACCTTCCATTATAATCAAAATAAGCTGCTGTAAAATTTTGATTTGCATATTGTATAAACCTCCATGGACCAAAATCAAAAACTTCGCCAGTAACATTGAAATTATCTGTATTTAGGACCCCATGAACAAAACCTGAAATAATAATTTTACCCATAGAAGTAGCAATCTTTTTTACACATTCTAAAAAAACAGTTTCCACAAAAATTTCACTACTAGAATTCTTATTGATATAACTGAAATAGTTATCCCTCAAATAGTCTAATAATATTTCGAGATTATCCTGTTGATTTAAATAAGCTAACCTTTGAAAAGTACCAATTCTGATATGACTATTACTTCTTCTTACTAAAACTGCAGATCTAGTAGGAGACGGCTCATCATTTCTTTGAAGTTTTTCTTCTGTTTCAATTATAGATAATGTTTGACTAGTAGCTACTCCTATAGCAGATAAAAATTCTGTAGCTAATAATTCACGAACGGCTCCTTTCAATGTAAGTCTTCCGTCACCTCCTCTGCTATATTTTGTCTGTCCTGATCCTTTTGTCCCTAAATCCCATAAATTATTATTCTTATCTAAAATCTGTGCTAATAGGAAACCTCTTCCGTCACCTAATTCTGAATTATAATGTCCAAATTGATGACCATGATATTTCAAAGCCAAAGGATCATGATTTACTCCAGGATATTTATCAAATTTCCCAAAATAATTTATCCACTCATCATCAGTAAGATTATCAAGACCTATAGGCTTGGCTGCCCTATTATTTCTAAATCTTAAAATATGATTAGGAAATTGAGCTGGTTTGGCAATGTCATAAAATGCATTGCCTAAACTAAAATGATTATTTACAACTTGAGAATTATTTTTCATTAACAGTTCTAACTTTCATTTATCTAAAAAGATTGTCCTGTAAACTTTTCTCTAGTTTGTTGTACATGGAGGCCACTTGTTCACCATATCCATTATAAATAACTGTGGGGATTCTGCCATCAACACCTAGTTGTTGCTCTGTCTTTTGTGACCATCTTGGATGAGGTATGTCTGGATTTACATTAGCCCAAAATCCATATTCTTTAGGTGCAAGTTTTTCCCACATACCAATAGGTCTATCATTTGTAAGACTAATTTTTACTATTGATTTTATTGATTTAAAACCATATTTCCATGGGAGAATTAAGCGTAATGGAGCGCCATTTTGGTTAGGTAATTCTTTACCATAAATACCCGTTGCAATAAAACTTAAGTCATTTTTTGCTTCTTCAATAGTTATACCCTCTTGGTATGGCCATGGATACCATTGTTGTTTTTGTCCAGGAGCAATGTCAGGGTTAAAAAAAGTTTCAAATTTTAGAAATTTTGCGTCATTCTTCGGTTCAACAAGTGATAAAATTTTATTTAAAGGGAATCCAGCCCAAGGTACAGTCATTGACCATGCTTCTACACATCTAAATCTATAGACTCTTTCTTCAATTCCACCAATTTTTTTTAGTAAATCGTGCACGTCTATCGTAAGTGGTTTATTTACCAATCCATCAATAGTTAATAACCAAGGATTAGTTGTAAGTTGTGCAGCTCTTCTCCAAATATTTTTACTTGAACCAAATTCATAAAAGTTTGTATAGGTAGTTGCTAAATTTTCTTTTGTTAGATCTCTATCTATTTTGTATGAATTGTTGGATATTGGAGGATAAAGTGAACTAAATGCAGGAAAAGAACTTAATAATGTACTAGGTACAATTAAAGAACCTATAGCTATTTTTTTTAAACTTTCTCGTCGTGCTTTAAAAATTTTTTCGCTTGTAATACTACTTTCTTTAAAATTCCAGATTTTGTTTTTTCTAAAATACACATTCTACTCCAATTTTATGATAAACTTAACACTGCTTTTTCAATCCTGTTCATCGCTTCTTTTAACAATTCTAAACTTGTTGCATAAGACACTCTAAAGAATGGCTCTAAACCAAATGCTACTCCAGGTACTGCAGCAACTTCTGCCGTTTCTAAAAGCCATTCAACAATATCTGTATCATTATTCAAAATTTTTCCATTATTAGTTTTTTTTCCTACTAAGCCAGAAACATTTGGGAAAGCATAGAAGGCACCTTTAGGTAATAAACAACTTATACCTTGAATACTATTAAGTTTATTTACAACAAAATGTCTTCTTTCATCAAAAGCTTTTAAACAAGGTTTTAAAAAGTCATTACTTCCACTTATTCCAGCCAAAGCAGCGTATTGTGAAATAGATGACGCATTGGAAGTTGATTGACCCTGAATTTTAGTCATCGCCTTGATTAACATTTTAGGGCCAACAGCGTAGCCAATTCGCCAACCAGTCATGCAATGGCTTTTGGAAACACCATTGACTGTTAACACCCTATCTTTTAAATCCGGTGCAACTTGAGCAAACGTAAAGAATTCAAAATTATCATAAACAATATGTTCATAAATATCGTCTGTCATAACATATAAATTATCGTGTCTCCTGACAACTTCTGCAATCTCTTCAAGTTCTCTTCGGGAATAACAAGCCCCAGTAGGATTAGAAGGACTATTTAAAATTAACCACTTACTTTTTTTAGTCACAAATTTTTCTAATTCTTTAGCGGTAAGTTTAAAATCTGTTTCTAGAGAACACCTAACAATAATAGGTTTACCACCTGCTAACAAAGTCATATCAGGATATGAAACCCAATATGGTGCAGGAATTATTACTTCATCATCTTTATTTATAGAACTAAATAAAGCGTTATATAAAATCTGTTTCCCACCAGTTCCTACAATTACATCATCGATTGAATAACTCAAATCGTTATCCTCTTTAAATTTATCAGTAATTGCTTGTCTTAGTTCTGGAATTCCTTCTACATTAGTATATTTAGTATATCCTTTGTTAATTGCATCTATTGCTGCTTTTTTAACATGATCCGGCGTATCAAAATCCGGCTCGCCAGCTGATAATCCAATAACTTTTTTACCTTCTCTTTTTAATTGTGCTGCTTTGGCTGTTATAACCATTGTTGCAGAAGGTTTTATTCTATTCAAACTGTCAGAAATAAAAGTCATCTTGTAGCTCCAAAAAAAAAGTTATCTAATAGTTAAGATTTACTACAAAATAACACAGTTAAAAATCTTTTTTATTAATAAATATATAATTTTTTGATATAAAATATTCT
>ERZ802819.1091-NODE-1091-length-17200-cov-8.87582_pt1 | contig 17200 bp, 18 predicted proteins | sample MGYA00345647_ERZ802819 | MGnify/ENA primary metagenome ERZ802819 (study PRJEB30503, sample SAMEA104212355) | marine metagenome | biome: Westerlies Biome; feature: [SRF] surface water layer (ENVO:00010504) within the epipelagic zone...; material: water... | reverse complement strand
GTGACGTGGCGCAAACAAGCCCAGGGCCGTCGCCCAACACTAAGGTCCGACTTGTTCAGGTGTAAGCCCAAATATCTCGGTGCCTACAAAGGGTCCCCCCCCGAGGTAAATGAAAAATGAGCCTGAGCCCAAAGCCGAGGCAAGACAATAGCCCCAAAATCTTTGGGATTTTAATAGTTGTTTGTATTCAATTACCTGTTGTGAAAAAGAGGTTTTATTCTTTGGCGCCGTTTCTCCCAAATCAAACCAGGTAAGGATAAAGATACATATTCCGAGACCGGCTAATAACACAAATATTGCCTGCCATCCAAAGTATTTATCTAGGTAACCGCCAATACCTGGGCCAATCATTGGCGCCACGGCCATGCCCATCGTAACATAAGCGATCTTAGAGGCCGCGGCTTCTTTGCCTACAGTATCGCGAACCACGGCCCGCGACAGGACCATAGTTGTCGCGGCAAAGGCTTGCACAAAGCGTAATGCGAGAAAAGTTTCGGCATTGGGCGCCCAGATCGTCGCCAAAGAGGCAATTATGAATAAAATCAAACTGATTAGGATAACCGGACGGCGACCGATACGGTCAGATATAGGTCCGCTGAACAGCTGTAATAATGCGCTTGCCCCTAGGTAGATTGCGACTGATAGGCTCATCATACTGGGTGTGGTGTTGTAATAAGCTGCCATGCTGGGCAGACTAGGCAGAAAAATATTCATCGCTAACGCCGAGATGCTGGCGAGGGCGATCAAAGTGGCGATATGTGGTTGTGTGCTTTGGTCCAAAAATCGGGCCGGCGCGAAAATTCTCATATGTTTGGATATGAAGTTTAAACGCTATTGTCCATGATAATTTAACCATAGGTTGAGAAATCAACCGCAGTGGGCTGGCCGAACTTATTGCCTTCCTTGTTTTTGTTGATAGATTGCGCCCAATTAAAAAGGGAATGGCCATGATTGATGTCCTGCGTGAATTAGAAAATCGACGCGAAAAAGCCCGTCTCGGTGGGGGACAGCGGCGGATAGACAGCCAGCACGCCAAGGGAAAGCTCACCGCACGTGAACGGGTTGAATTATTGCTAGATGAAGCCAGTTTTGAAGAATTTGACATGTTCGTGGCGCACCGGTGTACCGATTTTGGCATGGCAGACGACCGTCCTGCGGGGGATGGAGTGGTCACCGGCTGGGGCACAATAAACGGACGTATGGTCTATGTGTTTTCACAAGATTTTACCGTTTTTGGTGGATCGTTGTCCGAAACACATGCGCAAAAAATCTGTAAAATTATGGATATGGCGATGCAGAACGGCGCGCCTGTGATCGGTATCAATGACTCTGGCGGCGCCCGTATTCAAGAGGGCGTTGCTAGCCTCGCGGGTTATGCCGAAGTTTTTCAACGTAATATACTGGCCTCGGGCGTTGTGCCGCAGATAAGTTTGGTCATGGGTCCTTGTGCCGGAGGCGCTGTCTATTCGCCAGCAATGACAGATTTTATTTTTATGGTTAAAGACAGCTCTTATATGTTTGTAACCGGCCCGGATGTTGTGAAAACCGTCACCAACGAAGTGGTCACGGCAGAAGAGCTTGGGGGGGCTTTGACCCATACGAAAAAGTCATCAGTGGCTGATGGTGCGTTTGAGAATGATGTTGAGGCGTTGGTTGAAGTTCGGCGTCTGGTGGATTTCTTACCACTGAATAATCGCGAAAAACCCCCGGTGCGGCCTTTCTTTGATGAACCCGCGCGGGTCGAGCCGTCGCTTGATACGCTTATTCCAGATAACACAAACACGCCCTATGATATCAAAGAACTCATCTTAAAACTGGCCGATGAGAGCGATTTTTTTGAAATTCAGGAAGAGTTTGCGCGCAATATTATTACTGGCTTTATGCGCCTTGAAGGACAGACAATTGGCGTTGTGGCCAATCAACCTATGGTTTTGGCGGGCTGTCTTGATATTGACAGTTCGCGCAAAGCCGCGCGATTTGTACGGTTTTGTGACGCGTTTGAAATCCCTATTCTGACCTTGGTGGATGTGCCGGGCTTTCTGCCCGGCACGTCGCAAGAATTTGGCGGCGTGATAAAACATGGTGCAAAGCTGCTGTTTGCGTATGGCGAGGCAACGGTGCCAAAAGTAACCTTGATTACCCGCAAGGCTTACGGGGGCGCCTATGATGTAATGGCCTCAAAACATCTTCGAGGAGATTTTAACTATGCTTGGCCCACGGCCGAGATTGCCGTGATGGGAGCCAAGGGTGCGACCGAGATTATCCACCGTGCCGATCTGGGGGACAGCGAAAAAATTGCCCAACATACGCTTGACTATGAAACCCGGTTTGCCAATCCGTTTGTTGCAGCTGAGCGCGGCTTTATCGATGAGGTGATCCAACCGCGTAACACGCGTATGCGGATATCGCGGGCCTTTGCCGCATTACGGGGTAAAAAACTGACCAACCCTTGGAAGAAACATGATAATATCCCGTTGTAGGGGGGGGTAATGGCAAAGTCTCGATGGCACATTTTGTGGGATGCGCAGGGTGTGACTTTGGCCCGTCGGTTGCCGGTCCGCTTTGATATCTGTGTCGAGATTACGCTGCCCAAGGCGCGCAAATTATATTTAGCCCAGCAAATCCGCCAAGATCTGTGGCGGCGCTTAAAGAACTTACGTGGGTTCGCCCCGGTTGTGCGCGTTGTAGACTGTGAGCATGGGCTTTTGGTACGTGCCGGGGGCCAAGTGCAGGGCGCGTTACCGAGACAGCGCGTTGAGGATGATATAAGAGCTTTGTTGAGTGATGGTCGCCTGCAATTTCGTTGGCTCAACCAAGCGAGGCTGAGGCTGCAGTAGCACAATTGTCCTATTGAGGGTTGGCTGAATGCAAACACGGCCCTTTTGCCATTGCAAAGTTGTTTTATATCAGTCCTTTATTCCACCGCATTTGGTGAATTTTAATTACAGTAAAAGTATAGAATTTCATTTATCTAAATTTTTAGGTATGTTAGTGGTACAGTCGGAAACGTATTCACTTTTTGAATCTGTGACCGCATAGTCTAAAGATAAGCCATCACGGTTTCTGGATAACTTAGGAGTTTAAAATGTTAAACAAGTGTAAATTGATTGTTGTTTTCGGTTTGGTTGCCGGTCTTGCAGCATGTGCACAACCCGTTGAGCCGGTTGACACTGGCGAGATCACAATGGAACCCACAATGGGTGGTAAATACAAGTAAGTTCGCTTGGAGCGGATGTCATGCTAACTGCAAAGGACTTCATGCTGTTGTCATGTTGCTTTGTGGGCCAATGTTGAAACATCGGCAATTTCCGGGGCGCCTTGCAGGAACTGATTTTCAGTTCACTGTTAGGCGTGCTAATCCCAGAGGCGTGACAGCTATAACGCGCAGAGAGCGTTATAGCGATCGTAAACCGGCGGATCGCCGGGCTGATAGTGGTTTCGTCAAAGCGCTCTGGGAGTGTTTTGGCGACCAGCCATTTGTGCGTGGCAACCTTGATGCGGGTCGGCTGAGCTGGTTGTTTGGGCGCGAAGTCATCGCGGCGCAAGAGCCGTTTGATGTTCGAGATTATGGTGCTGAATTGGTTTTGAACCTACCTTTAGCGCGCGTTTCTTTTCCTGAAGCTTTTGACACTTAAGGTTCTGTAACCCGTTGTTTGGGGCAGCGACTAGTCGCAGCACGAACTCGGCTTTTACCTGCCTGCGATCTGGGTGTTTGGTATGAATTTTCCGGTGCTTAGACCAGAACAGACCGCCTAAGCCTTGTGTGTTATCGAGGCCCTGTATATAATTGAGAAAATTTGGTTGAAGTCCCCTCGATAAAGGATTGAGTATGTTCGATAAATTATTGATAGCGAACCGGGGCGAAATTGCCTGCCGAGTAATAAAAACTGCCCGTAAGATGGGTCTAAAGACGGTGGCAATTTATTCAGACGCCGATAAAAATGCGTTGCATGTAGAAATGGCAGACGAGGCTGTACACATCGGGCCAGCCGCCGCCAATCAGTCTTATATCGTGATCGACAACGTGATGCGCGCGGTGACACAAACCGGCGCTCAAGCCGTGCACCCCGGGTACGGATTTCTGTCGGAAAATAGTAAATTTGCCGAAGCGCTCGAACAAGCTGGTGTCGCTTTTGTCGGGCCGCCGGTACGAGCGATCGAATCTATGGGTGACAAGATTACCAGCAAAAAGATTGCCCAAGAGGCTGGGGTCAGCACCGTTCCCGGATACATGGGCCTGATTGCGGATGCCGAAGACGCGATTAAAATTTCTAATCAGGTCGGATACCCTGTGATGATCAAAGCCAGTGCTGGTGGTGGGGGCAAAGGCATGCGTATTGCCTGGAACGATGACGAAGCTCGCGAAGGTTTTCAAAGCTCGAAAAACGAAGCGGCCAACAGTTTTGGCGACGACCGGATTTTCATCGAGAAGTTCATTACCCAACCGCGCCATATCGAAATTCAGGTCCTGGCGGATGCGCACGGCAATTGCTTGTATCTGGGCGAGCGGGAATGCTCGATCCAGCGCCGGAACCAAAAGGTGGTTGAAGAGGCGCCATCGCCGTTTCTTGATGCGGCCACACGAAAAGCAATGGGTGAACAGGCCTGCGCCCTGGCGATGGCAGTGGGCTATACCAGCGCAGGTACGGTTGAGTTCATCGTAGATGGTGACCGGAATTTTTATTTTTTGGAAATGAATACTCGATTGCAGGTCGAACATCCCGTGACTGAACTGATCACCGGGATTGATCTGGTAGAACAGATGCTGCGGGTGGCCAACAATGAACCGCTTAGCCTTACCCAAGACGATGTGAAACTAAATGGCTGGGCGATTGAAAACCGGCTTTATGCCGAAGATCCCTACCGGGGGTTCCTGCCCTCAATCGGCCGTTTGACCCGCTATCGCCCGCCGGCTGAAATCACCACGGATAGCCATGTGATCCGCAATGATACCGGCGTTTTTGAGGGTGGTGAAATCAGTATGTATTACGACCCGATGATTGCAAAACTATGCACATGGGCCCCGACGCGGGGCGGTGCGATTGCGCATATGCGTGAGGCATTAGATCGTTTTGAGGTCGAGGGTATTGGTCATAATCTGCCATTTTTATCTGCAGTGATGGATCATCCAAAGTTTGTATCCGGTGATATGACAACGGCTTTTATCGAAGAGGAATATCCGGACGGGTTTACCGGTGTGACCCTGCCTGAGGCTGACCTGAGACGCATCGCGGTCTGCTGCGCTGCGATGCATCGGGTGTCTGAGGTTCGGCGTACCCGCGTATCGGGACGAATGGACAATCACGAACGCAAAGTTGGCGTAGATTGGGTGGTGACCCTGCAAGGCGCCAGTTGGCAGGTCAAAATCGAAGCCGATCACGCTGGTTCAACGGTGTGCTTTGAAGATGGTACCACGCACCGGGTCAGCGGAGACTGGACGCCAGGGGATGTTTTGGCTGTTATGATAGTGGACCAAACACCTTTGGTTTTGAAAGTGGCCGAGACAAACAGCGGCTTTCGTGTTCGGTCACGTGGTGCCGATTTTATTGTGCGTTTGCGGACGCCGCGCCAGGCTGAATTGGCGCGACTAATGCCGGAAAAACTGCCCCCGGATACTTCTAAACTGCTGCTCTGCCCGATGCCTGGCTTGATCGTCAAAATAGATGTAAAAGTGGGCGACGAAGTGCAGGATGGTCAAAGCCTATGCACTGTCGAAGCCATGAAAATGGAAAATATTCTACGGTCAGAAAAGAGAGTGTTTGTGACCAAGATTAACGCGGCCCCCGGGGACAATTTGGCTGTAGATGACGTGATTATGGAATTTGGCGAAAGCGCAGAACCGGTCGCCTAGGCGCGCTGGATCATAGCGCTCCTTTGCCGCAGCGTGCTGAGCAAAGGGGTGGTGTCAGCCGCCCGCGCGCATTTCCTGCCGTCTCATTGGCATTTTATCGATGATGCGGGAAATTTCGCGCACATTCCACGGAGACGGCTTGCGCAGCTTGATGCCGCCGTCCTTGCCAATCAGCACCAGCATGAAACCACGTGGTCGCAACTTTTGCCGTAAATCTGTTTTTTGCGATGGCTCTGTGTCGGTGATCACCACCACGTCGCGATCTTTTAAGTCAGGCAGTTGCTCTCTGAGCAGTCGCATCTGTTCCACGAAACGCGGATCGCCCGGACTGTCTGCCAAAACAACGATTGGGCGGTTAATCCACAGGAAATCATCGAGATTAATCTCGGCACCCTTTAGAATCAATGCGTTATCATTGACATCTGTCTCATTTGCAAAGCTTGCTGTCACCGCAAGTAAGATCGCAAAAATACTCTGTGCAAAATATTTCATAGACGCCTCCATTACGGTTAATATAGTCTTTATGTTGCTGTTTGCGAAGGCATGCAGCGCTGTTCGTGAAAATATTTTTTTACGCCGAGATGTAATGGTTATGGGTCAAACCGTCTGGCGAAAATAATTAAATATGCGGATGATCCGCAATTTTGGCCTGCAACTGTTTTCGTAATCGCTGTCCACAATTTTGCTTGGCGAACAACTCGTCTTCACGCCGCTAATTAAGTATTACCTGTATCATTTGATCTTGGTTGTTTTTGGTCAAAACCCCGGTCTGATACTGGCCTTCCGTCCCGTGACGTGACGATAAACAAAGCGGTGCTTGGCGTTGGCGCTGTCTGGCGTTAGAAGGGCCCCAGACGAGAGGATAAAGGGATATCACGATGCGCGATAAAAACTCCGACTGGGCAAAGCTGGCTGAAAAGGAACTGCGCGGCCGGCCGTTGAGTGATCTGACATGGAACACGCTCGAAGGCATTGAGGTACAACCGCTTTATACCGCTGACGATATTGCAGGGCTTGATCATATGGGGGGCATCCCTGGTCAGGCGCCCTTTACCCGTGGTGTAAAGGCGACGATGTATGCCGGGCGCCCATGGACCATTCGCCAATATGCAGGATTTTCCACGGCCGAAGAATCTAATGCGTTCTACCGCCGTGGTTTGGCGGCAGGTCAGCAGGGGGTATCCGTCGCGTTCGATCTGGCAACACACCGCGGCTATGACAGCGATCATCCCAGGGTCGAGGGCGATGTTGGTAAAGCCGGCGTGGCAATTGACAGCGTTGAGGATATGAAAATTCTGTTTGACGGTATTCCGCTGGATAAGGTCAGCGTTTCAATGACGATGAACGGAGCGGTTATTCCTATTTTGGCAAGTTTCATTGTCGCAGGCGAAGAGCAGGGGCATGACCGCGCGGTTCTGTCGGGCACAATTCAGAACGATATTCTGAAAGAGTTCATGGTGCGCAACACCTATATTTACCCGCCCGAACCGTCGATGCGGATCATTGCTGATATTATCGAATATACCAGCAGCGATATGCCAAAGTTCAATTCGATCTCGATTTCGGGCTATCACATGCAAGAGGCTGGGGCCAATTTGGTGCAGGAGCTGGCATATACTCTGGCGGATGGTAAAGAATATGTAAAAACTGCAATGGCACGGGGCATGGATGTCGATACATTTGCCGGGCGTCTGTCGTTCTTTTTTGCCATCGGCACAAATTTCTTTATGGAGGCGGCAAAATTGCGCGCCGCCCGTCTGCTGTGGCACCGGATTATGACCGAACTGGGGGCAAAAAGTGACCGCTCGAAAATGCTGCGGACCCATTGTCAAACCTCCGGCGTCAGCCTTGCCGAACAAGATCCCTATAATAATGTGATCCGCACCGCCTATGAAGCAATGAGCGCGGTTTTGGGTGGGACTCAGTCGCTGCATACCAATGCGCTGGATGAGGCGATTGCCCTGCCGACAGATTTTAGCGCACGAATTGCGCGCAATACACAATTGATTTTACAAGAGGAAACCGGAGTGATCAACGTGGTCGACCCACTTGCCGGTTCATATTACGTCGAAAAGCTCACCGCTGATCTGGCGGACGAGGCGTGGAAACTGATCAGCGAAGTTGACGCAATGGGCGGCATGACCAAAGCGGTGGCCAGTGGCATGCCGAAACTGCGGATTGAAGAAACCGCCGCGACCCGACAAGCCAACATCGACAGAGCAACACAAGTTATTGTTGGTGTTAATAAATACCGACTTGAAGAAGAAGATGAAATTGACATCCTGAGCATTGACAACAACGTGGTTCGACAGGCGCAGGTGACCCGTCTTGCCAGTATGCGGCACCACCGCGATCAGGGGGCCTGTGCGGCGGCTTTGGCTGAACTTGAAAAATGTGCCCGAGAGGGGGGTAACCTACTGAGAGCTGCGGTGGAAGCCGCGCGTGCGCGCGCCAGTGTCGGAGAGATCAGCACGGCGATGGAAAATGTCTTTGGCCGCCACCGTGCCGAGGTTAAAACCTTGGCAGGCGTCTATGGTGCCGCCTATGAGGGAGATGAGGGGTTTGCTATGATCCAGAAATCGGTTGAGGCCTTTGCCGAGGAAGAGGGTCGGCGCCCACGCATGCTGGTGGTGAAAATGGGTCAGGATGGACATGACCGCGGCGCCAAGGTGATTGCAACGGCTTTTGCCGATATTGGCTTTGATGTAGATGTTGGTCCGCTGTTTCAAACCCCCGAAGAGGCGGCGCAGGATGCGGTTGACAATGATGTACATGTAATCGGAATCTCGTCACAGGCGGCGGGTCACAAAACGCTTGCTCCGAAATTGATCGAGGCGCTTAAGGCGAAAACGCCGGCGACATTCTGGTGATTTGTGGCGGTGTGATCCCGCAGCAAGACTATGCCTTTCTCAAAGACGCAGGCGTCAAGGCGATCTTTGGCCCCGGGACAAATATTCCCGATGCGGCCCAAAATATTCTGACCCTGATCCGCGCCGCGCGCAGCTGATACCGGTATGTACAGCCTCGATCAACCCCGTATCATACTGGCTACGGGGTTTGGCCTGCTCTGGTCTGTGGCTCTACTTTTTGGTGTTGAGGATGAGTGGTCGGCGCTACTGTAAAGTTTGAGGTCGCGTTAGTAGGCATGTGGTTTGCGGTAGGTTTAGTCTTGTCGGCATATGTCGCGGTGTTGGCGGCCCGACGTTTTTTGATCCCATTGCTTGCGATGGCTTTGATTTTGTGCTGGACAGCGCGGGCGTCAGTGATCAACGGTTTTTACCAACAGCATCGAGCAGGCCGTGCTTGCACTTTGTATCTGGCCCGCCGTGGGGGTTGGGCTTGGGGCGCAGGGGCAGGGGGTCTTTGTGGTAATGTCCTTGGGATTTATCGTGGCACGGGGATGTTTCCGGTTTGGGTCTCACCGCGCATTGACGCCGTGGATTATTGAGTTCGCGGCAAGTGTTTATCCGACGGTGACGGTTGTGTTATGGGTTGAAGAGACGCAGGTTTTCCGCGTTCTTTTGGGATAGGGATTTTGGGAAGGGGCACTATGCAGTTCGACCATCTGGCAGTATCAGGTAACACATTGGCAGAGGCCAGCGACCACATTGAACAGGTGCTTGGGGTGGCGTTGCAAGACGGTGGGCAACACGGAGTCTTTGGCACCCACAACCGGTTGCTGGGGCTGGCTGACGGGCTGTATTTAGAGGCGATTGCCTGTGACCCGTTAGTGCCTAACCCCGGCAGAGTGCGGTGGTTTGATCTTGATCGTTTCTCAGGGGCGCCGCGTTTGACCAACTGGATTTGTCGCTGTGATGATATCGTCGAGACGTTGCAGACCCTGCCGGCGGGGGCGGGGCACCCGGTTGATTTGACCCGTGGTGCGCTGCGCTGGCGGATGGCGGTGCCACAAGACGGCATTCTGCCCTTTCATGGGGCATTTCCGGCGTTGATACAGTGGCAGACCACATCGCATCCGGCCCAATCGTTGACCCAGCGCGGGTGTCGATTGCAACGACTGACCATCGCCCATCCTGATGCCGATCGATTGAAAGCGGAGCTTGGCTGCTTTTCCGACCCACGCGTGGTGTTTGAAACTTCTACCGCGCCGGAATTTTCTGCTGCGTTCGATACGCCGCATGGTGCACGGGTTCTGCAATGATAATTCGCACGGCAATTGTGGCGGATGCTCCCCAGATTGCAGCACTTTGGAACCCGCTGATAGACGCAACGTCGATCACCTTTACCTCGGAAAAGAAAACAATTGACGGCCTCGAGGCGGTGATCCGAGCTCGGGGGGATGCGTTTAAAGTGATTGAAGAGGGCGGCACGCTTCAGGGCTTTGCAACCTTTTTCCAATTTAGGGCCGGCCCCGGTTATGCGCGGACGATGGAGCATTCGATCATATTGGCATCCCAAGCACAGGGACGCGGTCAAGGGAAAAAATTGATGGCGGCTCTAGAGGCTGAGGCACGCCAGAGCGGGGTGCATTCTCTTTGGGCGGGTGTCAGTGGGGAAAATCCAGCTGGCGTGGCCTTTCATCGCAAAATTGGCTTTGACGTGATCGCACGGTTGCCGCAGGTTGGGTATAAGTTTGATCGCTGGATAGATTTGGTGCTGATGCAGAAAATTCTGTGAACCACGGCTGACATTTGTCCCGAAACCGGTTACCTTGTTCGTATGTCTATTTGGCTCCGTATCACCCAAGCTTTGTCTGCCCTCGCCTCAGGAGAGGCTTTGTCAGCGATTTTTGATCGTTTGCGGACCCCGCCTGAGCGCAGCGTCGCCTTCGCCATCGCCGTGGTGGCCCTTGGGGCAAAAATGGCCAAGGCAGACGGCTTGGTGACCCGCGATGAAGTGCGGGCGTTTCGTTCGGTATTTCACATCGCCTCCGAGGATGAAGCAGGCGCGGCGCGGGTGTTTAATCTCGCCCGCCAAGATGTAGCGGGTTTTGAGGCCTACGCCCACCGTATAAAGGCCATGTTTAATCATCAGGAAGCTGCGCTTTGTGATCTGATGGAAGGTCTGTTTCATATTGCTGTGGCGGATGGGTTTTATCATCCGCAAGAAAATGACTTTTTAAACCGCGTGGCTGAGATTTTTGGTTTACCGCAACGGGATTTTATGATGCTGCGGGCGCGGTTCGTTCCCGACGCAGAGCAAGACCCTTATGTGGTACTTGCGGTGGCCCCCGACGCCCCTCTGTCTGAAATTAAACAGGCGTGGCGGGGCTTGGTTCAGGCTTGCCATCCTGACGTGATGATGGCGCGGGGCTTGCCGAAAGAAGCGATCAAATTGGCGGAAAAACGGCTCATCGATGTCAACGCGGCGTGGGAGAGCATTCAGCTATTGCGGGCTGAAGCGGTTTAAGACAGGTTGGATAAGTTGAGATCAAGAGGGTGAATTTTGGGATGAAACAGATACTCTTAAGTGGTTTTATCGTATTTGCGGGTCTGTCCGTCGCGCAGGCTGAAGAACCGGCCCCCGGTTTGATCGAACGGGGCGCGCAGATGTTTCTAAAAGGGTTGATCCAACAGCTGCAGCCGGCGCTCAGAGATCTTGACGAGCTGAGCGGATCCTTGGAACCGGCTCTGCGCAGCTTTACCACCGAAATGGCGCCTTATTTGCGCGACCTTCTGCAGCAGGTTGATGATTGGAGCGTCTATGAAGCGCCTGAAGTCTTACCAAACGGCGATATCATCTTGCGTAAAAAGATTCGCCCACCAAGTGCGTCGCCACAGCCGGAAAAAATTGATATTTAATCATTGCGCCGTCGGGGAACCACAGGAATGCGACTGCGGGACAATTTGTAGGTGGCCTCTGGATGTGGCGGTCGTCCTTCAGTGACTTGCCAGTAGCCGCGGCCGCCGCGGCGCAGCCAGAACGGTAGGGTCAGCGCAAACCCAACCACAAAACCTCCTGCATGGGCCCAATAGGCCACGCCGCCAAGCGTCGGGTCCGACCCGAGGCCGTTGAACAGTTGCAGGGCAAACCAGCCCCCAAGACAGATCCATGCCGGAATTGAGAAAATGCGAAAGAAGATTATGAAGATGAACAAGACGTCTACCTTGGCCTTGGGATAAAGCAGCAGATAGCCGCCCATAACACCCGCGATCGCCCCCGAGGCTCCGACGGTCGGAACGGTTGAGAGCGGATCAGAGGCGGCTTGGATCAGTCCCGCGGCAATCCCCGAGGCCAGATAAAACAGCAGATAGCGGCTGTGGCCCATCTCGTCTTCAAGGTTGTCCCCAAAAATATAGAGAAATAGCATATTGCCCAACAGATGCATCCAACCACCGTGTAAAAACATTGAGGTGAGCAAGCCGTGAAGGTCTCGGCCCTCACTTAACCGGGCTGGAAACAGTGCCCAGCTGTCAAAAAATGTCGCCAGTGCCGCATGGTTTGCCAACAACTCGGCATAGCCCAGAAACACCAGGCTGTTCAGAGCAATGAGCCCATAGGTAACATAGGGCGTTTTGCCTGATGGGTTGTGGTCGCGGATCGGTAGCATAGGCAGTATGTGGCCATTTGATACGGTGGCGTCAACTATCCCCGCGTAAAAGAGCGGCGTTTCCACCTGCGGCTGTGGTATCGATACACACATGTTGCTCGAACAGGACATGCGCGCTGTCGGGCTGGCCGGTTATTAAAGCAACAATTGGTCCAGCCCGCGCGGCAAGAGCAAGGTCAAACATACGGGCGGTTGGCCCATCGCCCCACCAGATAACCGCACCAAGGCGGGTGAGATCGGTTAGGTGTTCCGCCCGGATTTGTCCAGTTGCTTTGACCGCAACACCGCCTAACGCCGTCACGGCTTTGGCCTGTGTTTCAGCGGCTTTCTTGCCGGGTCCGGCACAAAGGATCGGCGGTTTTGCAAAGGTAGAGCGCGCATTGAGTTCACCGGTGGGGCCGGGTAAAAAACTGTCTGGGCTCTGCAGCCCGGTTGCGGCGGTTTTCATCGTTGCTGTCAGAGCCGTTTGTGACATGATATGATCCCATGAATGGGATGTATTTTGCTGCCCGACTGCGTGAAACCTGTTGAGATAAAACGGACCCCCTGCTTTTGGCCCGGTGCCGGATAGGCCATGCCCACCAAAAGGCTGGCTGCCGACCACCGCGCCGATCTGGTTGCGGTTGACGTATATATTGCCGGCCATAATACGTTGCGCAATATCTCTGGTCCGGTTGGACAGGCGGGTTTGCAAACCAAAAGTCAGCCCGTAGCCGGTGTTATTGATCGCTTCAATCACTGCATTGATTTGGTGGCTGGCAAAGGTTGCAAGATGCAGTACGGGGCCGAAAACCTCCTGTTCCAAGGCTTCAATGCCGCTGACGCGGATCAGCGTGGGGGCGACATAGTGGCCCTGTAACGGAACGGGTTGCGTCCAAAGCACACGGTTTTGGTCTGCGGCTTGGGCAATGTGTTTTGAAATGCGCGCCTTTGCCACGGGATCGATGACCGGACCGAGATCGCTTCTCAGCAGCCATGGATCATCGAGTGACAACTGCCGCATCGCACCGATAAGCATTGCGATAAATTCAGGGGCGATATCGTCTTGAACATAAACACAGCGCAATGCCGAACAACGCTGCCCCGCAGATTGAAAGGCGCTTTCGATGATGTTGGCAACGGCTTGTTCGGGTAGGGCCGTGCTGTCGACAATCATTGCATTTAGCCCCCCGGTTTCGGCAATAAACGGAGCCCCGGGGGTTAAGGTTTCGGCCATTTTGACACGGATGTTCTTGGCGGTCTGTGTCGAGCCAGTAAAGGCGACACCGTCCACTCGGGCGCTGCTCGTCAGCGCAGCCCCGACCGTGCCATCGCCCGGTAACAGTTGTAACGCCTTGCGCGGCACGCCGGCTTGATGCAACAGGCAGGTGGCAAAATAGGCAATCAGCGGTGTTTGTTCGGCAGGTTTGGCCAAAACGGCGTTTCCGGCCGCCAGAGCAGCGGCAATTTGCCCAGTGAAAATCGCGAGGGGAAAATTCCAAGGCGATATACAGCTCACCAAGCCCAAGGCTGGTGCGTGGTTGATTTCGCCCGCGTAATATCGCAGAAAATCAACAGATTCACGCAATTCGGACACTGCATCAGGCAATGTTTTGCCGGCCTCTCGTGTCAGCAGTGCAAATAGCTCGCCGTCGTTTTTCTCGAATAAATCAGCGGCTCGCTTTAATATCTCGCCACGTTCGACCGGTGTGGCCTTCCAAACTGTGGCAGTCTGCAAGGCAAGATCAATATCGGCGGCGCTGGCGCTGGCTGCCTGTCCTATCACATCGGTCGGAACCGCGGGATTGTTGCAAATATGGCTGTGTTCTGGGCAGGACAGGCCTGCCAGCAAAGGCTGTGAGTTCCATTGGGTTTTGTGAAACAAACCGCGACGCTGCTCTATTGCGGCAAGGGTCGGGCCGTCGGACAAGTCAAAGCCTCGGGAATTCTGGCGTCGGGGGTGAAACAGCGCAGTGCCCAGCGGCAGTGGCCGCTGTTCACAATCAAAATTGGAGAAAGGATCGGCAGCAACCTGCTCAGGTGGAATCTCAGGATCGACTATCTGATTGACAAAGCTGCTGTTGGCCCCGTTCTCAAGCAGCCGTCTGACCAGATAGGCCAACAGATCACGATGAGCTCCAACAGGGGCATAAATTCGACACTGCGTTGCATGGGTGGCGCGGATCAATCCGTGCAGAGCGGCCCCCATGCCGTGCGGGCGTTGGAACTCAAAACACCTGTAATTAGGGGCCATATGCAAGATGGCCGCGATGGTATGGGCGTTATGGGTGGCAAACTGCGGATAGATCCGGTCAGTCATGGAAAACAGTTTGCGGACGTTGGCGATATACGAGATATCGGTGGCTGCTTTAGCGGTAAACACTGGAAACCCGGACAGTCCATCCAACTGGGCCTGTTTTATTTCGCTGTCCCAATAGGCGCCTTTTACGAGACGGATTGCAATTTGGCGATCGTGGCGCTTGGCCAGATTGTAAAGGTGGTCAATGACGCCACTGGCGCGGGGCCCATAAGCCTGAACGACCACACCGAAACCGTCCCATCCCGCCAGTTCGGGCGTTGCCAGAACCTGCTCAATTACCGCCAGAGACAGGACCAGACGGTTGGCCTCTTCAGCATCGACGGTCAGACCAATCGCAGCGGATTTTGCCGCAATCGCCAACGCCTGCAGCTTTGGCACCAATTCCGTGATGACGCGCGCAGTTTGGGCGACCTCATATCGTGGGTGCAACGCAGATAATTTTACCGAAATACCAGGATTTTCCCGCGTGTTTCGGGTGTTTGAAGCACGGGCAATCTTCTCAATCGCCTGACGATATGAGGTATAATAGCGATCAGCATCGGATTTGGTGCAAGCGGCTTCTCCCAACATATCAAACGAGTGCAGTTGCGCATCTTGCATACCTTGCGAAGTGCGGAGAGCGGCCTCTATGGTTTCACCCAGAACAAATTGCCGGCCCATTTCCTTCATGGCACGGGTCATCGCCAGACGGATGACGGGCGCGCCAAGGCGTTGAATAGCACGGTTAATGCTCTGCTTAGTGCTGGGGGACTGCAGACTTAGAACCTGACCGGTGCTCCACAGTCCAAGTGTCGATGCGTTCACCAAAGCCGATGCTGCATGCCCACAATGAGACGCCCAGTTTCCGGGGGCTATTTTATCTGTGACGAGTGCATCAATGGTCGCGGCATCGGGAACGCGTAAGAGAGCCTCTGCAAGCCGCATCAGGGCAATGCCCTCGGCGCTGGACAGTCCGTATTCGGCAAGGAAAGATTCGATCAGACCGGGTTTTCCCTCTGCGCGGATACGCTGCACCATATTGGTGGCGTTTCGGCTGATCTGCGCGCGCGCGTCTGGTGTCAGCGACGCCCGCTTGATGAGGTGCGCGATTATTTCGGCCTGTTGTGAATAATTGATCTGTGCGCGTTGCGGTAAAATCGGCAGCGATGCGTGATCCATCATGTCTTTCCCTTTTTTCTAATACTAGTATTACAAGAAATTTTAAGTATAAGGGTCTGTATTTGGTTGATTTGGAGTGAAAGTGACCGAAAATAAGTCGTTAGGCGGGACAAGTGCTCATATAGGCTTGGATCAGTTTGACCGGAAAATTCTGTCGGCTTTGGCCCAGAATGGCCGGCTTAGTATCACGGATCTCGCGCAGGCTATTGGCCTGTCCAAATCGCCGACCCAGGCGCGGTTACGACGGCTGGAGCATTCAGGTGTGATCAAAGGTTATCGGGCACTTCTGGATCCGATTCAATTGGGACTGGATCACGTGGCCTTTGTAGAAGTAAGGCTCTCTGACACCCGAGAGGCGGCTCTGAGTGCGTTTAATACAGCCGTGTCAACGATTGGAGAAATTGAACAGGTGCATCTAATTGCGGGAAATTTTGATTATTTAATGAAAATACGAACCCGAAATATGGCCGATTACCGGCGGGTTCTGGGTGAGCAGATATCAAACTTACCGCATGTTGCAAGCACCTCGACCTATGTGGCGATGCAAGCAGTGAAAGAGGACGTGTCGGGTGATTTGAGTTGACTGCGAAAACGGTGGGGAATTCCAAGGAATTTCGCGCAAAAGTTCTTGTACCCGATAAACATAATGCCTAGAGATAGCGCAGGTCGGGGTTTCGTGTTTTTCATTTAAAACAAGTGCCGGGGCCGCCTGTTGCGGGCGTGATGGAATGGTAGACATACCAGACTTAAAATCTGGAGGGCGTATGCCCGTGCGGGTTCAAGTCCCGCCGCCCGCACCAAATTTTCTGTTATAACAAATCAGTATAGCCCTATTTGTGATGAGTGGCGGTGTCGATAGTGGGCACACTTATACCGTGCATTTGTAGTTCTCCGTGTTAGAGTAAGCTGTATTTGAAAACCGGACGGCTATTATGACTGGCAGCGCATACTTTATGGTGAACCAACAATTAGCACGGCTACTTGGGGAGACGTATCGCTCTAGTGAAGTCGCGCTGAAAGAACTTGTTGATAATGCATGGGATGCAGATGCGAGAAATGTATGGATCTCACTTTCAGAGCCTCTATCGAAGAATCCGCTGACTATTAAAGATGATGGGCGTGGGATGACTGGGGAGGCTGTTCGGGCCGAGTATCTGAATATCGCCAGCGATAAAAGAAAACGGACTGGTGAATTATCTCCAAATTTCAAACGCAAAATTAAGGGACGCAAGGGGATTGGTAAGTTTGCTGGGCTGGCTGTGGCCCAGGTTATGACTATTGTAAGACCTCTGCGTAATGTATTGGTTCTCGGGCTTTTGAGGCTCGGTCGGCATTGATTGGTCCGCTGTGCTGCCAGCGGACGCATGAGTGGTGTTTTTTT
>ERZ802819.1089-NODE-1089-length-17215-cov-13.6837_pt1 | contig 17215 bp, 17 predicted proteins | sample MGYA00345647_ERZ802819 | MGnify/ENA primary metagenome ERZ802819 (study PRJEB30503, sample SAMEA104212355) | marine metagenome | biome: Westerlies Biome; feature: [SRF] surface water layer (ENVO:00010504) within the epipelagic zone...; material: water... | reverse complement strand
CTTCATATAAAATTATTACAGGCAAGGCCAGAGAAATTTGAGAAAATGGATCAGGCGGAGTTATAATTGCGGCAAATATAAAAGCTAAAACAATTGCATATTTTCTAAAGGAAACTAATTGCTGAATAGTTAAAACACCGACTCTCACCAAAAGAAGCAATACAACTGGTAATTGAAATGCTAGCCCAAATGCAAAAATAAAAGTCATCATTAAAGAAAGGTACTCATTCATTTTTGCTTGAAGTGTGATATTTATGGAGTCAGCCTGAGACGTCTGAAAACTCAAAAAAAATTTCCATGCAATGGGAGAAATCAAGTAATAAACAACAGCTGCCCCTAGTAAAAATAAAAAAGGTATAGCTATCAAAGATGGTAAAGAAATTTTCTTTTCTTTTTTCAACAACCCTGGAGAAATAAAAGACCATATTTGGAAAGAAAGAAAAGGGAAAGAAATAAATGCAGCAGTGAAAAATGCAACTTTGACATTTGTTAAAAAAGCTTCTTGTAATGCTGTATATATCAAACCATTTCCATCTTGGAGTATAGAGGTCAATGGCTTTGCTAAAAATTCAAAGATAGATTGAGAAAAATAAAAAGAGATAATAAATGAAAATATAAAAAAAATAATTGAATAAATTAATTTTTGTCTTAGCTCTTTGAGATGATCTAAGAAATTCATTGATGTATCATCTCCGTTTTCAGCTATCATTTTTTTCTTTCATTATTTCATTATTATTTTTTTCAATAAATTCATCTAATTCTTTGCCCTCTTTTAGAACAGCTTCCTTAGTATCAAGTATTTCTTTTTTAATGTCTTTGACTTCTTGGATATGAGTTATTTCATCTACAGTTGAATTGAACTCTTTAGACAACTTTCTTAAATTAGATGTTATAGATTTAATAAATTTTATTACAGTAGGTATTTCTTTAGGACCTACAATAATAATTGTAATAATTAGGATGATGGAAATTTCCATCCAACCTAAAGAAAACATTACTGGTCCTTATTTTGATTATCTTGACTAGAACTGTCAGAGTTATCATCATCTGACATATTTTTCTTAAAGGATTTAATTCCTTTGGCCATATCAGCCATCAAAGAGGGAATTTTTCCCTTTCCAAATAATAAAAGAACAATGATTAATACTATAATCCAATGCCAAATACTAAAAGCGCCCATAATTCAATATTACTCTAATATTAATTAATTATCTAGGGAAAATAAATATTTGAGATTGATCTAGGGTTATGGAAAGTGAAGAGGCTAGAGGTGGTAGAAAATTACCATTTACCTTACTATGAATGTGGTGTTTGGAATTTTGATCATCATTTACTGTCATGTGAACAATAGTATTATTACCTAAAAATTTTGAGTCAACAACAACTCCATTATGAGGACTTAGTAGAGGTGATTTCTCCATATTTAATTTAATTGCCTCTGGTCTGATAACAACATTTACTAATTTATTATCAGGTAAATTAGTAGATTTAACAAAACCAAGAGGTGTCCAACATTGGTTATTTATAATTTTAGTTTCAAATATATTTGTCTCACCAAATAATGAGGCCACATATAAATTTGAGGGATTGAAATAAATATCTTTAGGCGATCCTATTTGTACTATAGCGCCCTTCTCCATAACTATTATGGTGTCACTTAAAAACATGGCTTCTTCAGCATTGTGAGTTACTAATATAGCCGATGACTCAAGACTGTTAATTAAGTGCAGGGTATCATCAATAATCTCTCTTTTTAAATTAGAATCTAAATCTGAAAAGGGTTCGTCCAGAAGTAGCAATTTTGGTTGCACTGCAATTGAACGAGCTAAAGCAACTCTTTGCTGTTCACCACCACTCAGAGAGTGAGGGTATTTTTTTAAAAATTCTTCTACTTTTGCTAATTTAATGACCTGATTAACAAGTTGTTTTTTATTATGCTGAGAGCCTGCCGCGAAACTTATATTTTCCAAGACTGTCATATGAGGGAAAAGTGCAAAGTCTTGGAATACATATGAGATGGGTCTTTTTTCAGGTGGAGTATTAAATTTGTTATTCGCCACTAAATTATTATCTAAAAAAATTTCACCTTTTTGTATTTCCTCTAAACCGGCAATGACTCTAATTAAAGTAGTTTTCCCACAACCAGAGGGTCCCAAAACTGAGACTATAGAGTTGTTATCAATAGAAAATTTTAAATTATGAAGGGCCTCTATATCACCATAGGAGTGATGTAGATTTTTAACATTAAGTATCATTATCTTCAGTTAATTGGCTTCTTGAAAAATCATCTAGGTTCTCTTCTTCATTTCTTTCATCCACAAAAGCCTCATCTTTATCAAGGTCGTCCGTAAGTTCTTGAATATTCATAGAAGCAAAATTATCATTAAGCAATCCTGAATTTTTCATTTCTTCAATTCCAGGAAGATTATCTAAAGTACCCAAACCGAAGTGAAGTAAAAAGTCATCAGTAGTTTCCCATAATATAGGTCTTCCCGGTACTTCTTTTCTACCTCCTGGAGCAATCCACCCCAACTCCATCAATTGATCAAATATACCTTGGCCAATAACAACACCTCGGATACTTTCAATCTCTGCTTTTGTAATAGGTTGGTGATAAACAATAATAGCCAAAGTCTCAATAGCTTGTTTTGATAGACGTTTATGAATTTCTCTTTTTTCATGAAAAATTTCACTAACTTCAGAATTGGTTAAAAAAATCCACCCTTTAGAAATTTTTTTTAAATTTATTCCTCTATGTTGGTAAGCATCTTCCAAGTTATTCATAGCTTCAGAAATATCTTCATGTAAATCTAAACGTAATTTAATTTCTTTTTCTGATATTGGTTTACTAGAAGCAAAAATTAAAGCTTCAATTTTTTGAGAAGTTTCACTCATGTTTTTTTATAAATATATCAGAAAAAGGTTGATTCTGACTAATGACAATTTTTTTATTTTGCTCTTTTTCTTTTTTAGCCATATGAAGGCTGGCATTAAATGTGCTTGAATAGAAAGATTTGTTCATAATATCAGATTGCAAATTATCTGGTAACAAGCTCTTCAAAGAAAACCAATTTGGATTGGATAAAATTTCTTTTGAAATAATATTTTGTCCATCTTTAATGGTAAATAGCTTGGAGGAAGAAAATTTTAATGTGTATTGTTGATTTCTTTTATGAATGGAAGCATAAGCTTTAAGGAGATCAATTAATTTATCTTTAATGATAAAGTTTTTTTCTATTTTTAATTTGTTTTTATATGTGTTTGGGAAAAATTGTTGTTTAAATTGGGGTAATTTGAATAAAGATTCACTATTTTTATGAACCATTTCTAAAATAGTAAGTCTATTAGCCAGAAATTTAGTAACTTTTTTAACATCTTCTTCTTTATCTTTGTTAACTAAAAATTTAGATTTCAAGAAAACCATAATAGAAGCCATAAGAAGATATTCAGAGGCAATCTCAATACTAACCTTTTTTAAGTCCTCAATAAAAGATATATACTGATTACATAAATGAAGAATAGGTAAGTTCTTTAAATCATATTTGTTTTTATGAACTAGATCTAAAAGAACATCTAAAGGTCCATTAAAATCTTTAATTTCTATATTTAGATTAGATTCCATAGTGTTTTACAAGTTCATTATACAAATGATGATAATTATTAATATTAATAGATTTATTATTGAATTTACTTCTATTTAGTTTGCCTAATTGAAGGTTAATTTTAGCTTTATATTTATTTGTAATATTAAAGTTTTTAATAATTTCAATATACCTTTCCCAATTAGAACTACAATCAAGTAAGATGTCTATACCAGCTTTGTTTGAAAGAGATATAGCTTCCGAAATTTTAAATTCATTTGCCTTCATCATGAGGTCATCGCTCATTATTAAACCCTTAAAATTAACATTCTTTCTTATAATTTGATTAATAATTTTATATGAAAAAGTAGCTATATTATTTTTATCCCAACTTAAATATTTAATATGTGCCGTCATCGCAAGAGGTAAATGATTAAAATGTTTAAATATTTTAAGATGTCTATTTAATTCACTAATAGAAAATTTAGAAACTGGGAGTGCAAAATGAGAGTCTCTATTCGTTACTCCGTGACCCGGGATATGTTTCATTACAGGTATTAATCCAAATTGTTTTGAGGCGGTAAGCAAAACTTCATTTAAAATAATATTGGTATCTATATTTGGACCAAACGTTCTTTTTTTAATTATACTAGCTGTATTGTGAATAGGTAAATCTAAAACGGGTATGGTATTAATATCAATACCTATTTCTTTCAGATAATAGCTTGTAATGAATGATTTAAGATACACTAATTGTTTAGCCAATGATGGATATCTTAGATAAATCTTATAATAATCATAATTATCTAAAAACTTAAATTCAGGAAATTTTTGAAAACGATTAACCATTCCACCTTCTTGATCAATAAGGATTAAAGTTTTTCTACTCTGACTTTTAATTGATTTAATTAGTTTTCTTATTTGATTAAAGTTTGAAATATTTTTAGAAAAAAGAATAACAACATAAGTTTTAAAAATATTTAAGTTATTTTTCTCAGAGGTTTTTAGTTTAGTTGATTTAATAGATATTATAAGAGGATTTCTCATTTAATAAAATCAAATTTATCTGGTTCAACAATAATATAATGATCAAATAAGATATATTGGAGATAACTGTTATATAAAAAATAGGAAGAGGAAAGAATAATTATAAAAATTAAAATAAATATAAGATATTTTTTTTTAATCACATTTTTAATTTAGGCTTAATACCTAAAATTTTTAATCCCTGATTAAGAGTATCTTGATATTTTTTTAATAAGTTATAGGAGTGACTAGATATATTATCATTATTATCTAAAAATCTAATTTGTGAGTTAGCTTTTGCTGAGGACCAAAGAGAATGAAAGTATGAGGCAAGACTTTCTAAATAATGTGCTATAAGATGCACTTCTTGTCTTTGATAGGCTGCTAAGACAACAGAGTCCCAATCAAACAATTTTTTATACAAATTTTTCAATTCTAGAGGCATATCAATAGAAGCATCAATAATATTTTTTTTTCTATCTAATACAGATTGAGCTCTTGCATAGGAATATTGAATATAATAAATAGGGTTTTCTTTATTTTCCTTTTTAATCAAATCTATATCTAAATCCATATGAGTATCATTTTTTCGATAACACATAAAATAACGAAAGTTTTCAATTCCTATTTCTTCAACTAATAATTTTAATTCAAATATATTTCCTTCTCTCTTAGAAAGTTTTTGAATTTTGTTATCACGTTTAAGATTTACTATTTGACAAAACACAACTGAAAAATTAATTGAAGGATATAATGCACGTAAAGCTGCAGATAAACGTTTGAGGTAACCTAAGTGATCTGCTCCCCAAATATTAATAAGTTTATCAAATCCCCGTTTATGCTTATCGACGTGATAAGCTACATCATTAGCAAAATATGTGGGGGATCCATCATTTTTAGTTACCGCTCTATCTTCATCATCCTCAAAAAGAGTGGATTTAAATATTGTAATTTCATTTTCTTTTTTAGTACCTTGATAATCTTTAGGCATCTCTAATTGCCCTCTATATATTAATTTTTTATCTGAAAGTTTATTTATTATTTCAGTTAATAAATCTTTATCCATTATGTCTGTTTCATATGAAATTTGGTCAAATTTAATGCCTGTTTGTTTGAGAGTTTTTATTGATTCTTCAACTAAGGATTTAATTGCAAAGTCAGCTAAATTAATTTCATCCTCTTCATTGATGTTATTAAATTGAATAGAATTATTAAATTGATCATAACAGTTATCAGCTATTGTTTGAATGTAGTCACCCTTGTAATGTTGAGAATAATTTAAATTTAATTTATATTTTTCAGAAATCTTAAAAAGAACAGAAGAAACAAATTCTTTAATTTGATTACCAGTATTATTAACATAATACTCTCTTGTAACTTTGTGGCCAAAGTATTTATATATATTTGAAAGAACATCTCCGACTACTGCCCCCCTACCATGCGCTAAATGTAAAGGACCTGTAGGATTTGCTGAAACAAATTCAATATTTACACTGGACGTATCATTAAATGATGAGGGTTCTTCATTAAGTAAGTCCATAACGGCCAAATCTGTAATAAAAAAATTTAAAAATCCAGGTCCTGCTAGTTCGATTTTAGTAATTTCGTTTAATTTAAATATATCAATTATATTTTTTGCTATATCTGAGGGTTTTTCTTTAAGTAATTTTGAATATTTCAAACATAAATTAGATGTAAAATCACCTTTTTCATCATACAAGCAAGACACTTCTATATCATTGTTAGAAAATTCAATTTTTGGATATATCTCTTGAATACAGGAAAAAAGCTCAGATTTAATTTTTTGAAGCATAATTATTATAAAAATTTATGGCATATTGATCAGTCATACCACAAACATAATCTACTATAGTTTGTTTTTTAGAATCTTCATCACTAATCTTTTTTTTCCAGTTATCGGGAAGTTCAGAAGTATTCTTTTTAAGAAATTGAATGATAAAAACTAAAATTTTTTCTGCTTCCGATCTATTCTTGTATACAAATTTAGACGTATAAAAATTATCATACAAATAACTTTTGATTTGATTGACGTTTTCTTTGATATCAGGGCTAAACTTAACTAAAAAATTAGGATATTGAACTATATCATCATAAGATTTGAATTTAATATTTTTAAGTTGCTGCTCAGTTTCATTTAATAAATCTAAAACTAAATAATTAATTGTAGATCTAGTAAAATAATTTCGAGCAACCTTATTATCAAGACTTTTCATAAAATCAAAATCAATAAATTTAAATAAATATTTTTGGTCTGATAAATCATTGATGTTTAATATTTCAGACCTTATCCCATCATCAAGATCATGTGCTATGTATGCTATATCATCAGAAATTGAAGCTATTTGAGCTTCTAAAGATGGGTTTTGTTTCAGATCAAATATAAAATTATCTGACAAATTATAAATATTTGATGAGTTAAAAATGGGTCCATTATGTTTTATGAGACCATCAATGGTTTCCCAGGAGAGATTTAATCCTTCAAAACTTACATATTTATTTTCAAGAATAGTTACTTGGCGAAAAGATTGATAATTGTGATCAAAATTTGGTTCAAGTTCTTGAGCAATAATTTCCTCACCTACATGACCAAAAGGACTATGACCTAGATCATGACATAAAGCTATACACTCTGCTAGATCTTCATTTAAATTAAATCTTCGACTAACAGATCGAGCAATTTGGGAAACCTCTAAGGTGTGAGTAAGGCGATTTCTGTAGTAATCCCCCTTTTCAAACATAAAAACTTGAGTTTTATCCTTTAATTTTCTAAAGGCAGTTGAATGATAAATTCTATCTCTATCTCTTTCATAAGGAAGACGATGATCCGAAGTTTCGTCGTAGAGTCTTCCTTTTGATTTTTGATTTAAAGCTGATAGATTATTAAACATATGAGAAATATTAATATAACAGATAAGGCTATAAGTAAAATTCAAGAAGTTTTATCCTCTCAAAATATGAAATATTTTAGAATAAAAGTAAAAGGTGGAGGTTGCTCTGGCTTTCAGTATGTCTTTAAGAGCGACAATGAAATAAATAAAAATAATGATTTAATATTTGATTTCAAAAGTTTGAAAATTTTAATAGATAAAAATTCAATTGAATTTATTGACCAAGCTGAACTTGATTATAGAGATGAGCTAATAGGTTCTAGTTTTAGTATTAATAATCCCAATGCTAAAAATTCATGCGGATGCGGCACTTCTTTTAGTATTTAAAGTGAAGTTTATAAGCTGGAATGTTAATTCCTTAAGAGCCCGAGAGCCATTAGTCCAAGAAATAATAAAAAGAGAGAAACCCGATATTCTCTGTTTACAGGAGTTAAAGATCGATGATCATGAATATGTCTCAAATTTTTTTCTTCAATTTAATTATCAAACAATAACCCAAACACAAAAAAGCTATAATGGAGTTTCTATTTCGTATAATCAGAATTTAGACGTAACAGATCTCACTATTAGTGAGCTCAATAAGACTCAAGCTAGAAATAATATAATTCTTTTAAAACAACAAGGTATTGCAATTATAAATAATTATTTTCCTAATGGAAATCCAATCGATACTGATAAATTTACTTATAAATTAGAATGGATGGATGAACTTCATGAAAGTATTAAAAAAATAAAAGATGAATATGAAATTGTTTTAACTGGTGACTTTAATGTAATTCCTGAAGATAATGATGCTCATGATATAAAAAAATACAAAAAAGATGCTTTAGCTCAACCAGAATCTAGAAAAAAATTTAATAAATTATTAAATTTAGATCTACTAGATGTTTTTAAAAATGAGATTAAAAAGTTAAGTTATACTTTCTTCGACTATAAAACTTATAAATTTGGAAAAGAAGAAGGGATAAGAATAGACTTTTTTTTGGTATCTCCCTTCTTAAAAAGTAAAATTATGAATATTAAAGTTTTAAAAGAATACAGAGAAATGGAAAGACCATCAGATCATTGCCCAATTTTGATGGAATTAAATATCTGAATAAATACGTTTTTCTTTTTTTCCACCAGGGTGCGTAACTGCACCTAAGTGAGCAGGCCCTACTGTTTGGGCATATTTCCATAAATTACCTGATTCAAAGTGCAACTCTCTCGGTTTCCACTGAGATCTTCTTTGTTCTAATATCTTATCAGAGACATTTAAATCCAAGGTATTTTTTTCTGCATCTATTTCAATCTCATCACCGTCTTCAATTAAAGCAATGGGGCCGCAATCATGAGCCTCAGGGCCAACATGTCCAATACAAAAACCTCTTGTACCGCCTGAAAAACGACCATCTGTTATTAAGGCAACCTCTTCTCCCATCCCTTGGCCATAAATAGCACTTGTAGTTGATAACATTTCTCTCATACCTGGACCACCCTTGGGGCCTTCATATCGAATAACAATTACATTACCTGGTTTAATTTTACCCTCAAGAACTGCAGCAAGTGCCTCTTCTTCTCGATCAAAACAAATGGCATTACCTTTAAATTGTAATTTTTGTAAGCCAGCTATTTTTACAATAGCGCCATCTGGTGCCAAAGAGCCTTTTAGACCTACAACACCACCTGTTTGACTAATGGGATTATTGATAGGGTATATAACGTCTTGATTTTTAGGTAACTCAGCATCTTGAACATTTTCTGCTAAAGTTTTACCAGTAACAGTAATACAGGAGCCGTCAATTAGACCTCCATCGATTAAAGTTTTAATTAAAACTGGAACACCCCCAACCTCAAAAAGATCTTTTGCTACATACTTTCCACCAGGTGCAAGATTTCCAATATAAGGAGTAGATTGAAATATTTTAGTTACATCCTCTAAATTAAAATCTATACCTGCTTCATGAGCAATTGCTGGAAGATGTAAACCTGCATTTGTTGATCCACCAGATGCTGAAACAACAATAGCAGCATTAATTAATGATTGTTTAGTTACAATATCACGTGGCTTTAAATTTTTTTCAATGAGTTCCATAACAACTTTTCCACTTTCATAAGCATATTTATCTCTACTTTCAAAAGGAGCAGGAGTCATGGCAGAACCAGGAAGTGCTAAACCAATAGTTTCAGAAACACATGCCATTGTATTTGCAGTAAATTGTCCACCACAAGAACCTGCAGAAGGACATGCCACACATTCTAATTCATGAAGCTCTTCATCAGTCATATTACCACTAGAATGTTTTCCGACAGCTTCAAATACATCAACTATGGTGACGTCTTTTCCTTTATGAACACCTGGAAGAATCGATCCACCGTACATAAAGACAGAAGGTACATTTAAACGCACCATTGCCATCATCATACCTGGTAAGGACTTATCACAGCCAGCTAAACCAACTAAAGCATCATAGCAATGTCCTCGCATAGCCAATTCGACCGAGTCAGCTATAATTTCACGACTGGCTAGAGAAGATTTCATTCCTTCATGACCCATAGCTATTCCATCAGTTACTGTAATGGTAGTAAATTCACGCGGAGTACCATTGGCATCTTTAACACCTTTTTTGGCTGCTTGAGCCTGTCTAGAAAGAGAAATATTACAGGGAGCGGCTTCATTCCAAGTTGTAGCAACACCCACAAATGGTTGCTGGATATCTTTTTCAGTCATTCCCATGGCATAGTAAAATGCCCTATGAGGAGCGCTATTAGGTCCTACTGATACATGACGACTAGGTAATTTTTTTTTATCAACCATTAAGTGTCTTCAATATACTCTCTATTTTAGACAATTCCAAATTAATAGACAGTTGTCGTTTTTGATTTTGATCAATTAATTCTTTAGGTGCTCTTTCTGTAAAATTGGAATTAGATAGATTTTTATCAATTCCCTCTTTTTCCTTTTGAAGTTTTTTTTGGTTATCACTCAATTTATTTTGTATTTTTAAATTATCTATTTGATTGGTTTCTAAAACAAAATCATATTTCTTGAAAGGAAGTGTTATACCCTTGGAAAGAGGGTTTAATGATAGTTTTTTTCTTGTAAGGAACTCTAAAACATCTTTATTTTGTGTTAATAAATTTTGTAGATTACTATTATTAGAAAAAATTAAAACTTCATCATCTTTTTTTATATCAAATAATTTTTCGAAGGACCTATATTCTTCTATAAAATCTATAAAGTCATTGGCCTTATCTACAGAACTATGATCAATTATTAAATCATTATAACTCCATTGATGTGTCATTAGGATATTCTTATTATTTAAAGACCATAATTTTTCAGTAATAAAAGGAATTACAGGATGTAGTAATTGTAATAATGAATTAAAAACTATATGAAATGTATATTTTGTTTCATCTTTAAAATCATTTGAGTCTAGTAAATTCTTGGATAGTTCAATATACCAATCACAAAAAGTGTGCCATGTAAAATGATAAAGGTGGTTAGCAACTTCATGAAAATAATAATTTTTATAATTTTGTTGAACCGCTTTATATAAATTCTGGAATTCATAGATAACCCACTGATTAAAAATATGTTGGGGTTTTAATTCAGCTATATTTTTAAGTGGATAAACAGACTTAAACTCTGCAAATTTATATGCATTTGTAATTTTAGTAACAAAATTTCTATAACCCGCTATTCGTTGTTCACTAAGTCTTACATCTCTTCCAGGGGTATTTAATGAAGTAAGAGTAAAACGAAGAGTATCAGCTCCATATTTATCTATAATTTCTAATGGGTCTATAACATTGCCCTTAGATTTGGACATTTTTTGACCTTTTTCATCTCTTACCAAAGCATGGACATAGACAGTTTTAAATGGAGTTTGAGACATAAATTTATTTCCCATCATCATCATTCTAGCGACCCAAAAAAAGATAATATCAAAACCAGTAACCAAAACAGAATTAGGATAAAAATTCTCTAGTGTTTTTTCTTTATCTGGCCAACCAAGAGTTGAAAAAGGCCATAGAGCTGATGAAAACCATGTATCTAAGACATCTTGATCTCTTTTAAGAATAATCTTATCTGCTTTATAATAATCTACTGCTAGTTTTTTTGCCTCTTCTTCAGTCTCGGCGCAAAATTCTTTACCATCTGGGCCATACCAAACAGGTATTTGGTGACCCCACCATATTTGTCTTGATATGCACCAAGGGCGAATATTTTCCATCCATTGGAAATAAGTTTTTTCCCAATTGGACGGAAAGAATTCTGTCTCTCCATTTCTTACAACGCTTATAGCTTGCTTGGCTAACTCCTCCGCATTACAAAACCATTGATTAGTTAAATAGGGTTCTACTATTGTATTAGAACGATCCCCATAGGGTATAGTTGTTTTATAGTCTTCTATTTTTTCAATAAATCCCTGATCTTTTAAGGCCTTAACTATTTTTTTTCTAGCATCAAAGCGATCCATGCCAACATAATCTTTAGGGCATTTATCATTTAGAGAGCCATCATCATTTAATATATTTAATAATTCCAAATTATGTCTTTTACCTACTTCAAAATCATTAAAATCATGCGCTGGAGTTATTTTTACAGCACCACTTCCCATTTCTGGATCTGAATATTCGTCAAAGACTAATGGGATCGTTCTAGATGTGAGTGGTATTGTGAAGGTAATATCTTTGAAAGATTGATATCTTTGATCAGTTGGATTCACTGCTATTGCGGTATCTCCAAAAATAGTTTCAGGTCTTACCGTAGCAACTGTAATGGAGCCCCCATCAGATGAAGGATATTTAATATAATAAATTTGAGTACTGACATCCTTTGAAACAACTTCCAAATCAGAAATCGCAGTTTTAAATTTTGTATCCCAATTTACAAGAGCTTGATCTTTATAAATTAAGCCTTCTTTATAGAGAGTAACGAAAACTTTTCTAACAGCAGATGACAGTCCTTCATCCATAGTAAATCTTTCTCTAGACCAGTCACAAGAACTACCTAAGCGCTTTAGTTGATTAATAATAGTAGACCCAGAATATTCTTTCCATTCCCAAACTTTTTTAATGAATTCTTCTCTAGTTAAGTCTTTTCTATATATATTTTTTTCACTAAGATTTCTTTCTACGACCATTTGAGTTGCTATACCTGCATGATCTGTTCCAGGTTGCCATAAGGTGTTAAAGCCGTTCATACGATGATAACGAATTAGAATATCTTGTATGGTGTTATTTAGTGCATGACCCATATGAAGAGAGCCAGTAACGTTTGGTGGTGGAATACAAATTGAAAAATTTTTATCAAAGTTGTAAGTAGGTTTAAAACAACCTTGATCTATCCAGTATTGATATATTTCACTCTCATATTTCTTCTTATCTTGAAGATCTGACATTTAATTAAAAAACAAATGGTTCTTTTTTGACAAATTTGTAAATAAAAGATGATGAGGCTTCATCTACTATAAAACGATTACAGTTACCATTCACTTTAACATAGTTTACAATTTTATGTTTAAATTCTTTATTATCTATAATGCAAACTATCTGCGCATCATCAGCTGATTTGCTAATAATATTTGATGGTTCTTGATCCAATGATCCATTAATTAAAATTTTTTGATATTTTTTTATATTAGGATTTCTATTATCAAAAAAGTTTTCAATTGTTGTTTTCAATAAATTGGCTTTAAATATATTATCTTTTATACTAACTTTAAAGCTATCAGACATTTCTATGGAAGACTCAATACAATCAATGTTATTTGTAAATTGATTTATTATGGAAGTTGTGGTGCCAAAACCTGATCCCACTTCTAAAACATAATCATTTTTATTTATATCTAATGCTTGCACTAAGTGAAATGAAGTAAGTGGTGGCAATATAAATCTTCCATCATCTAAATTTATAATTTGATCAGAGTACGAAAGATGCTTGTATTTAATGGGGTAAAGATTTTCTCTAGGAAATATTTCAATTTTTTCTATTAAGGAGATATCTCTTATTCTGTTTGCTCTTAATTGATTAAGAACCATATTATTTCTGGCTTGTTCAAAATTCATGATAAATAACGATTTATAACAAAAAAATAGCACATTAATAGATCATTATCGCCTCATATTAAGAACATATTAATTCTACTGAATTTTACTTTTAATGTACTTTTGAAAATCCCTAATTATATATTCCTCAGGCATCAGAACACCTTGGTTATCTTTTAGATTATAAAGACCTTTTTGATTTATTTCTGCAATCGATGCATCTTGATTCATTACTAAAATAGCAAAGTCGACAACATTATTTTTGTTATACTTATCATCATTAAGTGTTTTTTTTTCAAATAGCCATTCAGCTGTTAATTCCACTTCTTCTGGCCCTTTAGGAATTAATCTAACAATTCTTATATGGTCTCCATAGATTCCCAAAAACATAGAAGGCCAGGTTGAAATATAAATTTGTCCCCTACTCTCCATTTCCTTTTGAATACTTTCGATAGTGTGACCTTGAGCACTTCCATCATAAGACCAAGTTTGAGATCCTTCTTTTAAGCCCCCTTGATACTGAGGATCAAGGTTATTTAATTTTAAAATATTCCATTCGGGATGATCTTTGATGTCAGTTAAACGTCTTTTAAATAAAGGTACAAGATCAGATAACTCAGGGTGGATATTTGGACAATGAAGGCACTCACTAAAATTTTCCCAATAAATTTTCCAATTACATTGGACATTTTTTTTCCATACATGGCCAACTGCATAATTTTCTAAATCTACTTGTTCAATTGTTTTATCATAGTACTGAAAAATAGATTGATGATTAAATTTCTTTTTTGATTTTATATTTATAAATATGAGACCTTTCCAAATATGGAAATTTACTTTTTCAAGGCCATATTTTGTCTTATCGAACTTATCTAAATTTATAGATGTCGTATTTATTAATGAACCATCATTTATATTATACGACCATTGGTGATAAGGACAAATAATGACAGGTGCCTTAATTTTTCCTTCAGTTTGATCAAATATTTGAGAGCCTCGGTGTGAACAAGTATTATAAAAAACAGATATGTCTTGAGATTTATTTTTAATAACTACGATGTTTTTATTATTTATACTTAGTGTTCTATAATTATTATTATTAATTGAATTGATATGACATACATAAATCCACTCAGTATTAAAAATTTTATCAATTTCTTTTTGAAAAAATTTATTTTCAAAATACCAACTAAATGGAAGTGAATTTACAGGCTTCTTGAGAGAGTTTGACTTCATAAATAATAATTAATTTTTCCTTAATCTAATATATGTATGTTAAATTATATTATGATTATATTCATTTCAAAATTTTTACACTTATTTTCAATACTTTTAGCAGGTGGTGGAGTTATAGGAGTTGCTGTTATACAATCAATTTATAAAAAAGAAGGAAAGATACCTGAACCCCATCTTGCAAAAGGTTTTAGGGTTTTAGCTTTTCTCTCTCTAATAGCTATTCTTACAATGTGGTTTACTGGAATATTTCAAACAATTGTTATCTATGGAGGTTTTAACTTAGGTTGGTCTTTCCATCTCAAACTTTTTGGAGCGACGCTTATTTTAATTTCAAGTCTGTTAATTAACATTCACTTAAGAAAATCGGCTAAAAATCAAACGCCACCAAATCAAAGTACCTTAAAATACTCAGCTACAGCTGCCAGAATAGGGTTTTTATTAGCTCTGGGTGGAGCAATATGGACATTTGTGTAATATTTAAATATTTTAAAAATGTGCTAACCTAATTACTTATATGCAGGTTAATCTTGATAAATGGCATCACTGTGAGGTTGATAAACAAGAATTTGTAAAACTATTACAAAAATCTGATTACCAAGGATTTAAACATATGTTTATTTTTTTTGGTTCTTTATTCATTTTTGGTTATTTAGCCTACGTAACTTGGGGTACCTGGTGGTCTTTAATATTTTTTTTAGTTTATGGAAATATTTGGAATTGTGCAGATCCTATATGGCATGAAACTGGTCATAAAACAGCCTTTAAAAGTAATTATTGGAATAACTTTTTTTATCAAATAGGTAGTTATATGAACGGATTTGAACCAGTAAGATGGAGATGGTCTCACTTCCGACACCATGGCTATACGTATTTTGATGATCCATTAGACTTTGAAATAGCTATTAGAAAGCCTGCTGATATTTTTTATTTTTTTAGTTTATTTATTCCCTTTTTCGATTTTTTTAATTTTAAAAAAACAACTCAGTACGAAACTATAATGCACGCTCTTGGAAAAAAAACAGAAGTGATGAAACAAGTAATTCCAGAAAGAGAACATCAAAAATGTATAAATTCATCAAGATTACATGTGGGTATATGGATATCTATAATAATCATATCCTTGTTATTACAATCTTGGTTACCTGTATTATATTTTTTATTACCTAATTTTTATGGAATAACACTCAAAAGATTATTTGGATTAACACAACATACAGGTTTAAAAGATAATATTAAAGACCATCGTTATAGTACACGAACTATGAAATTAAATCCTATATTTAGTTTTTTATATTGGCAGATGGAATATCATATTGAACACCATATGTTCCCTACTGTTCCCTCTTATAACTTACCTAAGCTACATAATCTTCTTCAAGATCAAATGCCGCCAGCTAAGAAAGGACTATGGGGAGCGTATTCTGAAATTATACCAACTATACTTAAGCAATCAAAAGATCCAGATTATGTGCTAGAGGTTTCCGTACCAAATAGTCAAAATGTCTAGACCTACTGTTTATGACTTATGGAGTCAAAAAGGTAAAAAAAAGTGGGCTCAAACACATATTGATACGGATAAAGAAGCAGAAGCCGCGTATAACGCTGGTATAGAAATTATTTCGTGCGAGCCAGATCGTTACTTTAAAAAAGTAAGAGAAGTAGCTCCATCAGCGTTTTTATCTGTAGGGCTAAGACACGGCATGGTTAGCTCTGCACAAGAGGCAATAAAAGTAGGTTTTGAAATTTTGGAAATGGGTGCAGATGCTGTTTACTGTTCACACTCAATAAAATTTATAGAGGCAATGGCCAAAGAAGGAATTCCTGTTACCGCTCATGTTGGTTTAGTTCCAAATTTAGCTACATGGACTAGTTATCGAGCTGTTGGAAAAAACTCCAGAGAGGCATTTGAGGTTTATCAGAAAGTAAAAGATTTAGAAAATGCTGGTGCTGCTTGTGTAGAGGTTGAGGTTGTACCAATTGAATTGGCTGACTATATAACTAGAAATACCAAAATGATTACTATGGGTATGGGATGTGGTGATGTATGTGATACACAATATCTATTTTGTAATGATATTTTAGGTACTAATGTTAATCATTATCCTAGACATGCAAAAAAATATTTAGACTTAAACAAAGAAGAGGAAAAAATACAGATATTAAGAGAACAAGGCTTTAGAATGTTCGTTGAAGATATTCAAAAAGGAATTTATCCTGAGGAAAAACATATAATTAAAATGGATAAAAAGGAATTTGAGGATTTTCAGAATAAAGTTAAGTGATATTTAAATTTTTAAAGTCATGATTGTTATGGATATTAAAGAACATATATAGTAATAATTCCTACATTGGCCCGCTGGCAGATTGGTTATGCAGAGGACTGCAAATCCTTGTAGCTCGGTTCGATTCCGGGGTGGGCCTCCACTA
>ERZ802819.1085-NODE-1085-length-17247-cov-22.5461_pt1 | contig 17247 bp, 16 predicted proteins | sample MGYA00345647_ERZ802819 | MGnify/ENA primary metagenome ERZ802819 (study PRJEB30503, sample SAMEA104212355) | marine metagenome | biome: Westerlies Biome; feature: [SRF] surface water layer (ENVO:00010504) within the epipelagic zone...; material: water... | reverse complement strand
ATGCGTAATTCTTACTGCAGAGTCTGTAGTATTTACAGATTGTCCTCCAGGTCCACTTGATCTAAAAACATCAATTCTCAAATCCTTTTCTTCAATTGAAATTTCTAAATCTTCTGCCTCAGGAAGCACAGCCACTGTAGCTGCAGAAGTATGTATCCTCCCACTAGTTTCAGTAGTTGGCACTCTTTGAACTCTATGAACACCAGACTCAAACTTCAATCTTCCAAATACTCCATTGCCTAAAATATTAGCTTGAGCTTCTTTATAGCCTCCTACATTTGTTTCTGAAACTTCCATAACCTCAAATTTCCATTTATGCTTTATAGATAGTTTTTCATACATGGAAAAAAGATCTGATGCAAAAAGACCCGCTTCATCGCCCCCAGTGCCTGCCCTTACTTCAATAATTACATTTCGAGTGTCATCTTTATCTTTTGGTAATAATGCAAATTGTATATCTCTTTCGAGAGTACTAATTTCCTCTTTTAAAAATTCAAACTCACTAATAGCAACTTTTTTTATTTCGTCATCAGCTTCGTTGTCATTTAATATCTCACTAAGGTCCAATAACTCTTGCAGCATTACATCCTTTTTTTTGGCCAGCTCAGTGACTGGTTTGATATCAGACAATTCTTTTGATAATTCAACTAGTTCAGCTTGTTTTAAATTCGAAGAATTAACAAGCAATTTTTCAATCTCAGTTTCTCTTAGTATAATTTTATCAATATTATTTTTTAAACTCAAATTTTGCTCCAGTTAATTTTAAGTGTTTTTTTATGATTTTTATTCCTTGATTTAAATCAATTAACTGCTCCGAACCTAACAATAAATTTTTTAATTTAATAACTTTTTTAGCGACTTCTTCTTCACCAAGTAGTATTGCAAATGATGCATTAATTTTATTTGCTCTTTTGAATTTTTTAGACATACTCCCTGTATAAATTATCTCTACTTTAAAACCTTGGTTAATCAATTCATTCATTATTGGAAGCAAAAGATGATTATAAACCTCAGTTTGAGCCATTAGTACTATATCTGGACTATTTATGTATTCGCTTTGAACCATTAGTGCCAATCTTTCTACACCTGCTGCCCATCCTACTCCAGGAACTTCTACTCCACCAAGCATTTTAGAAAGTCCATCATATCTCCCACCTGCTAGCACTGTTCCTTGAGCTCCTAATTCGTCAGTCATAAATTCAAAAGCAGTGTGACAATAGTAATCTAAGCCTCTAACAAGATTTTTATCTATTTCATATTTGATTTTTAAAACATTTAATCCTTCACATACATTTTCAAATCTTTCTCTAGATTTCTCATTCAAATAATCTAAAACATTGGGAGCATCAATTAGTATTTTTTGGTCAACTGCATTTTTACTATCAAGTATCCTAAGAGGGTTTTCTGATAATCTTTTAATACTATCTTCTGAAAGTTTCGATCTATAATCATTCAAATATTCTATTAAAACTTTTCGATAATTAACCCTGCTATCAGTGTCACCTAGAGAGTTAATTTTTAAAGTAATTTTGCCTATTATATCTAATTTTTTTAAAAATTCATAACCTAAAGATATGACTTCAATGTCTGCCATTGAATTACTAATACCAATACATTCTATACCGAATTGTTTAAATTGCCTTAGTCTTCCCTTCTGAGGTCTTTCATACCTAAACATTGGACCAAAATATGAAAAACGTTGGGGTATATCTTGAACTAATCCGGCATTTAAGAATGCTCTAACAACCCCAGAAGTTCCTTCTGGTCTTAACATCAATTCGTCTTCACTTCTATCTTTAAAAATATAATTTTCTTTTGTTACAATATCGCTTGATTTACCAAGTGGCCTTTTAAAAACTTCTGAAAACTCAAATATTGGTATTTCAATTTCTGAATAACAATATTTACTAGAGACATTTAATCCTGCTTTTATAACTTTATTATGCTTGTGCAAATTATCAGGTAGTAGGTCATGCACGCCTCTTACTGTTCTAAGTTTTTCCATTAATTAAGCCTGTGAAACTAAAATTACTTAAATTAATTTTCTTTGTTCAATTTTATTTTGAACAAAATTAACTATATAATCAGCAACATTCTGATTTCTGATTATATGATCCGTGATGCCATTTACATAAATTTGATGATTTCCTTTTCCACCACCTGTCAAACCAATATCAGTTTCCTTGGCCTCTCCGGGACCATTTACAATACAACCAATAATTGAAACCGTAATTGATTCCGATATGTGCTCAAGCCTTTCTTCAACTTCTTGAACAGTTTTAATCACATCAAATTGTTGTCTTGCACATGAAGGGCAGGAAATAACAGTAACTCCCCTTCTTCTTAAGCCTAATGACTTTAACATTTCATAACCAACTTTAACCTCTTCCGATGGGTTTGCCGACAATGAAACTCTGATAGTATCTCCTATTCCAGACCATAGTAAATTACCTAGGCCAATTGATGATTTTACTGTTCCTGATCTAAGACTTCCTGCTTCTGTAATACCTATATGCAAAGGACAGTCATCTATGTCTGCTAATTGGGTGTATGCCGCGACTGCTAAAAAAACATCCGATGCCTTTACACTAATTTTATATTCGTGGAAGTCATGTTCTTTTAATATCCTAATATGATCTAAAGCAGACTCTACAAGTGCTTCAGGTGTTGGTTCTCCATATTTTTCTAGGATATTTTTTTCTAAAGAGCCTGCGTTAACCCCTATTCTTATTGAAGTATTATTTTGTTTAGCTGCATTAACAACTTCTTTTACTTTATTAGTATTCCCAATATTTCCAGGGTTAATCCTTAAACAAGCAGCCCCAGCATCAGCAGCTTCAATTGCTCTCAAATAATGAAAATGTATATCAGCTACAATGGGTATTGTAGATAATTTTACTATTTCTTTAAGAGCCTGGGTAGATTCTTTATCTGGGCATGACACTCTAACTATGTCAGCCCCAGCTTTAGCAGACAAATTAATTTGCTCTAATGTAGCATCAATATCGGTAGTAAGAGTGTTTGTCATTGTCTGAACACTAATTGGGGCGTCACCTCCGACAAAAACGTTTCCAACCTTAATTTTTCTTGATTTTCTTCGCTCTATATGCCTGTAAGGCCTTATATTCATTGATATGTCCTATAGATTTTTTGTTAAACAATATAACTAATCTAATTAAATTTATTCAACAGTTAGTGTTGGTTTTGAAAAAGCCTTAATATTTAATGGACGAGCTGTAATTATTTCTCCTATTTCACCAAGTTTTGTAACAACTACATCACCTTGAGATAATGATAATGCTCCAGCATTACCAGTATTAAAGGTTAAACCATTAATTTTTGGAACAACATATGTTTCACCAGGCCTCATTAATCTTGTCATTAAAATATTACCATCTAAATCTTCAATTTCTACCCAACTATTGCCAATAGCTTTGAGCACCATTTCATTGCTAGGGTCTCTCTCATTTGCTTTTGCTGACATTTCATTAGTTAAAGGTTCAATATTTTTTGTAATAGCTTTTTTAGAAGAGCCCGTAATAATTTCATTATTTAAATTAGAATTGGTAAAATTTATAGGAGGTTTTTTTTTAATTTCAGCAATATCAATCTTTTCTTCAAACATTGATTCTTTAATTTCATTATTATTATTTTTTATCTTTGAATGAAAAGAATTTTTTGGATCATAGTTTTCTTCTATAATTACATAACTATTATCATACGATTCAGTTATTTTTTCAATTTTCTTTTCTACACCATTGACGGAAACTGTATCAATTTTATTATTTCTATCTGTATAATACCAGCCTGAATAAATAATGAGCGCAATAAAAAAAGATAAAAGGGCACCTATAGGTAATATCTTATTATTATGGATTTCTGGAGATAGAAATTTGTATTCTTCTTTAAAGTTGTTAACCTCAAGATTCTCTTTAAATTCTTTTACTAAAAGGTCGCTATCTAATTCCAACAAACGAGCATATGATCTTACAAATCCAATTTTATATGCTGTGCCTGGTAAATCTATCTGATCACCGTTTTCAAAGTCTTTTATTATCTTAACTCTTACTTTCAATAAATTACTAGCCTGTTCTTGTGTAAGACTTTTACTTACCCTTGCATCAAGACACAATTTACCTATTGTTGTAAGTTCAACATTATCAAATGCTTCAGTAATTACATCCGAAATAGACGAATCTTCATCTAATAAAGATTTAGTTTTATCTTTTCTAATTAAAGCGGACATATAATCTCCTAAAGATAATCTATTTTATAATGAGATACTTTTTAAATCAACATTTGTTTTAACGGCTTAAATCTAAAAAAATTTACCTAATAGAAGTCAAATATCTAAACCAAATGCAGAATGTAAAGATCTCATTGCGAGTTCATAATAATCTGCAGAAATAAGTACAGAAATCTTAATTTCACTTGTAGAAATAACATGAATATTGATTTGATTTCTAGCTAAAGTTTCAAACATTGTCTTAGCCATTCCAGATTGAGTTCTCATAGCATTTCCAACAACAGAAATTTTCACAACATTTGTATCACTAGTAAACTTATTAAAACTAATTTTTTTTTGGAGTTGTTTTATAGCTTTCTCAGCAATTAATAAATCGGTTTCAGGAATTGTAAAGGTTATATCAGTTACTTCCTGATTTATAGAGGAAGATTGGACAATCATATCAACATTAATAGAGTGTTGCGCTAATGTTCCAAAAATGTCCGCCGCCTGACCAGGTTGATCTGGAACCCCAGATAATGTTATTTTAGCTTCATTTAAGCTATGAGCAATTCCACTTATTTCAGATTTTTCCATATTATTTTCCTCTTTGATAATAGAAGTTCCTGGCAAATTTTCAAAGCTACTCAAAACTCTTAATTTTACTCCATATTTCATTGCTAACGCTACAGATCTTGTTTGAAGTACTTTAGCCCCCTGAGAAGCTAACTCTAACATTTCTTCATAGGTTATTATTTCAAGCTTTTTTGCACTTTTAACAATTCTGGGATCAGTTGTATATACTCCATCAACATCTGTGTATATATCACAACGATCCGCTAAAAAAGACGCTGCCATTGCAACCGCTGTAGTATCTGAGCCACCTCTTCCTAAAGTAGTAATCCTATTATCATTTGATACTCCTTGGAAACCCGATACTATTGCTACCTGATTGATTTCTAGATCATTTAAAATATTTTCTGTTTTTATTTCTTCAATAGCTGATTTTCCATATGTATTGTCAGTTACTATAGGAATTTGCCAACCTAGCCAAGAACGAGCTTTTATTTTTAATTTATCCAAAGCGATTGCTAATAGTGCTGACGTAACCTGTTCACCTGTTGATAAAACAGTATCGTATTCTGAATAAGGAGGTATATCTGAGGTGTTTTTAACTAAATTAATTAAATTATTAGTTACACCAGACATAGCTGAAACCACAGTAATAACTTTATAACCTAGCTCTACTTCTAATTTAATTTTAAGTGCGATTTTTTTTATTTGAGGAACATCTGCAACTGACGTACCACCAAATTTCAATACCACAATTTTCAAATTTCTGTTATCCTTTCAATATATTAATACAATTTAAAACATTGATGAAATTATATAATGACTAATACAGCAGACATACGAGAAATAGAACAATTTTCTTTATTAAGCAATAGATGGTGGGACAAGTCTGGTCCATTTTCTGCACTTCATAAAATGTCAAATGCAAGAATTGAGTTTATTAAAAATAATGCAAACCGAATTGTAAATAATGAAAAAACAGAAACTAAATTTTTAGATGGCCTTGAGTGCTTGGATATTGGATGTGGAGGGGGTATATTATCTGAACGTTTAAGTAGATTAGGTGCTAGGGTAACTGGTATTGATGCTTCAGAAAGTTCTATTAATGTAGCAAAACAACATTCCATAAAAAGTCGCTTAGAAATTAATTATAGATGTATAACAACAACTGATCTTCTTAAAAATGAGAAAGAGAAATTTTTAAATAAATTTGATATAGTCATTGCTTCAGAGGTTATTGAACATGTAAATGAAAGAAAAGTTTTTCTATCAGACATTTCCAAGTTATGCCGTTCTGGTGGTTTAGTTGTTTTCACTACCATAAATAAATCTTTTTTAGGTATAGTATTAGGTAAATTTTTTGCTGAAAATATTTTAAATGTTGTTCCTAAAAACACTCATAATCCAGAAAAGTTTATTTCACCACAGGAACTTTCTTCTGAAGCCCAAGAGCATAATATTATCCTAGATAATTTTGTAGGTTTTATTCCTAAATTCAAAATTCAAAATATTATAAATAAGGAATTTGGAGATTTTATATTATCATCTAATACTCAAGTGAATTATGGTGCTGCTGGAATAAAATTATAATCTAATGATCATCAGGTATCCAAGGAATATTAACTACATCAATCCCCTCATCTCGTAATTCTTGAATTTCCTTGTTTGTACCATGACCGTGTATGGGTCTTTCTTTTATTTTACCTTCTTTCATAGAACGAGCCTTTGAAACGAATTCATCTCCAACAAACATAGAATTTTTTTGTATTTCTTTTTTAATTGTTCTTAACATAGTTGTAATATTTTTTATTTTTTCATTTCCTAAATAACTTTTTTCAGAATTAGAAACACCTGAAGCATTTTGAAATTCAATATTTTTAGAGATTTTAGGTTTTGATTTTCTTACATTTGGTGTTGCCAGTAATTTAATAATATTGTCATCGCCACATATTGGACAATTTATGAGGCCTGATTGCATCTGATTTTCAAACGCCTCTATACTTTGGAACCAACCGTCAAATTCATTTTGTTCAGAACAATATATAGATTTACATTTGAGTTTATACTTAATCATTATGCTTAAAGTTTACCACAGCAATGTTTATATTTTTTTCCTGAATCACATAATGGACATATTGAATTCCTTTGTATTTTTTTACTACTTTGAAGCATTTGACGCTTATCATTTTGTTCTTTTGGTGATTTATCTTCTTGTTGAATCTCAATGTATGATAATACAGAAGTTATAGTTTTTCTTAATTTATCAAGCATATTTTCAAATAATTCAAATGCTTCTTTTTTATATTCGTTTAGAGGATCTTTTTGAGCATAAGCTCTTAAGCCTATAGATTGTCTCATCTGATCTAACATTAATAAATGATCTTTCCATCCTTGATCTAAAACTTGTAATAAAAGAGTTTTTTCTGCCTGCCTGAAAACATCAACTCCAAACTTTACAGCTCTTTCTGCCATATAATTGTTAGATTCTTCAATCAAGCGTGTTATTATTTCTTTTTCGATAATACCGTCTTCTTTAGTCCATTGATTTATCGGGAGTGTCAGGCCTAGGTAATTTTTAATATCAGTCTCTAACGTTTCCGAATCCCATTGATCATGATAACTTTGCTCAGGAATTGATTTAAAAACTATTGTTTCTATAACTTCATGTCGCATATCTATGATCATTTCACTTATGTCATCTGATCTCATTATTTCTTTTCTTTGATCAAAAATAACTTTTCTTTGATCATTCATTACATCGTCGAATTTTAATAATTGTTTTCTAATTTCAAAATTATGAGCTTCAACTTTACCTTGTGCTTTTTCTACAGCCTTATTTATCCATGGATGTACAATGGCTTCTCCTTTTTCTAAGCCAAGTTTGCTTAACATTGTTTCTAATCTATCTGATCCAAATATTCTCATCAAATCGTCTTGTAAAGATAGTAAAAATTTTGAACTTCCAGGATCACCTTGTCTACCTGTTCTGCCTCTAAGCTGATTATCTATTCTTCTACTTTCATGACGCTCTGTACCAATTACATATAAACCACCAGCGTTGAGGGCTGTCTTCTTCTTTTGTTCGATGTCATTTATTAAATTTTCAACTTTCTCAGTATTGAAAGATTCTAACTTAATCTCTCTAGCTTCTCTAATTTCTAAATTTCCACCTAACTGAATATCAGTACCTCTACCCGCCATGTTAGTTGCTATTGTAACTGAACCCGGCATACCTGCATAACCAATTATTTGGGCTTCTTGTTCATGAAACTTTGCGTTTAAAACTTCGTGATTAATATTTTTTTCTTTTAATAATTTTGATAAAATTTCAGATTTTTCTATTGATACCGTTCCGACTAAAACAGGCTGATTGTTTTTTTGACAATCTACAATTAAGTTGATTACAGCCTCATCTCTTTCTAGATTAGTTTTATATATTTCGTCATTACTATCTATTCTCGCTATTTTTAAATTGGTAGGCACCTCTATAACACGTAAATTGTAAATTTCAGAAAACTCTCCTTCCTCAGTAAGAGCCGTTCCAGTCATTCCTGATAATTTGGGGTACATTCTAAAATAGTTTTGGAAGGTTACGCTGGCTAAGGTTTGATTTTCAGGTTGAACTGTAATCTTTTCTTTAGCCTCGATTGCTTGATGTTGACCTTCGCCAAAACGTCTACCTTCCATAGCACGACCAGTAAATTCATCAATAATAATAACACTGTCATTTTTAACCATATAATGAGTATTTTTTTTAAAAAGCTTATGAGCTCTAAGAGCTTGGTTGATGTGGTGTAATAATGATACGTTTTTAATATCAAAAAGGGTTCCGTCTTCAATCAAGTTTTCGGATCTTAAGGTTTGTTCAATATTACCAATTCCGTTGTCGGTAAGGTTACAAGACCTTTGTTTTTCATCAAGTTCATAATCATCTTCTTTAAGTAATGGAATAAATTTATCAATGGTTTTGTATAATATTGAAGATTCTTCAGATTGACCTGATATAACTAATGGTGTTCTTGCTTCATCTATTAAAATAGAGTCAACCTCATCAACAATAGCAAAATTGAATGGTCTTTGAACCATTTCATCTAAACTATATTTCATATTATCTCTTAGATAATCAAATCCAAATTCATTATTTGTCCCATATGTTATGTCAGCTTTATAAGCAACTCTTCTTTTATAATCATCCATTTCTGAAACTATGCAACCAACAGACATACCTAAAAATTCATATATTTGTCCCATCCATTGTGAATCTCTTTTTGCCAAGTAATCGTTTACAGTTACTACATGAACTCCTTTTCCTTGTAAGGCATTTAAATAACATGCTAAAGTAGCAACTAAAGTTTTACCTTCACCAGTTTTCATTTCAGCAATATTACCTTCATGAAGAACTAAGCCACCCATCAATTGAACATCAAAATGTCTTTGATTAAGTGTTCTTTTTGCAGCTTCTCTAACAGTTGCAAAAGCTTCAGGTAAAATATTTTTTAATTCATCATCTTTAGATAACAAATCTCTAAAATAAACAGTCTTTAATTTTAATTCATCGTCAGAAAGAATCTGAATATCTGCTTCTAATTTGTTAATTTGATCAATTATAGGTCTATATTTTTTGATCTGTCTGTCATTGGACGAGCCAAAAAATTTAGACGTTAATTTGTTGAACATTTAATAGAGCTCCAATTCTTATATATATATTCTTCATAATCTTTGAATATTATAAAAAAACACATCATTTCTTGTGTAGATTTAAAAAAACCTGTAAAAAAATTTAAATTATAATTGGAATATACTAAAATGTCTCGTATTAAAATGTTTTTTATTGTGGTCAAAATACTTTTTACCTTTTCCATAAGCGAGGCTGTTGCTGAAGACCCAAGTAAGATTATTGCTGCAAAAGTTAATAACCACATCATAACAGCTCAAGACGTTTTAAATGGTTTGAATAGATTGCCTGAAAAAATAAAAGAGAAGCCTCTATCTGATATATATCCAAATATTGTAAATGAACTTATAAACCAGCACTTAATTACTGAGCGAGCTTACAAAGAAAAAATAGAATTAAATAAAGAAGTTGCTTATTTATTAAAGAAAAATAAAGATCAAATATTAGCAAGATATTGGCTGAACAATTTTCTTGATAAGCAAGTAAAAAAAGAAACTGTCGATAAATACTACGATAATTATGTTAAAAATTTTAAAGCATCAAAAGAATTTAATGCCAGTCATATTTTGCTGAAAAGTAAGAATGAAGCTTTAGAAATAATTGGAAAATTAAAAAATAAATCAAAATTTTCTGAGCTTGCAAAAGCTCATTCTATCGGACCTTCAGCTAAAAATGATGGTCAACTAGGGTGGTTTCAATCTGGACAAATGGTAGAAGCTTTTGAAAAGGCCACATTTGCACTTGAAAAAGGAAAAATAACTAAAGTACCTGTTAAAACTAAGTTTGGATACCATGTAATTATGTTGAATGATGTAAGAAATTCTCAGCCAAAAGCATTTAATGTAATTAAAAAACAAATAATTGAAAGAATTAGGAAACTCTCATTATCTAATCTAGAAAAAGATATTAGAAAAAATCAGAATATAACTATTATTGATTTTGAGAACGTTGCTAAAAAGGTGAATAAATAATTTACTTATAGATTTTGTTATGAAAAATGATCATAAAAAAAACATTTATTTAGAAGGTATTAAAGTTTCTACCACGTTTTCTGGAATTAAAAAAACTCCTCATAATGAAGATGATGTCCTACTAGTTCAATTTGATAAACCATGTTCAATTGCTGGTATTTTTACTAAATCTCTAACATCTAGCGCATCTGTAAATCAATCTAGAAGTAATTTAAGTTCTAGGCAACAAGCTACTGTTAGAGCTATTGTTGTAAATTCAGGGAATGCAAATGCATTTACAGGTAAATTAGGAGAGAAAACAGTTTTAAAAATAAGCAAGCATCTTTCAAAATTATTAAAGTCTAATATTGATCAGATTTACACTGCATCTACAGGTGTGATTGGAGAACAATTAGATTCTAATAAAATAATAAATAGCCTTAATTCAATGACTTCCTATAATACTCAAAACTGGTTACAAGCCGCACATGCAATTAAAACAACTGATACATTCCCTAAAATTGCCATGAGAACATGTAAAATTGATAATGTTGAAATTAACATTGTAGGTATAGCTAAAGGTTCTGGTATGATAGCACCGGATATGGCAACTATGTTAGGGTTTATTTTTACAAATGCCAATTTACCTTCCGATATTCTTCAAAAGCTTTTAAAAGAAGCAAACGAAACAAGTTTTAACTCTATAACCGTAGATAGTGATACATCAACAAGTGATACAGTATTATTGGCTGCAACTCAAAAGGCTAACCATGACCTAATTTCCAAATATTCTGACAAACGACTTAAAGAGTTCAAAAACACTTTATCTAGTCTAATGCTAGAGTTAGCTAAATTGATCGTTAAAGATGGCGAGGGGGCTTCAAAATTTATTACTATTAATGTTACAGGTGCTCATACAAAAAAATCTGCAAAAAAAATTGCTTTTTCTATTGCGAACTCTCCCTTAGTCAAAACAGCAATTGCAGGAGAAGATGCTAATTGGGGAAGAATTATTATGGCCATAGGAAAATCAGGAGAACGCGCAGACAGAGATAATATTAAAATTTATATAGGTGATGAGCTGGTTACTTATAAAGGAATGATATATGAAGATTATTCAGAAGCTAGAGCAACAAAACATTTAAAACAATCAGAAGTTAATTTATCTATTGATGTTGGAGTAGGTAAATCTTGTGGAAAAGTTTATACATGTGATTTAACACATAAATACATTGACATTAATGCCGATTATAGATCATAAAAATTTAAAAATTGTTGTTTCAATTGCACTTATAAATGATGAAGACGAAGTTTTGTTATCAAAGCGTCCTGAAAAAAAACACTTGTCAGGATTTTGGGAATTTCCTGGCGGCAAAGTTGAAAAGGGAGAAACTCCTGAACAAGCTCTAATTAGAGAAGCTAAAGAAGAATTAAATATTGATTTAAATAACAAATGTATTGCTCCTTTATCATTTAGTGAGTTTGATTATAAACATTTTCAATTATTACTACTTCTATATGTATGTAGAAGATGGAATGGGCAACCTAAGTCTATGGAAAAAAATGAACTAAAATGGGTCAAACCAAATATGCTAAGAAAATATAAAATGCCACCTGCTGATGATGCTTTAATATATTGTTTACAAGACTTATTTTAAAAATTTAATAAATTCAGGGATACTTATGAAAACAATTGAAACAGTAGATATATATACAAGTTCTTTATGTGGCTTTTGCTACAAAGCAAAATCTTTATTAAAAAGAAAAAATATTTTTTTTAATGAAATCAATATCGATATTGACCATGAAAAAAGAGAAGAAATGATTAATAGATCCAATGGAAGAACATCAGTACCACAAATTTTTTTAGGGGACCATCATCTTGGAGGATGTGACGAATTGTATAAACTTGAACAAGAAAATGGATTGGAGATTTTAAATAAATAACGTTTCTAAACATCTGTCAGTCGCATGCCTTCAATACGCTTCAACTAAGGATGAGATGCTTACTTTAAAAATTATAAAGCAATTAATAGAAAAAGCTATTGATCTAGGTGCTGAATTTATTGCTTTGCCAGAATGTGCTACATCTCTTCACGAAAATTCAACAATAACAAAAAATTTAGCAAAACCAGAAGTCGAAAATTTAAGCCTTCAAACCCTGAAGGAATTAGCTAAAAGTAAAGGAATTTATATTTTAATTGGTTCATTACCCATAAAGTTGGGAAATAAAATAACTAATAGATCCTTCTTAATTGGCTCAAATGGAAAAATTTTGTATAAATATGATAAAATACATTTATACGACGTAAATTTACCAAATGGGGAAATTTATAAAGAATCAGATACTTACTCATCTGGTGACAAAGCCATTGTTGGACAAATACAAGAAAATAAATTTAAAATTGGAATGACAATTTGCTACGATCTAAGATTTCCAAATTTATACCAAGATTTAGCTAAAAATGGTGCAGAAATTATTACCGTTCCTTCAGCTTTCTCAAATGTAACAGGTCCTTGCCACTGGCACACCCTCTTAAAAGCCCGTGCTATTGAAACAGGTTCTTTTATAATTGCACCTGCCCAAACTGGTAAACATCAATGTGGAAGAACAACTTTTGGACATTCTTTAATTATCTCTCCTTGGGGGAAAGTTTTAGTTGATGGGAAGAAAAAAGTAGGTGTAGTATACGCAAAAATAAATTTAGAAGAAGTTACAATGGCTAGACAAGCAATTCCAAATTTAAGTGTAAGCAAAGAATATTCAACCAATACTTAAATATTTATCTTCTTTTTGTTTTATTATTTCTTCTTTACTTATTGATAATAGGGTGTCTAATCTTTTTTCCAAAACATTTCCTATGGCGTTTATAGCCATCTCAGGATTTCTATGAGCACCACCAACAGGTTCTGGAATTACTTCATCAATGATTTTAAATCTTTCCATATCTTGTGCGGTTAATTTTAAAGCTTCTGCCGCCTTGTCTGCATTATCTGCACTTCTCCACAAGATAGAAGAACAACCTTCGGGTGAAATAACAGAATAAATAGCATGTTCTAACATTAAAGTATTATTTGCAACAGCTAAAGCAACAGCCCCACCAGAGCCACCCTCACCTGTAATTATTGATATGGTTGGCACTCTTACCTCTAAACTTTTTTGTATGCATCTAGCTATGGCCTCTGCCTGTCCTCTTTGTTCTGCTCCTTGTCCTGGGTAAGCCCCAGCGGTATCAACAAACATAATTATTGGTATTAGAAATTTATCAGCAAGCTCCATAAGCCGAACCGCTTTCCTATATCCTTCAGGCCTAGCCATACCAAAATTTTTGAGAATTCTATCATTTGTATTTTTTCCTTTATCAATACCTATAGCAATAATGCTTTTACCTCTAAATATTGCAGTTCCACCTGTAAGTGAATTATCGTCTGAAAAATTTCTGTCACCAGAAAGAGGTGTGTAATATTCAAATAATTGTTTAATAATATCTTGAAAATGAGGTCTTTCAGGATGTCTTGAAACCTGTACTTTCTGCCAAGGGCTAAGTTGTGAATAAGTAGATTTTAATTCTTCTGACACTGCCCCTTGAAGTTTACCAATTTCTTCAGCTATATTAATATCGGTCCCAGAGGATAAATGACGTAGCTCTTCAATTTTTCCCTCAAGATCAGATATTTGTTTTTCAAAAGATAAAAAATGTTTAATCATATTTAATAACCTTCTTTGTTTTTTAAATTTATTTTATTTAGAGGATGTACATCCCTAATAAGACCAGAAAGTCTTTCTGATTTAACATAAGTATATATTTCAGTAGTACTAATATCTGCATGACCTAGTAATTTTTGTAAAGATCTCAGATCAGCTCCTCGATTTAGCATATGAGTTGCAAAACTATGTCTAATATTATGTGGAGAAATTTCTTTATTATTAATGCCTATACTTTTTGATAAAAAAGATAGGTCTTTGTATATTATTTGACGGGAAATATGCCCACTACCATTTTTGTTGGGAAACATATGTTTATTATCTATAGATTCCTTTAAAGAAGATCTATGCTTTAACCAAAGGTCTATCAAACTTTTTGATTCTTTATTAAAAACAACAACTCGATAAACGTCACCTTTACCTTTAATTTGTAACTTATCACCTATATTTATAAAATCTGACAAAGGTAAGTTTAATAACTCAGTAATTCTCATTCCAGTTGAGTATAAAATCTCCAGAATTGTAAAAGTACGCAAACGCTTATTTTTTTTTGGAGTTAAGTCTTCTGAATTTTCATAATCATACTTAGCTTTCTCTAAAAGCGATATAATTACATTTTCCGATGATGATTTAGGTAATTTTGTATGCTTTTTAAAGCTCTCTAAATTGTTTAAAGGATTTATTTTTATGTATCCTTCTTCTTTTAAAATTTGATAAAATTGCTTTAGTGATGAAAGTTTTCTGCTTAATGAGCTTGATTTAAAATTCTTACTTTGTAGAAAAGAAAACAATTCTCTAAAATTGTGTTCATGTGCTTCTATCGCATTAATTTTATTGTCATTAAACCAATTAAATATTAAAAGAATATCAGATTTATATGCACTTTTAGTATTTTTAGATAGCCCTTTTTCTAGATAAATAACATTTATTATTTTTTCTACAAGCTCAGAATTTTTATCATTTAGTTTTTTCATCAATTAACTTTTTTTAAAAATTAATAAACTTAGAAGTCATAATTTCGTATGTGATTTTATTAGCTAAATCAGTCAAACCTATTTTAAAAAGTGAAGATCTTATGATCATCAAATTGTTTAAATCAAAGTCAACTAATGGAGTGTCGTCCATTAATCTAGCTATAAGTAAGACTGTTAATGCCTTTTTATCGTTTTTAGCTGCTTGTTCTATAGATTTTGCTAAAGTAAAATTTTTTAAACTATAGCTGTTTTCCCATCTAATTAAGCTATCTTTGTCCAAGTTTGTTTCGTCAGTACTATTTACATAATCAAGCCATTCAATAGAACTAGGTTCTTTCATTCCTGATTTTTCAATAATTGGAATGATAGGCCATGCTCTTTCTTTTAAAATTAATTCCCAATCCCAAGTCTTATCTTTCTTTAACATTATGATATTTGCTAAACTATTGTCCGGGTATGAGTTTGGTTTGGACATTACCATCAATTTATTTATTGAATTATTTAGTTCTTTGGTCAAAGAAGATTGATCTATCTTTGTTAAAACAGGGATATACAAATCAGAAACATCTATAAATCTTCCACTTTTAATTTCCAATTTAATAAACGTTATGATTGACTCTGCTTTTTTGATTTCATCTTTCATAGTTATGACTGCAAGCCAAACATTAGCTCTATTTAACCCATTTGGTTTTTTTAAATATCTAGATAAAGCTTCTTTGAAATCAATATTACCATCAGCTACAGATTTATAATTTTCAATTATTTGGTTAACTTTTACAAAACTATAATTCATTTTTTTGTCTAGAAGAAAAGATCTTGCATTCGGAGTTAAATAAGTAAGAGATAAAAGAGAATCTGTGTATTCAACTCCAAAATGCCCAATGTAATTTGCTTTTATTGGAATCTTTAGGGTATCCATCATAATAACATGTAAAGGCTGAATTTTATTATTTTCATTTTTTGAATTATAATTTTTGTCATTATCTTTTATAATTTCGAATAAATTTTCAAAAATTTTATCAGAAAAATCTCTTGATTTAATTAAATCTAGTATAAACTCTGATTGTTCTACTTTACCGTCAATTGCAAGACAAAAAATTCGAGCCATTTGCCAAAAATTTTCTGCATTCATTTTTGACTTTTCATTAATATATTGACACGCTTTTTTATCTTGACGGTTTATAAGTTCATATTCAATCTGCCAACGTTTCCAAAATTCCCACCTTGAACCTTGCGGTAACTGAGTTACTAATTGATATAATTTTTTACTCTCTCCACTACTTTTTATTTTGAATAGTCTAGTTTCTAAAAATTTTATAATACTATCTGAATTTCCAATCGGTGGCTTAGAAGTACCTAAGTACAAATCGCTTAAAAAAATATTTAAGCTTTTACTTGATAATATATCTGGAATATAATTTAGTTGTGTAACTATATCCAAAGCCCTCATATCACTCCAAATATCTAAACCTATTAAATTATTTACATCTGTATTAATGCCCAGTGATCCCAACGAAGGCTTTTTTAATTTACTTACTTTAATATTAGAATTCTTATCACTTGTAGAAAATTCTTTTTTAATTGATTTAGTAGTTTGGGAGTAGGCTTCAATCGAAAAAACACTTACAAAAAGAAATAGGCTATAGTTAAAAAGTAAATTTAAAATCTTATTGAACAAATTGAACTACCTTACTACTTCATCATTAACGTCTATGATTTTGTTTTTTAATTTGTCAGGTGCAGGCATATCAACATAAGTTACCGTCGCAAAAGCTCCTAAAACAGTGAAACCAAAGATTATTAGTAAGAATTTATAATTTTTCATTTCTAATCCTTATGAACAACATTATTCTAATTTTAAATTATGGCGAGTTTTTGTCTATTTTATAGTATGTTCATTTAACATATAATTTAAAAATTTACTAAAAACATGATGTTTCAACAAAATTAATATGATAAATTATTTATATGTTAAAAGAAAAAAAAATAAATCAGTCAAATTTTTATAATAATAAAATTATAACGTTTATTGGTATGATGGGTACTGGAAAATCTAAATTTGGTCGTCTAATAGCAAAAAATCTAGATTTTACTTTTTATGATGTAGATTTATTAATTGAAAAAAAATTTAACAATACAATAAA